>Ga0180437_10000976_pt1 | contig 50736 bp, 76 predicted proteins | sample SS_ome_4_FD_132410 | JGI IMG/M metagenome (GOLD analysis project Ga0180437, IMG submission 132410) | Hypersaline lake sediment archaeal communities from the Salton Sea, California, USA - SS_3_D_1 metaG | ecosystem: Environmental > Aquatic > Non-marine Saline and Alkaline > Hypersaline >... | reverse complement strand
GAATACCTATTCATTTCTGAATACCTATTCATTTCTGAATACCTATTCATTTCTGAATACCTATTCATTTCTGAATACCTATTCATTTCTGAATACCTATTCATTTCTGAATACCCATTCATTTCTGAATACCTATTCATTTTTAGAGGAAATTTTTAAAATTATTTCTTTTATTGTATCAAGCACCATTTTTACAATTATATATAATTTTCCTGTTTTCCCATCCCACGACGGCTCGCTGTGTTTTGCACCTTGAATTCCGCCAACGCCAATAAGCCCAAGACTCCCTCCGGCCAAAACTTGACTGACAGCTGGATTAAAAAAAGAAAAAATCACAGATGCAGTTCCAAGTATATATCCAGACCAAAGTTTCCATTTTTCTTCGTGTATTAAATTATACCAAAATTTTCCTCCTTTGTACGACTCCGCAATTCCCTTTTTTAAAATTTGTTGCGGTGTATATTCTAATGGCAAATGTGGTTTAAAAATATGGGTCCACTTTTCCATCGGATACATATCAATATTAGAGTTTAAATTCGGTAAATATGTTTTATATGATTTATCAATTATTATCAATGTATGTTCTGCAACTTGATAAGAATCACCGAAACATAATTCTTTTAATCTGTTAAAACCCTTTTCAGAATCGTATATAAAAGTGTGACTTGAATTCCATCTCATCCCTGTTAATATACAACCGGTTGTATCTGATTTTGGATTGTTGACAAGAGCATTATTCCCAATATGAATTTGTATGTTCGTCCTGTCAAGAACATTTAAAACCCAAAATCTACCGATATCTCTATCATAATAAAATTTATAAATTCCGGCCGGAATGCAAGAAATATTTCTTTTGTTATAATTCCATGGGAGTTCTAAAGTTTTACAGACTTCAATATTGGATTCATTATTATAATTTGCGGCTAAATATGGGTGTTGTCTATTGTATAATATGGTACCCAGGACACCCTTGCCATTAATTACTTTTCTATGCAAATAAAATATCATTTTTTTTCCTATTGGATTTGATGCTCTGTTAATGTTTTGATTAAAAAATAAAATAAACCAAACATTGATAAAATTAGTGCGAACAATAAACCTACTAATTTTACCCAGAAATAATTTAAAGTTCTTTCTGTTTTTCCAATAAAATCTTCAATTCGTTCATGTCTTGATTGCAGTTTCAAAATTTCATCCTCCAGACTTTCTAGCTTAATGTGATCGCTTGAAAAGCCTTTGATTTCTTTAAGCAGAACTGCAATTTTATCTTTAATTCCTTCATCACCATTTCCGAAAATCAATTTTTTTAATCGTTGATTTGATTCCCATAATAAAGCAATTTGTTTTTGAGTATCTTCTTTGCAAAGTCTTTGCGCTTCTTCAAGTTTTCCGATTTTAACGTCTGTGTTATCAACCATATCAATCCTTTGGAATATGTTCGTACCATTCTGCTTCGCCCATAAAATAATTATTATCTGCTCCACTTATAAACTCAAATACATAACTTGTGTTGTTTTTTAAAATTATTTCTGAACCTCTTCCACCAGAACCACCAAAGGGATTCTTATTGTCTGAGGAGCCATGAATTAAAGATAATAAAGCTGTTCCCGCTGAGTCAAGATTGCAAGCCGCTTGCCCACCCCCAACAATTGTGAGCATGGATGATTTACTGCTGTTGCGGTTTGAATTATAAGTTGTTAATGTGTCGCCGCCAGTAATAGTTGTACCTTCTCTAACATTTGCTTTTAATAATCCTGAACTTGTATAAGTAAATAAAAAATGGGCTTCTCTTGTTGTATCTGGCACAACCACCTCAAAAAAAAGAGTGTCTCCTGATGCCATTGTGTCAGATGTTGCAATAAAATAGTGGCTCCCTGAGTGTATTTCGTGATGTTCATAGTCAATCATATTTAAAGCGTGTGTAGAGTTGTCAACTTTAAGATAAACTCTTTCACCATTACCATTATGCGCCGTTTGAGCAAAAGAAATAATAAAGCTTAAAAGCAAAAATAATATTATTTTTTTCATAAAGTCCTCAGTTTAAATTTATAGATATCAGTCAACTATTAGTAGACTATTATGTAGTTAATGTATTGGCCTATGTTCTGACCATTTTAATGTTACAGAAATATCATTTAAAACAGGCGAATAAATAATTAAAATATATTTTTCATTGTTTTTTAAAATCAATCCCTCATCAGTTTTTATATTTCCCGGCGACGTTAAGCCTCCACTTAATTCGCCGCCAATCTCATCACCTATTTTATAATTAGTTAAATTACATATTTTTGTATTACTCTGATCAAGATAATTAAAATTTAAATTTTTCATCGGAATGCAAGCTTGTTGTTCAAAACTCGCATTTTCAAATATTTTTCCGATTATTTGTTTTGTTCCATTAATATTCCATGACAAATGAATTATATCATTATTATCTGGCGTTGTGATTCCTAAAACCAAAGTGTCGTTCGCTGAAACTCTGTTTATGCTTGAATGATAATAGCGTTTTCCAACTATCCATTCGTGGTTGTGATATTCCATTGTTATAAGTGCGCCGGTCTGTGGATTTGCTTTTAAGAAAACTCTGTTTCCGCTTGTATCTGTCGCCAATTGACCAAGAATAAACATTCCCAATATTGTTAGAAATAAAAAAATTAATAGTGAATTTTTCATGCTATTCTCCGGAAAAATTATTTTTCTCTTGCTCCAGATGCCGCATATCTGTCGCATTCGATAATTATATTAATAGTTTTCAACAGCGCATCTCCAGCTAGATCGTCGTCTCCTTCACTTCCGAGTCTTGCCAATATTCCACTAATGTTGCTTCCGACATGTTTGCCTGTTCCAGAAATACCGGCAAATAAAGCTTCTTGGTGAACAAATGCTGTCCCTGTCCCTGCCGTTAAAATATCTAAATTTGTTAAAGTCCCTTCTTCTGTTGAATCTATGTCCACCCAACGGTAAGCAAATCTCCAATAGGCGTCACCTGTACTTGTGACGGCGGCTTGCCACCCAATCATTGGATAAATAGTAGAGCCTTCTTTCCAAGTTTCAGGAAGCCTAAAATTAAAAAATACTTGTTCTGTTCCTGAGCTTGCAAAAAGCCACCCACCGTAACTTGTCGCCCAATCTGGACCAGTTGACCATCCATACGGAAAATTACACGTTAATACCTGCCAGACCGTAGAACTGTCTTGCAATATAATATTTTTATCGTCTGTTAATGCTATATGATTTATAAAAGTTACTGTTGTGTCATCAATTGCTCCCACTGTATCAGCTGTTATTTTTTTAAAAGAACTATCTGCACTACCACCCGCGGATAGTTCTGCGAGTGTCTTAGTTCCTGTCACAGCGTCAACAAAAATTAAATTGTTTGAACCGTCTTCAGTGATTTTGGTATTAGTATCATTTATATAAAATGTGTCGCTTGTAAAACTTACAAAATCGGAGTCAAGTGATGTTGTCGCTGTCAGCTCTGCCAAAGTCTTAGTTCCTGTAACAGCATCAACAAAAATTAAATTATTTGAGCCGTCTTCTGTTACCTTTGTGTTAGTGTCGTTTATATAAAAAGTATCACTTGTAAAAGAAACAAAATCGGAATCAAGTGTTGTCGTTGATAGTTCTGCGAGTGTCTTAGTTCCCGTAACAGCATCAACAAAAATTAAATTATTTGAGCCGTCCTCTGTTACCTTTGTGTTTGTATCATTTATATAAAAGGTGTCTGACGTGAAACTTACAAAATCGGAATCAAGTGTTGTCGTTGATAGTTCTGTTAGTGTTTTTGCGCCTACTACTGCATCAACAAATTTTAAATTATTTGAGCCGTCCTTAAATAAATAAGTCGTGGAGTCTGCCACAAAAGTTGTATCGTCTACTAAAATTGATAAATCAAATCTTTGCGACCGGTATTGTATTACCTGTTGGGCATATAAATAAAATATACTTATTACAAGCAGAATCCATATTGTTATTATTTTTTTCATTTTAAATTCCTCAAGTTAAAATTGCTGGCTCTGATTCGATTGAAATTAGTTTTGATTTTTTTACAGTATCAACATATATATAATAATGTTTTGTATCATTCAAATCAGAATCTGGCCGATAATACCCGTTCCCTGCATGCGTGCAAGAAATAGAACCGGTCGGATATGTTTGGTCTGTTGGTTGCAATACTACGGTATGTGTCGTAGTATCTGCTACTCCAGTACTCCAAACAACCAACCTGAAAATTACATTTTCTTTTGCCCATGTTGCCATAATTAATTCCCAACATTATTTTCATTAAAAGCGATAGCAAGAAAACCTGCCGGATAATTTGTTTCATAAAATTTTAGTCTTATTGTATGTCCACCAGCTTCGTATCCCATTGAATAAATAGATGAAATTTCTGGGTCGACTCTTGCCGCAATTGCAGTTCCGGGATTGTTCAAAAAATCGTAATATAACAAAAAGGCGTCATTAAGTCCTTGCAATTCCTCAAGTCTGTCAATGGTTACATTATTTTCAATGTAAATATTTGCAGTGATTTGCAAATATTCGTCAGACGTTAAATACATAAGTGGTTTTCTGTTTTGCAAAAATTTTATTTCATAGTTTTGTGTCGTCTGAATATTGACCTCTGCTACTTCGTGATCTGTGAAATCAATGTTTGTAACTACGCCACCAGATAAATATCCAACCCTTAATACCGTGTTTCTCATCCCTCTGCCCAGACTTTGTTATAATTATATGCCCAAAATGTCATTTCAAATTTTTTATAATATCTAAATTCACGACCTATAATAATAAACGATTCAGACGTTAAGCTTGGATTAGTGCTTGTTATATTTATTTTGTCACCAATTTTAAGAACAATACCCTCAAGTGATGTATTGAATTCAATCACTTGAACACCAAACTGCCATAATCTTATTTTTACCGAACTAACAGCATCAATCTTTGATTCTTCATAAAAGCCCGGTAAATAAATTTCTGCTTTCGTTTTTTGTAAAGTTCTCCAATATCCCCGATTGACTCCGTCATGGCCTTGATATGTTTTTGAATAATAATATTGATCATTATAAAAATCGAATCCATATTTATAAACAAAATCGTTGCGCATTGGTAAATTTTCAATAGTTGGATCTGGCATTATTAAGTTGGTTGTTCCGGTTATTTCTATAGGTGTATCATTGTTTTCTTTAAATAAATATATATTCTCTTTTCCCCAATTGTCCGGAAACAAAAAGCCGTCCACATGTCTCATTACTGCTTCAAGAGCTTCAAGGACTGTCATTTCTGTATGGAGTGTCAATTTTATATTTTGAATGTTTGCGTATTCGTGTTGCTCTTCAAAATTAAAATCAGTATCGGCCGAGCCGCCAGTTTTCCAATAAACAGCAGTTCCCTCTTCAATCGTTGAGCCAGAATGCGCTGAAATAGTTAATGTTATATACGGCGGGTATTTTGTAGTATCTGAATTTCCAGATGTAATAGAAAAGTCCGTTGAATCTATTGTTAAAGTTTCTCCTGTCTTTATAAGTTCTGGAGTGTTAACTTTAACCAAAATTGAAGTGTCGCCATTTTCTAATTCTCTATATAGTGTTCCAATCTGCTTAGTGCCAAAATAAGCAGATGCAGCCAACAATTTTAAGGGAATGTTGGTATAATTATTAATAATGTCATAAACCGCTTGAATAGGATTTTTATCATTAAAAGTAATACCGGTGTAAAACTCTACTGTATCTCCCGCAGCATAAGTTCCCCCCCAGGCTTGAGTGCCAATATTAAAGTAATTAGAACCTTGTTTGTTGATATATGTTGGGTCTAAAGAATAAGTGATTAATTTATCATCTGAACTAATAAAAAAATCAGAGCCCGAAACAGCCCAGCCATAAGAGTTACTGCTGAACCCTAACAAAGAATTTGTTGGAATTGATTCTACTAAACTCATGCTTGTTAAAGTTGTCGCATTAATTAAAACAATGGCCTCTCTGAAAAGACAATATAAATAATTGCCTGAGCGATACGCTGCCTTTAAATCATATATATAATATGGAGCTTCACGACCAGAAAAAGTCGCATTCGAAACAATACTTGGTGAAGTGGGAGTCGTGATATCGATAACTCGCAAAGTACTTTCGTTATCTGTATTTGAACAAAAATATATATAATTTCCAGATAAATAAAAAAATAAATCAATTGTGCCGTAACTTGATAAATCAAGTGTGCCAGCAAGAGACAAACTTGTTGGTGTTGAAATATCCCAGACAGTTAAATATTTGTCTACCAACGATATTGTATATAAATAATTGCCAGAAATTTCAATATGTCCGATATAATCCGTATAGTTTGGGGAGCCAGCTCCGCCATATGAATTATCATAAACCATCGCTGCTGGTGTTGAAATATCTATAACATGTATAGAATCATTTAAATCTGTAATATATAAATAATTCCCTGAAATGGCACTCTTGCCATCAGTCATGCCAGACGGCAACTCTGAATCCGTTGTAATAGTATCAGAAATTGACGGACTTGACGGAGTTGAAACATCAATTGATTCAATCCATGCTTTACTTTGAAATATCGTATAATAATTTACAAATATATAATTCCCGGATTTTGAGATTCCTGTAATATTTCCGGCGACCGTCCCGCTTAACGCCACGCTTCCCGTTAATGATATTGACTCTGGGTCGCTTATATTATATATTCTTAAATAGCCGTTGTCTCCATCGATATAATATAAATAATTACCATCTACGACCATTTGATATTGATAATTGCTTACAGTCGTTGCGCTCCTTAGTCCATAGTTAATGTTACATGAAAGACCTTCAGTTCCGGGGCCGTCAAGCGTAAATTCATTGGCGCTTGTAAAAGTAGCAATCCACTTTCCAATCCTACATTCATCCAAGGGATATGCTTTTGTTCTGTCAAAAGTTCCTGATGCGCTTGTTATTTGTGTTGAGTCTGTTAAAGTGCCAGACGAATTAAAAAACATTAATTTATTGGTATTGTCTGTATCTGCACCCACCAGTAAAGAATCAAGAGCTTCTTTCTTGGTTTCTGATAAATCTACGATTATAGAGTCTTTGCCTGCGGCTGGCTCTTTTGTCATCCGGCCACGAAATAAAGTTATTGGTGTTGTATCGTCACCAAGCCACATCCTAACCAAACATTCTTCTTTAAATGAATTAACAAAAACCATAGAGCCTATTTTAAACTCGTGTAAATAATCTATTGTTTCATTAATCCCAAGCGTTAAATATGAACCATTATCAGTTATGCTTGTGATTTTTACAAGTAGTTCATTAAACGCAAAAGGGTAAGAATGTTCTTTACCTTTTATTGTTATCCAACTATTTAAAGTAAAATTTGCGGTGTCATAATCATAAACTTGAATTGAAGTATCGCCCGTTTCTGCATTTTTATATAACACACTCCACGCATTAGAAAAATATGAATTTTCATTGTTTGGATTTAAAGTTCCTTCAGGGTCCAAAAGCTCTACCCTGATTTTCCCAAGCACCGGACGTCGTTCATAATTAACGTCCAGATTTATTTCATTTTTAATTCCAGTAATTTTAATAGGCCCGTATTGATCTGAAAAAACAATGTTGCGGTTTTCTGGATCAAGGACAAAATCCATTTTTATTTTAGTCCCTGCAGTAGCCGAAACTAAAGATTGCAAAGATGTTGTTAAGTCTGTATAAGCTGGCATCTATGAACTCTTTAAAAAAGTTAATGTGTGAATAATTCTCGCACCTTGTTGTCCAAAATACAATATTTTAGTTTGTTTTTTGGGTATTAAAAAAACTGTAACATTTGCTGAGCTGTCATGTTGATATTTATAATAAAATGTAATCAATGCTTTTTCATCAAACAATTGTTCTATTTTTGCTAACGTATCTGAATAAGATTCTTCAATCGTTGCTTCATATTGCTCCCACTCTGAACCAATTTCTTTTAATACGGGCTTCCCAGATGAACTAAAATATATTTCCATTTCTTGAACGGGTGTTTTTTTAACATCTGTTAATTCATTGTCATAAAATTCAACATCACCAGAATTTAAAGTAAATTTTGCACTTATAGCATTAGCCATTATTTTTTATATTTGTCCTCTGTTGGTTGATAGTGTCTTTGTTTTTCTTGGATTAATGGAAAAATCTTGCTATCTACGATTTCAACCCACGTGTCTGGATTTGCTTCATGTACTACAATGTTAACGTTTGTTGTTTGTTGCTCTTCGGGTGATTTAAGATCATTTGGATTAAGTGTTTGAATAAAATTTCCCATTGCTTGACGGCCAAATTTATCAGTCGCTCGCCTTGGTAATATAACTTCATTTTTTAAAGCTTTTATCATTACTTCTTCATTGGTCAGTAGGCCAGTGTGAGCTGTGACAACCGCCCCGGTATGATATGCAGCCATTTTCCCAACACCACTACCGACCTTACCTAAAGTTCCGCCAATATCGCCAATGTTGCCTTTTAACTTTGCAATTAACTTTGCTAAAGCTTTTAATTTTTCTTGTGCTTCTTTGATATCTGCATCAATTTTGATTTTTTTATCTTGGAGTTTATTAATCTCCATTTCAATGAGTTTTAACTTGTTATGTATGTCTTTAGTATTTGCAATAAATTTTAATTCATTTTGATCATATTTGTCCTGAAGTTTTTTCAACATTCCGTCGATTTCACCAATGCCATCTTCCGCTTCTTTACCTTTGAATTTTAATGCTTTATCAAAATCAAGAGCACCGCCCGCATCTAAAAACTTTTGTTTCAAGTCATCAAGTTGATTTTTAAATTCTTTGTAAGCATCTGAATCTGGATCAAGTGTTGCTAAATAATCTTCCATTTTAAAAATTAAAGCATTAATAGCTTCATCAGCATCAGTGGAATCAAGGTCGATGTTAAAGAAAAGAATGTCTTGCAACAGCTGAGTTGCCGTGTCCATATCTTTTCCAAACTGTGAAAAGTCACCTGTCATTTTCTTTATCATTGACTCCCATTCAAAAGAAAACGTTTGAGTTTTACCTGTTAAAGATTCCAACAATTCATCAAGCGCATAAAAATCCATTCCGCCTGTTTTCATAACGCTTTCAATATCGGTGCCCAATAAATCTGCTACCGCTTGCAAATAATCTGTGAGACCTGCTTCTCCTTTTGTCCACCCCGTCATCAAAAAATCTTTTAAATCTTGCAAGTCGCCTTGCTTGCCGGTAAGTTCATCCATCTCAAGCTTTATTTCTGCTTGAATTTTTAAATGTTCTGCCTCCATTTCATTTAATTGATTTATAAGTTGATCTCGTTCATCCCCCAATTTGTCAAGCTCAGCTTGTATTTCTGCTTGTATCATTAATTTATTCTCAAGCTCTGTTTCAAGGTTTGTATACGCTGTTTGTGCGTTTTCCAAATTTTGCTTAAGAATTTTTAATTGATTTTGAAGTGCCTTCACGCCTTCATCATCATTTTCGCCTGCTGCACCCTGAGCGTCATCTTTCAGCTCTTGCATTTTCGTAATAAGTTCTTGAATTGCTGCTTTTGCTTGTTTATAAGCCTCTGAATTTGGATCAAGCGTGTTAAGATAATCTAACATTCCTTGAATCATTGGTTGGAAATTCTTTTCAAGTTCAGCCAAATCGCCGCCGAAAAATTCAAAATTTCCCAACGCTTTTTTCATGTCATCAACATCGGAAATAAATTCATTAAACGGGCTTTTTTGTCCCCCTAACATATCCCAGTAATCTTCCCATTTTTCTGTTAAATCTTCTAAAGTATATCCCTGATCTTTCATGTAATCTTCAAGACTTTCATATTTGCCTTCAAGAACCGCAAGCAACCCTTCTGCTCTTATAATTTCATCATTTAAATCTTTCCACCTTTCGGAACCTTCTTTGAGTGACAATATCTGTAATTTGGCATCTTTTAAAAATTTCCTGATTCCTTCACCAAAGCCAGCTTTAGCAAAGTCAGCTGCCGGGCCAGTAAAGTTATTTAAAAACTCTTCGGTTTTATTATTTATGGTTGAAAGTAAATCGTGAGTCTCATCAAATCCTTGCATAAAACTGAGAGGCCATTCTAAAGCCGCAACAATTTTGGTAAGGTCTTCAAGTTCGGATTTATAATTTTCCAAGTCTTGCTCGTGAAACATATAACCGTGTTCTTGAATAGCAAGAATTTTTTCCAATAAATTTTCAAATGCAGGAGCTAATTTATCTGTCAATTCGTCGCCAATATCTGTAATCGCTTGCTCTGCATCTCTTATGGCAATACCTTGTTTCTCAAGTGAATCTCTAACATCATCAATTGTAAGTGGCACTTTTTCAGCTTTTTGATTAAACAAACTCATACCGAGAGTCAATGCGCCAGTTGCTACGGTGGCGGGATTAAACCCAGACGTTACCATGCCTAACAATGTTGTTCCGATTGTTTTTGCTTGTGTAGACAGCCCGGGCATTTGATTAATCATATCACCCAAAATATTATACATGTCGTTAACTGAAATCGTGCCAGCGTCGGCGCCGTCTGAAATCTTTTCAAGGCCAGATTTCGCTTCTTGTGAAACGCTATCAACTTTTCCAAGCGATTCGCTTCCGGTGAGATTTGAAACAGAATCTTTTAAATCGTCTGAACTTGATTTCGCACCTTCTAACGCTTCACCAAGTCCGGGAATGCGTGCTTCGCCTTGTAAATCTGTCACGACTTTACCAAGTCCGTTATCAAGTGACAATGTGTTATTTAGGTCATTTGCCGCATTTTTCATATTTACTGCTTGATCTGAGTTGTCGCTTAAAGCCTTTGCAAGTCCAGAACCAGAACTGCCAAGCGAATCTTTTGCACCCAAAGCATCATTTTTAATTCCTTTTAACTTCTCCATTAAATCTGCGGCTTTTTCTTTTAATGTTTTAGTTTTATCCGCGGCATCTTTATTTGCTTTTACAAGGCCAGAATTATCGTCGCCAATTGCTTTTTTAACTTTACCCGCTATACCTTCTAACCCTTCATTTCCAGATAACGAGTCGTTTACTGCATTCACAGCAGATCGCAACCCTTCATTGTTAGAAGTTCCAAACGATTTCCCAAGTTTGTCAACATTGTCTTTAAAAGTTTCTGATGCAGTATCTTTAAACCACCCCACCATTTTTTCAACATTCTCAACTACTACGGCTATAACTTTTCCAAGAGTTTTCACTCCATCAATAACAAATGTATTGAGTAATGTGTTAAATTTACTAAGCCATGAAATTGTCGTAGATATGCTTGTTGAATTTTGATCAATCCAGTCAACGAGTTCCGAAACAGCATCTATTAAATCATTGGCGATTATATCGACTGTAGGCTTTAAAGATTCCCACAATAAAAGAAAAGCATCAATTAAAACGCTTCCAACTATCATTCCCCAATCAAAAAATTCTTTTATTACATTACTTATCGTCCCGCTATTTTTATTCAACCATCCAGCAAAAGCTTTTAAATAGGGCATTAATTTTTGTCCTATTTCAATGCTTGTAACATTAATGGAATTTTTAAAAGATTTCATTTGATTCGTAAAACCGGACATTTGTATATCAAAAGCGTCTTGCATGCTGCCAGTCGCTTCATACATTGATTGAACTTTTTTAACATAATCGTCAGCCTGAGCGCCAGTTAACGCCATATATGCAAGTTGAGATTCTTTCCTTCCTAAAAGTTTAGTTATTGCAATATCATAATCGCCAGTGTATTTTTTTAGTTTATTTAATGCGCCAACTAAGCCGCCAGAAGTTTTTATTAATTGCTTCCCGCTTTTAACACCAAGCCTCTCAAAAGCTTTTTCTAGCTCTCCAGTTGGCTTCATTAATCCTGACATAACACTTGTTAATTGTGTTGTTACTTCTGCTGTGTTGCCTGTTACACCGGTTAACGTGGAAGTTAACCCCCCAAGGTTTTCGAGCGATATTCCCAGATTAGCCGCAACTGGAATCACTTTTTGTAGTGAACTTGCCAGTTCTGGAATTGTAGTAACACCCTGTTTAACAACATTAAAGAAAATATCCGAAACTTTTCCAGCCTCAGACCAATCTTTTCCATATCCTTTTATTGCCGCAGAAATAAGATCAAATGAACTTTTGGAGTCGCTTAATCCTGCGGTCGCTGTTTTTGCGGATATTTCTAAAACTTTCATAGCGTCGGCGGCCGGCACTGTTGCCGATACGATATTATACATTGCGTCGGCCAACTCGCCGGCTCCAGTTGGCATTGTTTTCGCGAGAGCTTTTATTCCAGATTCCATTTCAACAATGGCCTTTTGTGCTTCACTGCCCTTGCCCAAAAGTGTCCCAATACTCAACATTTTTGTTTCAAATCCCGCTGCTTCTTTAACAGCGTGCCCAAACGCTGCTCCCGCAGCTGCAATTCCAACAGCTAAGCCAGCTTTTAGTACTGAACCAATCTTTGTGGCTTTTGAACCTGCTTGATCTAAGCCTTGATTGAAAGAGCTTAACCCTTTTAAACCAATAACGCCAACAATGTTGGCAGTAGCTCCACCGGGGATATTAACGGCCATTATTCACCGTCCCAATAAAAGTGATCTGTTTTCTTTTTTTCTTGGAATAATTTTGTGGGCCGCTTAACCCCCTTAGATTTTTGAAACATTTGTAGGAAAACATCAAATATCCTCATTAATGTTTTGGTTTCTGTGTCGATCTCTAAGCTCGCAATTAAAAATTGTCGCCTATAACCATTTTTCAAATCCTTAATTAAATGTTTACAAAACGGCCCTCTGTATCCGGGAAATATACGGGCAAGAAGAACCCTTAACATAAATTCGGGCGGTTCTCCTTGCCTTATTAGTTTTTTAGTTGTTTTTGTTTATCATTTAATTTTCCGAACAATTCAACATATTTATTAGCCAGTAACACAAAAAGGTCTGGATTTGCAGAAACAAGCTCCTTGAATTCCTCTCGCTGTTCATTTGTTTGAAAAATCAATTTCCCGCTATTGTTTCGCAGATATCTTGGTATAATTTCTAAGATTGATTTATATTGAACTGTTTTATATGCTTTATATTCTGCCATATTTAGCGGCCTATCTTTCTCAATGTTTTTTCTTTGCGCTGGAGTCATATCCTTTGTTTCTGCTTTCCACTGCTCGGCAGAAAAAGGAATCTGATGCTTTCCACGAGCCGTTTCCTCAGCTATGACTTCCTGCTTTATTGCATCCGTTTCGGCCATTATTTCATATAAATCTGGCATTTTAAGCATTACTGTGATAACGTCATTCCCATCAAGCGGAATGTCAAAAGTTAAAGTTTCAACTCTATATTTATCTGCATTTTTAAGTTTTTGTAAAATATTAATATCAGTCATATTATATTCCCTCTTTTGCCATTTCTAAAATTTTACCTTTTAATGGAGCGTGAATTGAACCGAACTGTATTGGCTCCACAATCAGCTCTCTGCGTTCCAACTTGTTAATTATATCTATGTCCAGATTTTCCCATATTAATTCAATTTTAGGTTTATAATTTTCAGAAAACACAATTTTCTCAAATCGGTCTGGGTGTTTTCCTGTTTTGATTATAATTGCTGTTGCCCGATATAAATCTGTTGTTCTATAAATTTGTGCTGTCATATATTAACCTCGGTTAATTTGCTTCTGCCCACAACGCCTCAACTTCAGAACCTGATGCCGGTGCTGTCGTATAAGTTAAAGTTCCACTTGATTGAGAAATGCCCGTACGCTGCCTTGTTCCTTCGTCATCAGTTGAAAGTTTGGTCTTGACGAAAACCATGTCATCAAGTTCCCAGTCTTCCTTTGCCAATTCATTAGTGTCCACGAGTGCGACTGGCGTGCCCGTCAAAGAAAAATCGGTTGTGGAACCATCACCACTAAATTTATCATAAACTAAGTGATACCCAGAATTCAATATAAATGGGTCGTGATATGACATAAACGGAATCGTTACGATTTCGTCTTCCATTGGTGAGCCAACATTAAACTCCTGTAATATCAAATCTTGATAACATTTAGAATATAAGTGACTTTCGTTGTCTGCTTTTCTAACAACCAATTCCAAGGTTATTAATGCAGTAATAGGGAATCGCAAGGGAACGGCAAAATATGTTGACCAACTTTGGCCTAACATATTTGTTAAAAATGTCCCTACATATCCACCTTTTATGCTAATATTTAAACTATATTTCGGATTCCTTTTTGTAGTTCTCGGAACGGCGCCGCCGCCCTGCTGAAAGCTGTCTCGTTCAATTCCCCAAGAATAACCTTCGGCAGTGACTTCTTGAACTCCAGCAATATTTATCGGTTGTATGTCTGTTGCTACCGCCGCCGCATGTCTAAAAAAGCGGGGCAAGGTATATAAGCCATCAACTTCATAATCGGAGTTTAATGCGCCTAACTGATCTGTTACTGCGGCCATTTTATTTTCCTCTTAAAATGTTTTAATTCTTATATCGATTATAGAACGAAATTCATTATAGGGATTCGTTGTTTCAATAGTCCTCGAACCAGTGATTCCCAATATTTTAATCCCGCAATTTAACAACGTTTTATTGGAAGATGTAACCGCTCCAAGTGTAACGTTGAAAGTTTTCTTATATATAGTGTTGGGTGTGGCAAATTTTGCGGTTAATTGTGAAATCATAATCGCCTGCTCTTCTTCGCCGCCTTCTTTTGAGTCCACCCAAATGCCAAAACTTAAATCAAGGACATAATTTGGTTTATTTTGCCCTTGAACTTTTTGAATTTCTACGATCAAAGGCTTTGTAATATAAATTAATGCTGTCCCTTTTTCATCAAAAATAGATGAATTGGGGAATCCTCTGACAATATCCCACCTTGTAAAAGGCGTTGTATCGCTTGCGTATTGATTAAATAAAGCAAGAAACACACTTTGAACATCGTCAATTAAATAATTGTCCCTTAATATAGCACTCAAGTTTTATGCCTTAAAAATATATTTACTTGTGAATTAATCTTGTTAATGATTTTCTTTTCGTTTAATACAAAAGGCTCTTTTAAAAAAGGACGCGCCGGAATGTTTTTTGTACCATCATGAACATGCTGAGGATAATCTTCCGCTATATCTTCATCACAAAATATAAAAACTTTAAAGTCATTTGCCGGCGTGCTTTTAAGTGATCTTGCCAAATTTCCTGATCTTCTTGGCACTGGCATTTCGCCAATACCGGGCGCTCCGGGACTTGGTTTCATACCAATTGCTGGCCCTGAAAGATTGTTCATCACTTCCCGAAAAACAATATCTCTACTTTCGTTAAGTTGTTCATGTAAAAAAACTGGCAATTCAGATTTGATCTTTTTAAGTTTTTTAATAAATTTTGTGGCATCAAGATAAACATCACTCATTAATTTTTCCTTTTAAAGCCTGCTATTTGTGCTTCATAATCATTAATATAAATGCTTTGAACTTTGTATATATTGTATGCAATATTTTTATAAGTTAAAACACTTGTTTGTCTGTCTAATCCAGACACGTCAACAAATGCGTTTGTTGATGAATTAACCAACCCAATGGCTACGAGGTCACAATCTTCAAACAGTCCAATTTCTTTAAATTCATATTTATTGACTGCTCTTGAATCTTCTTTAAAATCAACGAGATAAATAAAACCCAAACATGTTAAATTATATGCTGTTTTATTTATTAGTCCTGTTTTTAAACAATTTTCATTATCGGGAGCTGGATTGTTTTCGTGCCATTCTGCGGAATATTGTGGGCGCCCAGAATCTCTTGAAATCATACAAGGACACTGGTCGCCCGTATAATATACCAAAGTAGCCGTATTACCATATCGAATAATAGCGTTTAATAATCTTGTATTCAGCATTACGGCCATACGGAAAAATCTCCATTTTCTTGGTCTGTAAAGCTTATATTTCGCGAATCTGTGCCGTTAGGTGCATAGTCGTCGCTTCCATAACTCATAACGAATGCGCCATTAATAGTATAACCTAACATCCCCAACGTCTCTTCTATTTCGTTTGTAAATGCTTTTATGATTTCAGCTTTATTAGTTTCTGCTATTTTTATCGGGCCAGCGTTGACATTGTCTACTGGCGCCGATGTAATTATTCGCAAACAAACCCAAGCGCATTGAGCGACTTTACACATTGCTTTTTTATCGTCACTTAAGTCAGAATAAGAGCCCGCCCCATTATTTGCAAGAATTAAATTCATCCATGAATCACTCGCGTCTAAATAAAGCGCATCGGATAATAAAGTATCTGAAACTTCAACACTGGTTAAAGTTCTTAATCTATTTCTGACTTGTGCACCTGTAATGTTGGCCATTATGCTACCTTATATCAACTAATATTTTGGTGTTATCTGATTGACTCATTTCACATGCCACCCCAAAAGTTTGGCCGGCTGTCCATGAGCCTGCTGTCACGCCGTCGCCATTTGCGGCACAATCTACAGCAACGCCTGGATCTGCATCGGTGCTCGCAGCGTCAACCACGACTTTTGTGACTCCTTTGTTGCAAATGTAGCCCCAAGCGTTATCAGCAATCGCTCCAGTAGCAACACCCGCAAAAGTTGTCACAGAACCACCAGACAACGCAACGCCCATAACTGGTGTTGCATAAATTGCAATTGAGTCCGCACCTGTTTGAGCATCTGTATTCATTGTGATTGAGTCTATTTCATACCATCTAATTCGACTTGTTCCGTCTTTGATTTCCGATTCTGAATTTGCCGCTGGCATCAAATAGCCTACGGTGTCCAACCCGGCAGCTTCATAACTTTTTCCAATAACTGTAATAGTGTCGCCCGCATCCGGTGTACCATTCACGCCGACATCCATTGACAAAACAAAAAATCCACCTTCGTGTGCCAAAGTGTCGTCCAGTGACAAAGTAGCCCCAACGGGATCAAGCGAAAATACAGTGATTGCGGAAGCATCCCATACGCATACATCTCCCTCGGCAAGTGCACTACCAGATTTATTTTGAACTTTTATCATGGTGCGGCCAGTTGAGTCAATATAGCCCTGACCTAAGTTTAGTTCTTTAAAAATCGGTGAACCTGTAAAAGCTGTATTTCCTGTTATTGTTCCACCTGATATGGTCGGAGTTGTTATTGTCGGAGTTGTCAAAGTTTTATAGGTCATTGTGAATTGACCGTCTTTGATATAATTAATTACTTTATCATACCAATGAGCCGGGATATTTGGGTCCGCTGTTTGACCTGTTAAGACCAAAAATGAAGCGGCAAGAAATAGCCCAAATAATATATATTTAATTCTTTTTAACTTCATTCTTGAAAGTCTCCTTTGCCTTTTTCTCATCAATTTTTTTGTTTGCTTTTTCGATTTCGTTTTCTTTTGCAATTTCTGCTTCGGCAAGGGCAACAGTGTCAATGTGAATGTCGCCTTTTTTTTCGGTAAATTCAAAAGGCCAATAGTCAGCGGACACCCTGCCCCGCCACAAAGCTGAATCTGGTACCTCGGCCGTTATTGTTTTGCCTTCTTTTACAGCTTTATTCCACATTGGATTTGACACGTCGAGTTTAATATATACATTAACAGGATCAGAACCAAATCCTGGCCCTGTTATTTTTAACATTAGTTTTTTCATATTAATATTCCCTTTTTAAAATGCACAATCTAAGCATCCAATTGCATCTTGGTCAATTATATCGAATGCGGTTCTTTTAGATATAACAGTTAAAACTTGGTGCTTGTCAATGATTTTATCTGATTCAGTTAAGCTTAAGGCATCATTAGTGATTTTGCCCACTGCATAGCGCGAGTCAACACCAAGCAAATAATCTGCCGTTAAAACAGACCGTTCCCATTTATAACCAATTGGTAAAGTTAAACCAGTCACACCCCATTGCGCCATTGGATTCGTCATGTCAGACAGTGCGTCCCAGAATTTTTGAATATATGTATCACGACCAACAAATTTATCCAGCTGATAACCTGACGGAAGCGCATTTGTAAAAGTGATAACGTCTGTTTTTGTGATTGTGGCCGTTGTCGCTGGATTTTTTGTTTGGTCTGCCTCAAGTCCGTTACTGTTTCCATCACCATTCAAGAGAGTGTAAATCATATCGTCTGTTTCATCAACATCTATCTGCATGCCAATTCGCTGCATCATTTTTGAAACGACGTTTAATGGAGTTTGCGACATAGTGGCATATGAAAACTCAACTGCTCTGCCATAATATCCCAAGTTAACCGTCTGACGACCAACTTTAATTTGTGATCTTGGAAACTCACCGCTTGCGCCACGAATAGATAATTGACGTTCCGTCTCAACATCTTGCAAATAAACTTTTCTAAAATCTTCGCCTGAAATATTAGTCGTGGTGGCGATAAATTGATCTACGAGGCCGCCTTGAATTATTCCTGCGTATACTTGAGTTGCAAGGTATTCAGGAAATAAAACGCTCGTGTCACTTGTTGCAAAAAACTTTTCTACTCTATCTGTTTGCGGGCCGTAAGTACGTATATCGTAGGCTTTTAAAATTTCTTCAAATGTAGTTAATGGAACTTTCTCTCCAGCTGCTTTGATTTTTTTCTTTAAAGCATGAACTTCGGAATTTGTCAAGTCTTGGTAAATTGTTGGCTCCATGCCCTTGTCGACTCTATAATCTTCCAGCCACATCCCGAAAGTTTTACCAGAATTAATAGCTTCTGTATACATGCCCTTTTCAATATTAAATATTTGTTTGAGTTTTTCAGTTGTATTTTCCATTTGTTGCTCCTAAACTAAGACGTCGACTTTTGCCGATGTAGTATTTTTTGATATTACAGCACCCCAGCCACCAGAAGTGCCGTCGTCGACTGAATCGTAGTCGGAATTATAAACAATGATTGAATCCTGTAACGCAATAGTCCCTTCATACGGAATTTCAACAATTTTAACGGCCGTATGATTGTTGTTATTTTGATCTATATAATTAAACATTCTGACTGTTAATATATAGCCATAAACCGGGTCTTTAATCCAATCAATGATTTTACCCATTGGAATTGCGTTTGCTGCTGGACTTGTACATTCGTAATTATTTGAGAATGTTAAAGCGACAAGTTTGCCGGCTACCTGAGTTCCGGCAGCAATTAATGCTGCTATTTCTGTTTCAAAAGTGGAGTCAGGAACGAGAGCGATATCTAATTGCGGTCCCTGATCTCCATTTCCTAAACTGCGTCGTGCCATAATTTAAACCTCATTTTGGTATCTATGATCATGTCTTGTTATTGTTTTTGCCTTTGGAAGATCGTTGTCTTCTGCGGCATTTTTGTCGGCATTGTTTTCTTCCGTTTGTGACGCCGGAGGATTTTGCTTTTTATGTAAAGTCTTAAAATCGTTTACCATGCCTTGGATAACTGTCACTGGTAAAGTATTGTATAAAGCTTTTTTGTTTTCAGCGTCTTCTTTTTTTACAATACCAAGCAAACCACTATATTTAATACATTCATCAACGAGGTTTTTCTTATACTCGTCGGCTCTTTTCTTAATTTCTTTGAGTGTTTCCAGATCATAATCTTCTCCGAAAACACTTTCAATAGCTTTGATTTTATTCTTAAGTTCGTCGTTACTAATTTTAACGGTGTCTTGATCTTTTTGAATTTTCAATACTGCTTCGTCAATTTCGTTTGCAAATTCCTTGACGGATTTTTCAAAATTTTCTTCTGGATCTATTTCTTTTGAAATACTTAATGCTGTTAATTTTACTTCCATCTTTTTGCTTTCTGTTTTAAAATCTTTTTTAATATTGAAATTTTTTGTTACAGCTCCGTATTGTGCCCCAGTATAAACATGCGATATTTCAGATATTTCAGATTCCCTCTCTTTTGAGTTTTGATATTCCCAATATAATATATCGTTTTCGTCTTTGCTTGATTCTGCATTGCCATTCATTGGCGTTAATACTGGCGCTCTAAAACCAACCGACATGTCTTTAATTAATCCGGCTTGTATTCGTTTCACCTTGTCGGTATCTGATTTCAACATATAATAGTCGACGACCAAAAAATGAATTCCCTTGTCCTTTTGAGCTATTGTTTTACTTAAGTCAGCATAACCCCTAAAAGGAACGTGCCCCAACATTTTCATTCCTTCTTCAAAAGTAACGGTTTCAATGCGAGCATTGTAAATTTTTGCGTCTCCAAACTCCCGTACGTCATGTGATTTTATAATCGGGCGTCCAACTGCGGTCTTGGCAAAACTTTTCAGAACCGGTAAAGAAAATCTTTCAGTATCTCTATCAATCATATTGTTTGCCACCCACCCAGAAAACACAACAAAGTCGCCTGCTTTCAAGTCGTGATCTTTAGTGAAAAACTTTTCAAATTTTGAAAATTCTTTTTCAACGTCTAATGTTTTAATTTCAGAACTCACAAGGTTTTTTTCTTGTATCGTATCGCTTTGGCTTTTAATAAATTCCTCGGCAGATTTTGCGCTTTTAAACAAATCTTTTGAGAAAATAACAACATCGCCCTCAACTCTAATGTTGGAATCTTTTAGATGTTTACCTCGTGGCCATTTGAAGCGATAACTACGCCTTGTTTCGGATAAAAACTTATATTCATGCATCTTTTTGAATGTCCATCAGATTTTTATCGCCAAACTTTGATTTTGGCTTGTGAGCTGTGAATGTTGACTTTGATTCAGGTTTTATATATTTATTTCTATCGCCTTCTTGATATTGTTTTATATTTTTACTTTTACATTTTGGGCACGGTGTCTTTCCTGACTTTGATGCTGTAAAAATAGTGCCGCATTTTTTGCATGTATAATACATAAATTTCCTCCACGTTTATTGCAAATTATTATTTTAATATTTTAAATCCAAGATGTAAAAAACTTTTACATTCTATTTTTAATAAATTTAGTTAAATAAGTGTTGATATTTTCCTGCGTCATTTCTCGCTTTTGTAGCCCCTGAACATCTGAATTAATTGTGACAGGCTCCCAGCCTATTACTTGATTAAATAAAAATATATCTTGATTAACTGTCCCGGCAAGGTGTGCCAAGCCAGAATCTGAGCCAACATATCCCTGAGCGTGTTTTATAACATATCTTATTTGTGACAGTGTTAATTTGTGTTTTAAGTTTAATACTTTATCGTTACACCATTCCAATAACTCTTCATCATATATTTCATCATTTCCAATTAAAACGAATGTTGCGCCAGTTGACAAACAAATATCCATAATTTCTTTAGCTTGAAATTTATTAATATTTTTATCAGTGCCCTTTTTAATGTCATGAATATTTCTAAAGTGAACTACAAAATATTTTTCTTTAGGTATCATACAAGGATTAATACTTATTGGGAATGGCAATATTGGGAATCTATTTTGAGAAGCATAATTTCTAACTTCATTCATCATATTGTACCAGTAAGCTTTTTCCTTGTTCATAACGATATATCTGTCAGTTAAGCAGTCATATGGATCAGCAGCAATATTAGACCAAAATATTTTTCCGGGATTGTATATTCTTATTATATCGTCGTAACTCAGCCAGTCGGTTAAAAATATTACTTTTTCATCAGGATTATCTTGAGGATAATAATTTTTAATACTTGTAAAGTTAATGAAATCACCCAGCGCTTTTCCAGATACCGTGAAAACTGTTGTTTTGTTTTCTAATTTTGGATTCCTTGTGTGTGATGAAACTATTGTATAACAATTGTGGCACACAAAGCCGAGCTTTTCCCAAAAAGGAACATCATATTTCATTATAGAAATTTGCCTTTTACATTCCTTACAAATAAAATACATATTATTTCCTCTCTTGTTTTATTATATTTTTTAGATGTTTTACGATTTCCTGATTCTCTTCCCAAATAAACGGTGAAGCTCCGCACTTGCATTTGAAAGTTTTCTCGTCTATTTTTGGAATTGTATGCACTTTCATACATCGTTTACATAATACTCTCATTTCATTCCTTTTGCATATAAACAATAGTAAGTATCGATATATTTTTTTTCACAAAAAGGAGCTCTGAATCCCACTTCCTTAAGAATCGAAATAATCTTTTTGTCCCAAAACAAAGTAAAATGAAAGTTTTGTGGATAATCTTGATTTCCCAAAATGCTTCCAACATGCCTATTTACTTTATGATATTGCTTTGACTCAAACGCCATTCCACAATATTTGCAAGTTTCTTCAAAGTCTGGTAATACCAGAATTAACTGTCCACTTTCTTGCAATTTACTTTTCCATTCATACAAAATAGGCCTGACTTGCCATTCTGGAAAGTGTTCAAGTACGTGGCTCGCATATATTGTCTCGCATGAACTATCTTCTACAAATTCAAGTTTCCTGATATCACAAACTTGGTCTGGATTTACTTCTTTTCTTATATCAACATTTATAAACCCCGCTATTTTATTTTCCCCGCAGCCTAAATTTAATTTCATATTTTACCCTCTCATGTAAGGTCTAATTAAATATAATAACCTGTAAAATATATTATATTTTTTTTCTTTTAACTTCAGTTCAAAATAATTTAGAAAAGACTTACATGCCAAATCACAATTAAGCCGGCTAAAATTATAAACTATACACTTTTTTTCCTTCGGGCGAAAGTAAAGACAATTTTTACAAATGAACAATTTATCTCTTTTTAAAAGTTTCATATTTATGCCTTATATTACTAAAACACTATTAATTATATTTAAGGTTACATATTTTATTCTTCTAAATTTTTAAATTCTTTATCTTCTTTGATTCCAATCTCGTTGTTATAATGCAACAATCCCAATGATCTTATTTCAAAAATAGTTCTTCTATAATCGCAATATTCAAGCTCGCCTACTTCGCCCGGCCATGCACCTGCTTCGCATCTTTTGTTATTTACATTCCAATACATACAATTTATGCAGCTGCTTGGTTTACTCATCAATTTTCCTGTTCGTGTAATTTTACTAATGATCTGGCAATGCCCCGAATATTTTTATCAGATAACTTTTTTATAGCCACTTCATGTTGTGGAAACATTTCAAGTCTCATTAAGTTTTGTATCGGAAAATATTTATTTTTCCATCTCATATTTATTTTTTTGCAATTGGAAATTTCATCAAAGCATCTAAACATTGAAGATGCTGCGAATGGATTGAAAGTTAAGTAATAGCATACGGCCGCGGCGATATATCTATAAAACAATAACTCAAGGTGTTCTTGGTCTTTTATTTTAAGTTTTCCAGCTTTGTATATTGCCATTTTATTTCCTCGTTCTTATTATATTTATTTTTCAACTTCTGGAAAATATTTTTTTATATAAATTGCAAGATCAATAAAAACTTTTTTAGTTATTTCTTTTAACTCAATTTGTTCTCGTGTATTTCCCAATATTTCATCTTGTATTTTGGACAACAATTTTAATGCTTTAAATAATCTGTTTAAATTTTTAAAATCTTCTGCTGTCATTTAATTGACCTGTTTTTTAATTTGTTTTTCAATCAATTTTCTTTTGCATGCCAATTTGCATATTATATTATGTTTTTTATTTTTCCCATATATTATTTATTTGGTCCACATGAAAAGTGTTTTTCGTATGGACTAATTTTTATACGGGCTTGGCTCCTCCCAACGTGATTGAATAATTTTATTAGTTGAATAATAACCAACACGCCTACAAAGGCAATGCGGATGTGTATCTGAAACAGGAATAGCGCCCTCGCCTCTTTTCCAAACTAAGCCATCAAGTGAACTGCAAATTGGACAAGCGCCGCTGCCTGCACTCCATTCGTCATATTGAATTCCAGAAGCGTTGCTTTGAGCATCGTAAGCTGCCTCAAGTGCGAGTGTGGATTCCGACCGAACTATTCTGTTCCATCTCCAAAGTTCACCTTCACCAATATATTGATGTATCCACTTTGCAACGTCAAACGGGTGAGAGCCTGCTTTAGCGTGCCGCTTTAATCCGTTTATTATGAATTCATACTTTGGATTCCCAATCATATTTGTAATACTTTTGATACCTCTGTTAATTACAGCGCTTATAAATTTATTTTTTAAGTTCGGCGATACAATTGTGTTTCTGAGTTGTTCTTCTGATAGTCCAGAATTCCCAAGTCGTATAAATTCCATTACTTGCTTACGTGTCCATATCCCAAAAAATAATAACATATAAAATTGATAAACTGGATTTTCTTCTTCTTCTATATCAGTTTGTTTTATGTTTTTATTTCCAATAAAATAATTTTGCGTTTCTTTAATCTCTTCTTTTATTGCATTAATCTGATTTTTGTTGATCTCAAATTTTTTTCTTAAATTCGGCTTTTCTGCTGCACCTAATACAAAGTTGCGAGTCGTCTCAATATCAGGAAGATTAAGAATATATAACAATTCTTTTTCAAGCGACGTGACACCCTCTTGAATTGTTAAAAAAAATTCATTCATGTATTTACGAACCTGGGCGTTTCTATGCTGTCTTGATGCTAAATAATGTTCAAGCCGAATGGGATTATCAACTTTAAATCCAGAATGTTCTTTATTACACCCACAATTTTTATAATATTTTTCATATAGATTTTGAGCTTCATCAAGTGGCGGCAACAATCCCTTAATTATAGATGCTGTTTTATTCTGCATTTTTGAGACTCCTCACTAAATCCCTGATCGCCCCACCTTGTGATCTTTGAATATAATTCATGCTTTGTATTTTGTCCTTCAATTCTTGTTTGGACAATTTTGTCCCATATCCAAGTCCAATTAATCTATCAATCACCTCGTCATCACTTAGCATGTTAAATTCGTAAAGCTTTAACAAGGTTTCCACTTCTTTTGCGCTTGCCGTTGCAAAATTCAATTTCGCTCTTGATAATTCAACCTCATCCATAATGTTAACAGGATTCCATTCAAATTTCCATTTACTCCCGTATTTTCCAGTATAGATTAAAAAAGAATCGATTATTTTTTCTATAATTGGATTTAAAGACTCTCTATAAGAATTGATTTGACTTATAAGCATATCAACCTGATCTTGTGACATTTTATAGTTACTATTCCAATTATACGCTCCGAATACAAAAGGCGGCAGATGCGTTGCTGCCATAAGTTGCTCCTGAGTCGATCTCATTGGGAATTCAATATTCATTAATTTTGAACCGTCAGCGCCTACGACGTCAATATGTATTTTACCCCCGTTCGGTGTAGCTGCAAAAATATCTCGTGACTTTCCAACTTTTTTTTCTTTCATTGCTTTTTGTACTTCAGTTGCAAGGCCAGATGCAATATTTTTTGCAGAGGTCATCCCTTTTTCGTTTGCTGCGCCCTCAACCCAGACAACAAAAATCGGGTCTCCGATTCGATCTGATAAATTTCTAATTACGTTATGAAGTTTAATAAAGTTTTCTGCTACAAATGGAAGAGAATATAAAAGCGAATAACCTTGCGGGTGTCCCTCTCTTGTATTGAAGCTTACATATGTTAATAAATCTTGATTTGGCAATATTTTAGGGTGCAAGCTATCCTGTGATTTTTCGGCAAGTAACATTTTACCATCTTTAAAAATAAATCGCAAGTTTTTACTTTCTGCCATTTTCAATCTATAAATGTTGTCCAGACTTTCAGTCGGTATTATTTCCCCCCAGCCAACACCTTTTGTTAAAGTAGCGTCCACAAGTTCCATGATATATTTGTCAAGTCCACGTTCAAACCAGTTAACTTTAACATTAGTCCTAAAGTCATCAATATCTTTTTTTAAGTTTTCGTCGTCTGTTATTATTTCAAAGCTTCCAATCAATCTTGAAAGTTTAGTTATTGCAATGTCAATGAATGGAATCAATTCTCTTATTAGCTCATATAATCCCATGTTGTGCTTTAGCGGATTGTATGAACCAAACTCTGTCATATAATTAGCGTCCATTGATTCTTTTGTTTGTGAAGTAACATATTGGTCTTCACTATTAAGCTGTTTTTCACCAACCGGTGAAATCTGTAAGTCAGTAAAAGGTATTTTCATATTATAACCTAAAGTATAATTTGTATTATATTAATTGTTAAGGTTCTGCATTATTAATATAAGTTTTACCTTCTTATAAAATAATTTCGATCTGCTTTTTCTGCTTATAATTTCATACAACATTTTTACTAATTCATTGTTTTTTGTCACTACTCTTAACACTTCTTTTCTTGTCGCTTCCTGAATCATTTGCTTGTCCTAAAAAATTAACATTAACTATTGCACACTGAGAATAATTTCTTTGTTTAGCAATATCTTTTTCGACTTGCTTAATTTGATAATTATCGGTTAAAAGTACATTAGATTCAACAATTATATTGCCAAAGCCAGAACTACCAGACTGTCCGCCTACAATGTGGGCGTTAACAATCTGCTTATTAAAAAAATAACTTATAAAATATTTAAACATTTTCAATCCTCTATTACTGAACCAACCCAATTGGAATAATCTTCAAAGCCCAGGTTTTCCATATAGTAAGTATATAAAGCATAGCGTATGGCGTCCATTGCGTGATCAAAGACTTTAACCGGCTCTTCTAATTTCTTTCCATTTTTATCTTTTTTATATGAATAATTTTCAACTTCTTTTTTGATGTTCACGCTTTCGCTATCAATTAACAGATTTAAGCTTTTGACATAATCGATACCTGCTATTATATCTTTTTTAGCCGGGTGTATATTATAACCTTCGGCTTGTATTTCTTCAATCCTGTTAGGCTCTGCGGCGTCTGCATATATATATTTTTGATTGCTAATTTTAAGCCACTTCATTTTACGGATTAAATCCCGATTTTTTAATCCAGATTCATAAATCAATTCCCTGATGTATATATCATTTTCATTAACATGAATTTCAATTAATGCAGACGGATTAACAAACCCGAAATCTAATCCATAAATTTTCTCCCCCTTTGGTGCCCACTTGTCAATATATGTAAAGTTTGAAAATATTTGATCTTGCAATTCCCCCCAAACGGCATTCCTATAAATATTATATTTGTTGATATCTATGCGCTTCAAAGATTCTAAACGTTTTTTATATTCAGAATCAATAAATTCATTGTTATCGACCGTTGAAACATTTATTGTATAATCGTCCCATATTTTGTTGTCAATAAAAAAATCTTCATTAATCCAATGATATTTAGAAATAGGATTAAACGATGCTAAAATTTGCTTATATATTCCAAGATGCTTACCGCGCATTCTTATATCAAGTTGTATAAAGTCGTCTCTTGTAAGTTCTGTCGCCTCTTCTGCCCATATGCTCGTAATTCTTTCAATACTTTTTATTTTTTCAGGATCGTCCATTCCTGCAGAAATTATTTGGTTTCCGTTTGGCTCGTAAGTCAACGACATTTCTGATTTATTAATCGTAAAATAATCTCGTAAGTGCCACGAATATATAATGTCATTGATTAATTGCCATGACGACCGCCGTATATTTTTATGAATTTTTCTGACAAGTAATATCCTTTGACCTTCTTGTTCAAATATAATTCTATGTAATACTTTTAAAGCACAAAATCTGGACTTTCCGGAACCTGCGCCTCCCATTAGTAACAATATTCTTGCTTTGTTTTCTAACAAGGGAATAAAATGTTTAGAGTGAAAACTTTGCGGATAGCCTTGTAATGTCACGACCGGCTTTGGATTTATTAAATTTTTAATCCAGAATTTATTCATCATTTTTTTCAGGCGCTATAATTACAACATGTTTGTTCTCCTGCGGCATTATTAACCCCATCAACTCTACTCTTTTAGTAATACACCATTGTATAATTGACAAGAATCTCGGATCACCAATTAATTGTTCCTCTTGAATTGAGCCGTCTGTCTCTTCGCCTCTTTGTGTTCTTTTTTGCCGCCTGACTGTTTTTTGTTTATTTTCGGTCGATCTTTGAAACGACTCCCATGCAGTAACTTCCAGCATGTTTATTCTTGCCAGCTCTGCTTCAATTTTTTCATCTATATTATTTAAAGATTCAAGCTTCCAATCATTAATCGCTTCTTTTAAATATTTTGAAACAGTTGTTTGGGAAATTTCTAATTTATTACAGATTGTATTCTGCCGGTATCCCTTCAAATATAACTCTGATATCTTAAGCTTTAATTTTTCTTTTTCACTTTTACCGTGAGGTCTTGACATTTTTAATCCTATTCTATTATTTTTTTAAACTTGTTAATAAAATATTTTCAAAGTCCTTACAGTCTTTTCTTTTTCATTGTATTGACTTGTTTTAAAACCATTCCGTAATTATTAATCCCCTTTGGAATCTCAACATTTTCTTTTAATTTGAGTTTGTTGTTTTTAAATGGCCTGTAATCTACATAGTGATGCCACCGTCCAAATCTCCATACTATTTTTGATACATCTGGATGCATAGCGACTTGCATTTGTGATTTAGGTAAAGTTCCCTCTTTGATATAAAATTCTTTAGTATTCCCGCCCTTAAGATATTGAGTTGTTATTTTTTCCTGTAAAAAAGCATTAAACTGTGCCGTACACCAACCAGCCTTTAACATTCTCAACGATAGATCAGTATCTTCATTATAACGTCCCCTCCATCGAAAAGGGGCATCATTGCGAATTAAATTACATGAATAAATTCTTGTATTTAATACAATTGGTGGCATTTTACTTTTACGTGATACAAACATAAAATAATTTGGGCCAGCCATTGCTATGTTTGTATATCTTGAGACAAAATCTTCCATACATTTGAATAATGTCCCGTTAGTAACGGGGACCTTAAGATTGTTGTTATAGCGAAAAAAGCGAGCAATATTATCATCCATTACCCAATGCCATTTATTGCCATTTTTTATTGAGTGCTCCCATACAAAATTCCTTGCAGGCCCAGGGCCCTTGCTTTTCGAGTCTCCCAATTTATCAAAAGTATCATATTCGTCTTGATATTTTTTATCAAGTATTAAAATTTTCTTTTTATCAATAACTGAAGAATACTTTTTATACTCCTGTTCTTCAATCACTATATAGTAAGGCACTTTCATTTGTTCTAATGCCTTACTTGTTAATCTACTTTTCCAGCGACCTTTCGATACAATATATAATGGATATTTAGGATTCACTTGTATACACCTTGTCTGCATAAGTTTCAATATCTATCTTGGGGTGCCAAAGAGACCTTGTGCTTTCCGTTATTTTTTGTCCGATTAATTTTCCAAAATCAAAAGCATCTTCATGATTTCTAAAATGTACCGTTATATGCCTAAAACTTGTTTTGTCTTCATTGTTATATTCAGGCATACCTTGCCACATTTCTTCATAATCAACTTCTTGTGACTCCTCAAACCCAGTCAAGTCCATATCAATATCAAGGTCGATTAGTTTCTGCAATTCATCATCAAGTTTATCCTGCACCCACTCGCCGCCTTGCTTGTTTGCGGCTAATCGTGCTGCTCCAGCCTTGCCTTCGTCCCAGTCGACTAACCTAAAAGATATATGTTCAGGTTCTACGTGGCCTCTTTGTTCACCGTCCGGGAGTGTTTCGACTATGTCAATATCATATTTGCCGTAACGTTCAATTAAAGATTTAACTCTTTGATGGCCAGATATTAAATATCCGTCTCTTTTGTTTAATACTATCCCGGACAGGTCGCCAAACTCTTGCATAGATTTTCCAAGTCTGCTTAAGGCATCATCGCTAATAGTCCTGGGATTGTTTGGATAATCTTTTAATTTTATTTTCATTTTCAGACACCATTATTTTTTATTGTATTGACTTTATTAATTTAATAATTTATCACTTATTTCAATTTCACTAAAATTTTCTTTTATGTTTTTAGGATTGCCTTTATAAAACACTAAAACATTTTGATGTGTTTTCCCTAATTTTCTGCCACTTTGAAAGTATATCCCGGCCCTTATAGGTAAAGAGCCAACTTTCGTCACAAGTATAGCCTCATTATATAATAAACAGCCTGATTTATTAAAAGCGTTTATAGTGTCGGTTACAAAATTTCTATAAAATCCTTTCTTGTCTCGTATGTCTCCAACTACAAAACAAGCGAATCTATCTTCTTTTAATAGAAACACACTATCTTGAATTATTTGTTTATAAGCCTTAATAAAATCTTCATACGTTTCATAATTAGATAAATCTTGTTTGTTGTCAGAATAAATTTCTAAATCAAAATATGGTGGGCAACTAAATATTAAATCAAATTCACCTTTTACTAATTGTTTTATATTTACAGAATCACCGAGCACCCATGTAGGTTTATTAACTGGTATAATGTCTTCTGCCTGTTTTATGTTTGCATCCACTTGATCAGGGCTTAATTCAACACCGGTATATTTATAGCCTAAATAATTGGACACAATACCTCTTACAGAACCACCCGCAAACGGGTCTAATATATGTCCGTTGTCAGGACAAAACCATTTATATATAATTTCACAAAGAACGGGGTCAAATATTGAAGTGCCAGCCGTCATGTTTTCACCTTTCATTAAATCCTGTCCGCATGTTCTTGCGTTTTTACCCATGCCAACCTCTATCCATTGGTAAGGGACTACCTCCGATTATGCCTGTTTTTTTTGTTTCGATAATAATTCAGATTTTCCGTTGTCAATTGTTCCGCATTAATTAAAATGTCCCCCTTCCTGCCTTCTTCACCTTTTATTCCCAATGCAATCCAGGCCCTTTTACGTTCTTGCCAATAACCTTGACGTGCATCTAAAACAGAAAACGGGGGAATTAAAAACCTCTCTTGTAAAGTTTTATGAGCTATTTCTTTATTATCAAAATTTGTATCAATATTTATTTCATCATCATCAAACCCGCTCAAATCCATATCAATATCAAGGTCAATTAGTTTCTTTAATTCTTTTTCGAGTTTGTCTTGCTCCCATTCGCCGCCATGTTTATTTGCGGCTAATCGTGCTGCTCCGGCTTTACCTTCATCCCAGTCGACTAATCTAAAAGATATGTGTTCCGGCTCCACATAACCCCTTTGTTCACCATCCGGGAGCATTTCGACTATGTCAATATCATATTTGCCGTAACGTTCTAAAAGTGATTTAACTCTTTGGTGGCCAGATATTAAATATCCGTCTTTTTTGTTTAAGACTATCCCAGACAGGTCGCCAAACTCTTGCATGGATTTTCCGAGTTTGCTTAAGGCGTCATCGCTAATAGTCCGGGGATTGTTTGGATAATCTTTTAATTCTATTTTCATTTTCTTACCATTATTTTTCAGTCTTTTTTACGATCAATTTTTTTTAATACCATACCATAATTATTAATCCCTTTTGGAATCTCAACATTTTCTTTTAATTTAAGTTTATTGTTTTTGAATGGCTTATAGTTTACTTGATGCTGCCATCGCCCCCACTTCCATGTGATTTTAGCAACGTCTGGGTGCTGTCTTTGTAAAGATTTAGCCATTTCTAAACGGCCATCAAAGTCAGAATTTTGTTTATATAATTCGTCTGTATTTCCACCCTTCATTAACATTGTTGCAATTTTTTTTGCAAGAATAATATTAAATAATATAGTACAATAACCAAATTTTAAAAATCTAAGCGATAAATCAGTGTCTTCATTGTATCGGCCACGCCATTTAATAACATGGCCTATTTCATTGGACAATAAAATGCAAGAATAAATCCGCGTGTTTAAATGAAAAGGTGGGTGTTTTTGCCTTCTGGGAACTAATGATTCATAATTCATTCCCGCCATTGGGACATTATTAAACCTGTCTACAAAATCCTCAATTATTTTAAACCCAGTGCCATCGGCAAGTCTGATTTTTTGATTGTTGTTGTATCTGTAAAATTCTCTTATATTGTCGTCTAATATCCAATGTTTTTTATGTCCTTCTTTAATTGAGTGCTCCCAAACCCAATTTCTTGCAGGAATACTGCCTTTTCCTAAATTTGAGAATGGCAAAACAAGAATTTTTTTTCCATCAATAACTTGTGCATATTGTTCGTATTCTTGCTGCTCAACCACTATCCTATACGGAACATTTGTTTTTTCAAGGGCTTTGCTTGTCAATCTATCTTTCCAGCGCCCTTTTGAAATAATATAAATCGGATATTTAGGATTCAATTATATATGCCTTGCCTACAAAGGTTTCAATATTTTTTTTTAATATTATTCCGTTCAAAATTTCTTTATTTATATTTTCACAAAAAACAATAGATAAAAGAATATATCAATAAATTTATATTTAGTCAATGGGAAAATCCATAAACAAACAATAAAAAAAAGTTAAAATAATGTAAAAAGTCCTTGACAAATATAATATAAAATATTATATTTGGTTACTTACTTACACAAACAAAAAAGGAGAAATAAAATGAAAAAGTTAACTATTAAAGATGTTTTGGAAAAAGAAATTAGAGACGGTTTTTTCTATGGCGACGCCGATGTTGAACTTTATGAAAGTATAGAACAAGATCAACTGTTTTTAACTGTTTCTTACGATTATAATGATTTTCCGGCATTTGCAAATCAAAGCAACCCGGAAGTTGATTATGAGACTATTGCTGTTACAGAAACATTTGAACTTGTTCTTGATGAAACGAGTTTTTCGATTTGTTCGGATTTTGAAACTTTTACAACCCAATTTTATGAAAAAAACCTTGTTGCCCAGGCTATTGAAATTTTATCAGAGTTCGGAAACCACTTACATTCTTTATTAATCACAGAAGAGATGCCTTTTGTAAATTTTAAGTATAAAGACTTTGACACTTGCGATATTGCACAAAAAATATTTGAATATTCAAACGGAAAAATTGTTCATGTTGAATTTAAGAAAAAAGACGGAACAATCCGCAAAATGTTTTGTTTGAAAAAATTTAAATATGAAAAGAAAACCGATAAAGTAAATACTGATCCAACTTTGCTAATCGTAAAAGATATTTATAACGGAATAAGATCCTTTCATTTAGATCAAATTATTAATATTTCTTTCAAAGGCACTTTTGTAATATAATAATAACCAAGCTGAGGGGGCAGCTTTAATTTAAGGAGTTAATCAATGGCAAAAATAGAAATTTTAAATCCGTCCAAAAAACAAGTCTTAGATGCAATTTCCAAGATTGATAAAAATCCGTTTACTGTTTGCCAGTTCACAAGTAACCATACAACAATAACCATTTCATTTAATACTGTCAAACTAAGTAATTCAGATTATTTAACCTTAATTTTTGACAACGGGATTTTCAGTATAGGTGCAAAAGTTATTAAAATGTTGATAAAAGAAACCGAATTATTATTAATCACAGCAAACGGACATATTAAATTTTTATAAGAAAAGGAGAAATGAAATGAGAGTCATATATAATCCCTTACTCGGAACGATTAATAACAAAATTTATGAAATTAATAAATTTGAAAAAATCTTTGTTAAAATTAATTGGGATAAAAGTAATGACCACCATTTCCAAAGAATAACAAGGGTTGCCCTAGCATATTATAAAAGTAGAAATGAATGGCAATACGATTTTTTGCCATGCGGATGCGGAAATATTTCCGGAAAAATAGAGTGCATTGAAATAAATAAAAAGTATAAATCCATTACTGTTAAATTTTTTATTGGTAACATAACAATAGAATTTGACGCATTTAATTAATTAAGGAGAATTAAAATGGAATTAACAACAAAAACAAATTCAGATTTTAGAGAAGTCGCAGAACTTGTAAAAGTTCAGAGTAAAAACAAAAAAGATTATGCAGTCACTCCATCAAGCGTGTGGATTGACAGAAACAACAAACTTAATATTGACGACTCATCACAAACAATGTTTGACATGAATGATCATTTTAACCAACAAATCTCATCAGCATACAAAATACCCAAGCAGTATTATGACAGACTACGAAATGAGTACCCTGATCTGTATCAAATAACAGTAAACACTTTTTTAGCTCTTGACGACAACAAAAGATATATAAGAACAATAAACGGAACAGCGAGAGCATTTTTATCAAAACGGTATCAAAAAATTGATAACGAAAATGTTTTAAATTCATTGCTTTTGATTATTAAAGACAACCTTGTTGATACCGGACTGGACATTGAAACTAAAGATTGCTCACTAACAGAAAAAAAAATGTATATAAAGTTGATTGACAGATCAAGAGATGAAATAATAAATACTTCGGTAAAAGCAAACGATAGAGTTTTTCCCGGAATCATTTTAAGCAATTCCGAAGTTGGCGCCGGAAGTGTTCGAATAGAACCTTTTATTTGGCGGCAAGTATGTAAAAATGGAATGATATCTGCCGACGTATATAGAAAATACCATGTTGGCGGCAATATTGATGAAGACAATGAACACTATAGACAAGCTACACAAATTCAAATGATGAAAACTGTTACAATGCAAATGAAAGATATAATTCTGGGAACTTTCTTTAATCCAGACTGGTTCAGAAATGAATGTAATCGCCTTGAAATTTCTGCCGAAAGAAAAGTGACCGCAAAAGACAAAGTTAAATTTTGTGAAGTTGTCGCGGATAACTTTAATTTAGGGAAAAATGAAAAAAATACATACCTTGAAAATTTTCTTTCCGAAGGTGATTATTCACAATATGGAACATCACAAGCACTAACACAAACGGCCCAATCAGTGAGAAGTTATGATCGCAGAATTGAGCTTGAGCGAAAAGCCGGAAAATTTATTGATGTATCTGAAAAACACTGGAATAACTTAAACAATATTAATTAAGGAGAATTGTAATGCCATTAACAAAATCGAAAGTATTGGGACAAAAAGGGCGACCTTGTTCAATTTATTTAACCGAAGATTCGGAAAAACTTATTAAATACATTAAAGATAATTACAAACATGCTTTTAAAATTGAACTAAATACAAGTCAGATTATTAAAATGGCCCTCATTGAATTTAGTTTGAAAAAACTTCCATAAAAAAGCCCCCCAAGAGGGGGCTTTTTTTTTTAACAAACAATAAAAAAAAGTTAAAATAATGCAAAAAGTCCTTGACAAATATAATATAAAATATTATATTTGGTTACTTACTTACACAAACAAAAAAGGAGAAATAAAATGAAAAAAGCAAATGAAGAACTTAGAAACTTAAAAAAGTTGTTAAAAGGTTATAATGTAGATGTTTTTGTTTTAGGTAAAAATTATACAGAACCAGAATATTATGAATCTGATAATTTAAAACTTATAACGACAACGGACAATGGAATCAGGATTGTATTTTCAAAGCAATCAGATATTAATAACACTGAAAGTGAATTGAACATACAAGGAAACCTGATATCCATTACAAGCAGTTTTACACAGTATACAGTTTCTTTTTTATTAGAGTTAAACAATGGCGCTGAAGTCGAGTTAGTTGGTTATATTGTAAAAAGATTTCAAGATTAATTAATAATTACAAGGGAGAAATAAAATGAAAAAAGTTGAAATGGCAGAACAACAAAAAATTGAACATGGTTATTTATTTGATCTTTTTGAAAATGGACACTTTATACATGACGGAGTATTGGAATTACACGAAAACGAAATGATTTGCATACAAGGCACTTATTACCCTCACTGTAAAGATGTTGAATCTGGAGATTATGATAAAGATGAATACGAACACGCTGAACTATGGATTGATTCAATAAAAAACTTTGATTATTATGACGATGTTTGGGAAGCTGTAATTAATGGGTCTTGGAACAATTGGAACGTTAATCCTTAAGGGAGAAATAAAATGAGAAAGTTTAAAAAAGCAGAAACTATTATTATCAAAAAAATCCATTCACGATGCTATGATTTAATTGATGCTGACACGAATGATATAATCGCAACTTGTGATTCAAATTCAAGCGCGATAATTAAATGTCATGTTCATGAAAAAAAATATACTAAAGCAAACAAAACTCCAATCCTTTCACCTGGAATAAAAAAAGGTAATGTTTTTACTGTAGAATTTTGTAAACATTACTGGCGAGCAAAAAATAATAATAAAGTTGTCGCTAACTATTTTGAATCATTTGGTCATATTGAACGTGTCATACAAAACTTGAGTCCAAAATCAATGATTATTAAAATTGATTAATTTATACATACTATTCAACAAAAAACTACCCGGAATTTTCAAAGTTCCGGGTTTTTTTTGTTCTGTATGGATTTATAATATTATTTATATTACGATTTCCATAATTTTTGTTGTTTGTTTGAGCTTGCCGGCCGACTTTGGATTGTATGCCTCAAGTGCTTTATTGAAATCATATTTTTCGTTGGTGGTATTTTGTAAATCAATCTTGATTGAATGAATATCACCCTCTTTAGTGATAATATGTATATTTTGACTGGCTCTTGATATTAAATGTAGCCCTTTGTCAGAATAATCATTCGCACCGACCAAGGATGAACCACGACCAAACTTGTCGCCAATCCTTGCATAATGAATGTGACCAAAAATTACAAAATCTATTTTTTTCCCTTTGTCAGCATATTTGCCCATCAATTGCGAAATTCCTTTTTCAACATCACCACGCAAAGTTGTTTCGTTGCCATGCATGAGCAATATTCTTTTGTTGCCAACAATTATATCTTGCTCCTTGCCACCAAAATCCGCAAACTTTATTCCGGGTTTATCCTCGAATATTAATTTTAGAATCTGAAATATTGTAAAATCATAATTATCAGTAACCAACATATCTGTATAACCAACTTCATCACCAATACGAGACTCATTCCCGGAAACTGCCGCGACTGAAACGTTAAAATGTTGATTGATATGAAATATAAATGACCTTAATAAATCAGCACCCACAAAAGTTGCTTTCGCTCTGTTCGTAGCTGCATTTAAAAGCTTGTCAAGTCGTGCGTCAGAATTCAACATGTCGCCAGTCATGGCGATTAATACATTTTCTATATTATATAATTTAAAAATTTTAATAGATTCGTTTGCGAACTTATACAACCTTTTGGAAGCCACGGAAAAGTCATAGTAATTATATCCCTCCATGTTTACTAATTCGTTAAAATGCGTATCTGTTAAATGAATTATTCCAGATGCTTTTGAGTTTTTGATTGTATGTTTTTTAGTTTCTGCAAAATTATTTTCTTTTATTATTTTAATAATTTCTTTTTGATATTCTTGAACGGCATTTGATACTCTGGCGAATTCTCGGAATGTTTTTCTTTCTATTCTGTTTGTATCTCTTGCCCTTAAAGTTTCTTGTTTATATTTTACATTTGATTTTATCATTTCAACATCAGAATTTAGATCAATACCAAAGCGCTCTCGTGCTTCTCTCAAATATCTTTCAAGCGTAGATATTTTAATCCCAAGCTGAAAAGCTGCTTCTTCATGTCCCAGTTCTTGTGTTGATTCAATGCACCTTAATAAGTATTCCAGTTCCATTGGCATATCGTTTTTTCCTAAAAGAGGTCAGATGAACTATTATATAGGTCGCTTTACATTATAATTTTTTTTGTCTTGTGCATTTTCAAGGGGAGTTCCCCACTCAAGATTTTCAAGGCAGTTATTTTGCCTGTTTCCATCTCTGTGTCTAACTTGTTCTTTTGGAGTTAATTGAGGGCAAAAAGTTTTAATCACTAATCTATGAATATAATAGATATTGCAACCATTCTCGTCCGTTAATTTTACTTTCAAGTAGCCATTACCGTTATCAAAAGGTTTTATTATTTTTTTTCTGTAATGGCGTTTAATACCATTTATTAGCCTTGAATGCTCAATTCGCAGTACGGTTCCTAAGTTTGAGACGAGATAGTATTTTTCGCCCTCAATTTTTTTAAAAATTTCAATCACTTAAAGCTATTTCCAAGTCCAAAGAATCAAGTTTCACATCAAAATTAAAATCATAATAAATAGAATATTTATTTTTTTTGATAAAATCAATCATTCTTAAATATTCTACATAATCAAAAACTCCACTTTTATTTTCATCACCAACTATTCCAGAACTTTTATAAATTATTTTTGAAATAGTCGTATCGTAAGCGCTTTCATTTCCATTTAAATCTGTTGCTGTAACATAAAATTTAATAATATTTATATCATGTGGCAAATCTAAAGTATTACCTAAAACTTTATAATAGTTTGTATCAACTTTAATTTCTGTCACCAAGGGTATGTTGAATTGATCTACACCCTTATAAATATAAACTGTGTAATAACTAAAATCTGGATCATTAACCTCGTCCCAGGCTATTTCCCATTGCGTAGCTCTTGGAATTTGTGACAATGTTGGCTTAGTTTCTTTTAGTGCAATACAATTTATATTGATTATAATCATACTTATTGCAACAATAAACATAAAAATAAAAAATATAAAAGTTCTTTTTTGTTGTCTGCTCATGTTTTTTACCTTATTTAAATTTTAATTCTTAATTCATTAACATAAAACCATTGGCGAATAACTTTTTTGTTTTTTTTGCCTAAAAATTCCGGCGTTATTTCTAACCGTATATATCCGGTGCAATATTGAGCTGCTCCGGTACATGTCCCATAAAACTCGGGTGCCGCTTTGCAAATAAAACTTTTATTTAAATATTTTTTCAGGTCAACAATTTCTTCTTCGTCGCCGCCAATAACGCAAACCCTTGGCTCTGATATCCATTCTGTTTTTATTTCTGAATCCGTTTGCTTCGTTATCTCCACAGTTGCCTCTCCAGAAGCAAAAATAGCGTAAGCTGTAATAATACCTTGATAATTCGTTATAGTGTCTTTGGCATATTGTTTTAATTTCAACATTTTATTTTCTTCCTTTTTTAAAATGGCAAACTATCATTTATTTCATCACTCTTGTTTGAATATTGCCCAGTCGGATCTTCTGAATCTGGAATTTCTTCTGCCTCATATTTGTCAGTTGATATATGTTGATTTTCCCAAATAGAATAAACAACAGGATTAATTGTGTTTTTATTTGTCATGACAAATATATGATCTTTTCCAAATATACCATCCTCCATTTCAGCGCCTTGTTCAATTATTTCAAGTGCCAATTTTGAGAAAAATGTTGCTATCCCTTCTTTTAAATTTTCTCGCTCCAGAAATTTATCAAGCATGTTTACGCTTGCCATGTCAATTGCTTTATTAGTTAATTCACATGGCACACTTGACTTTTTTCGTCTGATTAATTCCTCTTTTGCATCATTATAGTTTTTTATTTCTTTTTCAACCATCCACGTTAAATAACCTGTTGGAACTTCTTTAATGTCCTTGCCGGCATGTTTGCCAAAATTTAATTTAGGCATATTGCATTTCTCCCATTGATTGCAACTTAATAACTTGATATTTATTTTCTTTTGATCTTGGATTTATATCAAATTCAAATAAATATTTTAAGTTTTCTTTGGCTTTTTTGTCAAATTTTTCTGTCTCAGCAAAATAACAGACCGCATTTTCTTTTCTCAATTCATCTATTTCAAATGGAAAGTCCATATTAAAATAATAATATTTTGTCGGACAAGTATATTTCCCCTTTGCTTTTACCAATCTTGGTCTGACGGTATGGCTTTTGTGTTTTAATATGAAAATGTCCTCATCTATATAATAGGGTTCAAAATGTTGGTTACATTCACTTTTTGCGCGAAAATTTTTCCAGATCATTCTTGCTTTTTTTAAATTAATCATATTATATCCTCACTTTATTTTTTTTACTTGTATGACTTCTTGTCCTGCTACTAAAAAATATGTACCTGCTGGTAATAATTTTCCGCCTCTATTCATAAATTGGTCCACTTTTTGGCCTAACAAATTATAAACATAAATAACTTTATCAGTATCAACATTTATTTCATTGTTGAATGGATTTGGATATGCGGAAAAAGTATCCGTTCTAATTATTTTGTAAGGCATACCTCTTTCCACTTTATTATAATTCTCAATAAATTCTTGCTTCAAAAAATCCCATGTTAATATCTTTGTATTTTCCTCAACTTCTTTATCGTAAGCTGAGATATATTTATTATCTTCTGGGATATTTGTTGTATAATAAAAATCGGCGTTAGTAGCAATAAAATAATTTCCCGGTACAATCTCAAAATTTGTGAAATATAGTCCCTTAATAGTCTGGGTGTATCCGCCGTTTTCTTCTACTGCCATTGAAGTTATCTGTGGGTGTGCACTCATAAAATCCAATGTGTTAGTATATTCATTTATATATATATAATTCCAACCAGTCATACTAGCAGAAGCGGTCATAATTAAAAACGTAAAAGTTAACATATTATTCTCCCTTTTCTAAATTATATGGCTCTTCATGTAAATTAAATTCTTGATTATGTCCTGTGAATTCGTCGAAATATTCTCCTTTGTTGTGCAAAATACATTCATATTTAATGATAGAATCTTGCTGTATGTATGGCCATTTTGCTTTTAGCCACGATTCTCCGACTTGTCCAGATCTTGATAAACTAAAAACGAGTGTCTGGCCATTCTTTGTAATAGGTTTACCGTCGTGATCTGGAACATAAAACCAAATCTTTTTAAATTCTTCATACATTTCATCCTTAGAATACATTTGTTCACAAAATTTTGATCTCAGTCTCAATTCCTCTATCACATAGCCCCAAATAAACCGAAGCCATGGCAGAGAAAATTCATTATTTTCCGTTGTAAATTGTACGCAAACATTTAAACCCTCTCTTTTTTTTAGCCAGTTATGAATATAGTCCTCATTTTTTTTTATTTCAGACTTAAATCTTCCATTTTCAACTTTACCCCAAATCGCCCTTGATTTACCAAAAAGCTTTTCTTTCATATTTAAACCCTTTTTTCTATTCCTGTTTTTTTTCATGCTTTTCAAAACTTGCTATAGCCAAACTAATCACTAATTGTAACATAGTTGCTTCATAATTATAATAAGCATCTTCTTTTTTATATTCATAGTCAACAATCCATTTGGGATGTTTGGGAAATTTTTCTTGCAATTTTTTAAAGTATAAATCATGCTCTATTATCGAATATCTTAATAAACCCAAAAATTCAGCCAAATCTTTGGCTTTTTGTTCTGCGTGATGTTTTTTGCATAGCGGGATTATTTGCCATATCTCGTCTGTCATTTGTTTTTTATCGTAAATAAATGGGTGGTGCCACTCTGGTTTTTCTGATGTAATTATTCCCTCTGCTAAACAAGCAACGCAATTTTTCATGAATGGATCGTCGGTTAAAACTTTTTTTATTTTATCTGGTATCTTTCGCATAAACAATTTCCTCAAGTTGATTATAAATGTTGAATATTGTTTCGGTCGATATTTCAGCAACAATATCAAAACTTTCTTTGTTTTCATATTTCAAAATCAAAAAACATTTCGGCCAATCTTTATTTAACTGTAATGATTTTTTAATTTCTTTTTTTAGTTTTTGATTGTTAGGAATATTTTTTAATAAATACTTCAAGTTTTTTGCTTTCAAAAACCATAATTGATTAATCATTTTAAACCTTGGATAAATACTTGTATTTTTTTAATATCTATTGCGCCAATATACGACGTAAAAGAATTTTTACCATTTTTTAATATAAATAAAAAAATAACCTGTGGATAATCATTTTTTATGAATTCAATAACATCGTCTCTGATTTCTGTTAAATGTTTTTTAATATTTTTATCAGCACCACTTTGAGTCTTTTTAGAAAAAAAATCTTTAACTTCTGCTTCACTTGAAAATCCTATTAAATTAAATTGATTTAATTTTAATTCCATTATTTCTCCTCTATTAGTTTTGTTGCTCTATTGTACGTTGATCTGTATAAATCATATTTCAAACCCATCCTTTTTCCAATTTTCCAAGGTTTCTTTGCTTGCGTGCATTTTAGTTTTCTTTAAAAACGCTTTCACCATTAATTCACCCAAAGAATTAAAATCATCACTTTTAGAAGTTGTGGGCATAGTTTTTTCGTCTATTGTTTTTACAATTGCATTCCCCCACATCTTCAATCCATCTTTTATCGGTGCTGCATCTTTTTTGTATCCATTTATTTTATTTCTTAGCTTTTCTTTTTCTTCCTCTCTTCTCACTATTTCAAGCATTTGTAGGCGCATATTAACAAAAGCGGATATTGGCGGCATTTTTGCCCATTCCTCTTTTATGTTTATCCAACATATTTCCAACTCTTCATCAGTAAATAAATTCAGTGTTTTAATCCATTCATTTTGCTGAATTTCATCAGGTTCTTTTTGATAAGTTAAGCAAACTGTTTTGTAAAAATCTGCGAGTTGCCGTTCATCCATTTTGTACTCCCTTCAATCTTTTTTCAACTTGTTTTTTTATGTATTCTTTTTGCGATATTTCTGGTTTTATCTGTTTTGGTATATCAAAACTTCTTTTTTTCATCTTAGCATATTTTGCTATCCTTAATGGTGCGGCTTGAAAATTGTGCTCCACGTCAAATATATAAAAAAAGTCAATTATTTGTGGAAAATTGTTTTTAAAATATGTAGAATTTTCAAGATTTTGTAACGCCTGTTTTATTTTTTCAAAATTTACAAGGGGGTGTGCCATTACTTGCTGCACACCATAATAATATTCCTTCCACATTTCTTTCAATTCCGGATTAGTTTTTTCAAATAAACGAAACACCTCTCTTTCTTTAGTTAGTGCGCTTCCATAAGCGAATTCATTTTCACCCTTAAAATCAATTTTTTTATTCCCTCTCAATTCTTTTGTGTTATTATTAGAGTGTTTATTTTTATTATTAATTATATTATTACTTTTATACTTGTTTGTATGAATAATACTTGACTTATTACCTGAACAATATTGCTTTTTTGTATTAACAATACCGGTCTTGTTTTCTTCAACTATATTATTTGTGTCAACAATATCTATATTGTTTACTTTAACAGTATTAATATCATCAATATCTATTTTTTGTTGTTCTTTTTTGGGAGGCAAAACTTGGCAATAGTTTTCGGGCTTGTTATAAAAATCATCTGTTTCGTCTGGCTTTTCAACTGTTTTTAAAGTTTTTGCATTTTCTTTTTCAAGTTGACCTCTATACTTTTTTAACTCTTTAAAATTTATTGAAATATATCTTCTTTGGCACATTTTGCCATTGAATATATAATTTACTTTAAAATATCCATTTACTTTATATTTATTTATTGTTTTTGATATATAACTTGGCGTCATGCCCAATTGATCTGCAATATAATTATTTGACGGCCAACATTTATCATTTTTTCCAATCATCATGATTATAAAATTAAATACTGCTTTTTCTTGCCATGTAAATCTTTTGTCTGTTAATGCAAGCTTTGACATTAAACCATAACCATCTTCAAATAAACAATTGTCTGTTTTCATTTTTTTTTCTCCTTAATAATTGTTGCCATAAGTAAAATAGTCAATCCCATTGTGATCTTCAACCGAAATAAATTCCTCAACTATTAATTTCCTGTAAATTTTTTTTACTTCATCAAGTGGAATTGATAAAGTTTTTGAAGTTTCTGAGTCTTGTATTCTACTGTATCCAGAAACTGACATGTCGGCGCAAATATAAAACAACACCAGCTTTTCGGTCGGTGTTAGGCGTGTTGTTATAATGTTGCGCATCGGAATCATTATAAAACCTGCGTATGAATTATTTTTTGTTTCCATTTATTTTCTCCCTTCAATCTTTTATAACTATAAAAAAATTTTTATTCTGTCCAATATTTATAATCGTCTATATCATTGCCAGTTGCTTCAACCCCTGATTTAAAGCCATCTCTAAATTCATATTTCCGAATATCTTCCAGTCCAGACTCAACAATTATATACAATTTTTCTGCAGTGTAAATAATAATATTATCGTCTTTGTCAGCAGGAATAAAATCATTTTCATTCATTGTTCCTTGTCCCCATGCATCCCAAACTCGTGTACAATACAAAAGGCCATCTAAAATTATTTCGGCTTGTTCAAAATAATATTGCTTTTTTTCTTTTGGCAATTTTTCAAAATCCATAATTGACTCCATTACTTTTTTTTATTATTTGTTGTTATAATTGTGTTTATTTTTTTTGAACTTTTATGATTTTGTATTTAAAATATATCATTTTAATTTTAATCTAATAAACATTATTAAAAAAATCAAGACAATCCTAAGTCAAGCTGAGGTTTTTCTAATATCACAAAATAACCATCGGCCAAATATTCACACAAAAAATGATCTTTAAGGATTGAATTAAATACAAGTGAAATTGAACAGATGCTTTTTTCATTTTTAATTTCTGTTATTTTCATATTTGCCAGCTTAGCTTCTCCATTATAAATTTCTTCACCGTCTTTTTTCACAACAGTAAATAATATAACGCTTTCCTCTGTTTTAATTTCATTAAGTTTTTCTATTTGTTTGTTGTTAATAAAAAATTTAAAATCTGTTTTATACTGCCATAGCTTGTCGGGCACGAATTTTATATTAAGCTTAAAATCAATCGGATCAAATTCCATAGTTATACTCCAAATTTTCTGCTAAAAATAATTTTTCTTCTTTTGTTATAGCGATATTGTTTTTCAATTTTCCAATTAAATCTTCTAAAGTTGTTAAATTTTTTTCTGCTTCGTATTCTTCATTAGAGCCCCTTACCATATGAACGGGACCGAATAAATACCCGTCTTTATAAAAGCCTTCTACTTTACTTACTGTCGTTTTTACATCAATATCAGCAGAAATTTTTTCCGCTGTCACTCTACAATCACTTATAAAAATTGGCATAGGTTTTTTATATTCTTGCCATTTAAACACAACCCACATATTTTGCTTTTTAATTTCCATATTAATTACCTATTTTTTGATTTTGTGTGTTTGTCTTTTAGTTTCTCTTGTCAATTTTAATTCTTGATTCAAATATTTTTCGGCGTTTGGGAAACAATTGTTATGTGCATAAAATACTTTATTTTTATATGTTATAAAAAAATAAAAGTCATCAATATAAAAATCTTCATGTTGAATATTCTTTTTTTCCCAATCACCTATAAATATTTTTTTCCCACAATAAAAACATTTTGGATTCTTAGTTTTTTCTATTCTTTTAATTTTAGTTTCTTGATCTCTGACAATTAATAAATGTTTAATTGAATCAATTTTAAATAAAAAATATATTTTATATAATATAAATATATATTTTTCTTTGATAATTTTAAATATCATTTGTAACATAATTATTATTCCTTGTTGTAATTATTCTTTTTAATAACACCATTTTCCATATAAAGACCTTGTTCTCCAGTCTCATCAACTCTTTCAATTATAATCTGAACATCGTTTTTTCGACTTAATTCCTCAAGGATTTTAAAATTATTAGAATCAAGTCTATTCCCATCTCTAATCAATATAACTCTTAATCCATCCTTTGGTATTGTTTTTATTGCTATTTCCGTGCATGCTTTTAATTGTTCTGCACTTGAGCTTTGAGACAGTGGAATATTGTTATATAACAATTCCCCATTTTTGATTTCTAAATTTTCAATGTCAAAGTTTAATTGTTCTAATATGCCAATTTTTTCATTTGTAATTTTCAAAAGATTAGAACTTAATTTTCCCGCTTCCTCTTTTCTTGTTTCAAGCAGTTTAATGTTTTTTTGATATTCTTTGTATTGATTCAAGCGCATTGCAGTCTCGTCCGCTTCTGCTAACACTTCAAACGCAACATCTATCTGACTTTCAAGATTTTCAAGGGACGGAATTTTTGAAAGTGAATCTTGTATTTCAATTAGATTTTTTGATCTTTGTTCGTTTTGTTCATTAATTTTTTCAATCTCTTTTTTGTAAAATTCTTTTTTTTGTTCTGACTCTGTTACTGCATTTTCTATTTCTTTAATTTTGGATTCTGATTTTTCTCTCGTTGATTTTGCTTCCTGTAATTTTTTTAATTTTTCTTTAATTTTCTGATTGTCTACGATGTCCGGTTCTGTGATTTCATTTGCAGTTAAAACTTCAAGATTTTTAATTTCTTTGTTTACATATTTTCTTTTAGTATATATATCGATTCTTTTGGATTCAAGTTCATTTAATTTATCTTTTAGTCCAAATCGTGAAAGTAAATAGTCAACTTGATATTTAGGCTCTTTTTCAAGCAATTCCATTGGGTCAATGTTTAGTCCTAAAAGTTTATTTAAAACACTTTGCGGACTTTGCAGAATTGCGCCTTCCCATTTAATTTTTAGTGACGTTTGTCCTGATTTTTTTTGGATTCTGTCAATGGTAAAACCATTTGACAGTTCTGCCGTCACAACGGTATATTCGGCATCGTAATTAATTGGCTCTGAAATCGAAGAGCCTTTTAAATTTGTAAATAAAAACCACATTGAGTCAATCAAAGAACTTTTACCTTGACCATTTGCTCCAGAAACAATTGTTATATTTTTTTCAGGTGTGAATTCAGCTATTTTACAACCCATAAAATTTTCAACATAAAACCCAATTATTTTTTTAGATTCCATTTTTAAACTCCTTATTTTTTATTTTTTTTATTAAAGCTATTGGAAGTTTTGCTATGTCGTTTGTTGTTTCACTTTCATTTAAAGATTTTAATTTTTCATAAATTTCCTTCATTTGTACTTGTTTCAATATTTCAGGTTCTGAAATAAAAAACATCCATTCCCTTTTTCTTTTCACATTATTAAATATAAAAATTATTTCTCCTAATATATCTTCTGCATGCACTTTTGACTTTACAACATAATAAAATACATTGTCAGAAATTGATTCAATAAACAATATGGTTTTTTTCATTATTAACCCTCTTCTGACGTGTTGTCTACATATGGCGCTTTAATCCACTTAATTATCGTTTCGCCTTGCCTGTTTTCACTTATTTGATATCCCAAATCTTTGAGATTGTGTTTATTTGTTTCTGAACACACCCCCAAGGATGTAGGAACAATATATAAGCGCCTGCCTTCCCAAGCTTTTTGCATAATTCCAGCCATTATAGAATAGAATTGAATTTTATTTTTTAACGACTGGATTGACTTTGTTGTTTTTAATACTTTTTTTGCGTCCATAAAATTTCTCCTATTTTATAGAATCTAATTCTTTTTTTATGTTTTCGTATTCAACTTGTGTAATGGTTTCTTGTGAGAAAAAAGCGTCATACTTTGATTGTTGTTCTGGAGTTATTTTTTGTTTGCCGACAAGGCTTTCGTATTTTATTAATAATTCATTAATATTTTTTATTGGTGCTTTAGCATCTTCAGGAGTCATGAAATTTATTTCTTCTGCACTAACAACGCCATCACTTTGAAATGTAGTAGTTTCAATGTCAACTATTCCATCGTCAACAGACATACCTTTTCTTTCTCTTGCACTTAACGGAACATATTTCATTATTTTTCGCAATGGACATTTCCGGTACATGTCGGCTTCAAAATTTACCCAAGGACTATATTTTGAGTGGCTACCTGGTGACAATTTGCGTATTTTTTCAATCTCGTCTTTATAAAGAACCTCAATTATTTTACCTCCAGTTATGTATTCTACGACTGAATAAGCGCCGTTTAAAACACCCCTGTCCTTTGGAGGCTTTGGAAAATGTTCAATCTTTAAATCTGTCCCATAATGCGCTTGAAATATTTCCTCTGAATAAATAGGATACGAATAAACACTTTTGATTTTCCCAGATCTTTCGGCAAATTGAATATAACCTTTGTACCCTATCGTAAGCGTGCACCCATAAACACCAGAACCGTTTTTTATTTCACGAGGAATAAAATATACTTCACCCATAATAGGATTTGGATCAAGTCTTGCCATGGCCGTTTGTAATACAGCGCCCACAACCGTTGATGCGGTACATTTTGCAACATCTTTACTTCTTGCCACAATTGAACATACCTGCAATAAATTTTTCACTTCATCTCGTGTTGACAAAATATTGCTTATTTGAGGCTCGTATTGGCTTAATAGTTCTTGAATTTCGTCTGTAGTTTTTCCTAAGAAATTTTTTGGCAATTCAATTTTACCAATACCAACTTCTTTTTGTGCTGCATTTTTTGGACTTTCCATATTATTCTCCTTATATTAATATTTTAAATCTGCGACCTCTTGCCGTTTGTTTATATTCTGCAATTAGTCTGTTATTATATTCAAGATATTGATGATCTTTCATTAATAATTTAACATTATTTTTTAGACTGTCAACATCTTTTAACATTTCTTTAGCAGCGGATTCTTTTCTTTTTATTAAATTTAAAGTGTCATAAATTGGTTTTTTTGTTTCTAATGTTTGAAGCAATTTTCTGTTTGGATATTTTTTCATACTTTCAACGGTCTCAACTTCTGGCGGTATTTTTGGTATTACATGTTCGTTCCAAAATCGTTCTGCCGTTTCAGTCATAAAATTAATAAATTCTTGATCTCTATCAATTTTAAAATAAAATAATTCAAACCCGTTTACAAATGGAACAAAATAGCATTTTTCAAATCCACCAACTGAATAATAATGCTGCACCTGAGAATAATAATATAGCGGAATGGGCGGATTATAGTTTTCTTCCCATTGCTTATATACCCATCTTTGAACATTTTTAATCTCTATAAATCCCTTTTCATTAAATATACCGTCTGGCGTCCCAACTAAAAAAGGTTTTTCCGGGTGCCGCATAAATTTTCCTTTTTCAACTTCAATGCCAGATTTTTTTTCAAATATTTTTCTTATCGAATCTTCCATATATAAGCCTGCCAACATTGGGTCGGAAATAGCCTCATCATCACTGACAGGATTAACTTTAGAGTAAAATACATCCAGTGGCGTGTTTCCAAATCTTGCAAATGGCCCACCAAGAAGCGCGCCGATATCAGAACCGCCAATACCTGATTGTCTTTTTTTTAACCATTCTGTTCTATTCATTTAACTCTCCATTATAATTGCTGTAGTGACCATCGCTATAAAATCAAGATCGTTGTCAATTTCTTGTTCTATTAATTTCTTGACTTTTAATTGCAACCCTGGAAGATTATTTAGCATTAAAATTATACCTTGCTTTTGAATAAAAGAAACGACTTTACGATCTGCAACTGTTTGCTCAATATTATTTAATGAAATTTTAATTGCCGATAAAGCTGTTTCCCGTTCTGATTCACGTACACCAAATAGATCAATAACACTATGGCATAACTCAAGCCAATCAGGAATATTTTTAACTTCTTTTTTTTTAATTTTTTTAATTTCATCTTTGTATTCTTCTTGGTCTTCAAAATCTAAATCGGAAATTAAATTTAAAAAAAGCTCCCTGTATGTGAGTAGTGATCTAAACGAGTTTTTTTTATAACTTTTTTCCATTAAATAAATCGGATATCGATACCAGTTTATTTCGTCTTGTTGTGTTATATTAAACATATTTATCTCCTTTTGTTTTTTATATTACATCTTGTTCTATAAGCTCTATGACGCTACGTTCTGCAAATATGATATCTTCTAAATTTTCTGGGTGTAAATAAGTTATTATAATTTTTAACATGGAAGCGCTAATATATTTTGAATCATTTATAAGAAAATATCTAAGACCTTCTCTAGTCACGCCTAAAATATCGCCAAGTTCTTGCAAACTTTTTTTCTCTTTTCTCAATATTTTTTTAATTTCTTGATAATTAAATTTTATTTCTGGTTGGTTGTCTTTAATCACTAACATAATATTCCTTTCAGGGGGCTTAATGCCCCCAGTTGATTAATTAGATGTTGTCCAGTCTTTAATGAACAGTGGTTTCCAGATTGTTTTCCACGCAATACTTGACAATGTAAAAATTGCTAAATAAGTGTTATAGTCAAGCAAATTAATTTGCCCGCTTAAAATCATGCTTAATATCGCAACTGCAATACTTAGAACAATCACAATCCAGAATCTTGCCAATTCTTTTTTCACGTTTTTTACTAAAAATTGGAAAAGTACTGGCGCAACGATTCCCGATATAACAACAATTGAATTGTGAAGAGCAAGACCTTCCATAAAAAATCTCCTTCATTAAATGAATTAATTTGATGAATTAAAAGTACTATGAAAAATAACACTTATTTACAAGAAAGTCAAGAGTTTTTTACAAAAGTAATAAATGGAATAAATGGAATAAATGGAGAAGGGCGACCGTCGTCGCCCTCTGGATTAAGGAGAAATATGAATAAATCGGACGGAAAAAGTAGTTATAAAAAACCGTCCATTTGGAGTACGTTGGTAATATATAAAATTTGTTTATGCAAGTCAATAGTAAATTTAATTATTTTATTCTTTAAAATGAACGACTTTTAAATGAACGACTATTCAGAAAAATGAATGAACATTCATTCAGAAAAATGAATAGGTGTTCAGAAAAATGAATGGGTGTTCAGAAAAATGAATGGGTGTTCATTTTTTGTTTTCCAAAATTGCAAAAAACACTTGAAAAAGGCATATATATATATTACTTTTGCAAGTTTTTTTTACATTATTTTATAAATATATTATTTATATATACTTATGTCAATTCAGTCAGTCGTTTAAAGCCGTTTTTCAGGATGCAATATTTTAAGCAGAACAATATTTTTAAAAATATAGCTTAAAATCAATAAAATAAACAGCTTACAATTGGCCTATAAAAAACAATAACTTACAAAAAATGTTGTTAAAATACGTTTTTTATTATAAATCTTGAGATATATATGTATTTTATTAAAGAAATGAATCAATATTCATTTTTCTGAATACCCATTCATTTTTCTGAATACCCATTCATTTCTGAATACCCATTCATTTCTGAATACCTATTCATTTCTGAATACCTATTCATTTCTGAATACCTATTCATTTCTGAATACCTATTCATTTCTGAATACCTATTCATTTCTGAATACCTATTCATTTCTGAAT
>Ga0180437_10000975_pt1 | contig 50751 bp, 49 predicted proteins | sample SS_ome_4_FD_132410 | JGI IMG/M metagenome (GOLD analysis project Ga0180437, IMG submission 132410) | Hypersaline lake sediment archaeal communities from the Salton Sea, California, USA - SS_3_D_1 metaG | ecosystem: Environmental > Aquatic > Non-marine Saline and Alkaline > Hypersaline >... | reverse complement strand
GTTGAACACCAGGTGCCCCCGGCCGCTGAAGTCAATCACAGCTTCCACAAGTGCTTCGTCCATCGGCACGCAGCCATACCCGAACCTGCTTATGCCCGCCTTGGCTCCGGCCGCTTCACGAAGCGCCCGCCCGAGGCAGATGCCTACGTCCTCCACGGTGTGGTGCTGGTCGACCTCGCTGTCGCCCTTCGCCTTCACATCCAGGTCGATCCTCGAATGCACCGCGAGCGACATGAGCATGTGGTCGAAAAATCCAATCCCCGTCGTGATCTCGTTCCGCCCGCTCCCATCTACCACAAGGCTAAGGTCAATGCGCGTCTCGCGCGTCTCTCTCGATATCGTGGCCTTTCGCCCAGCCATCGCACTCCTCCAATTCAGCCTTTTAGCATAAGTGACAGCTCTTCCAGCAGCCTGTCTATTTCACCGTCGGTGCCCACCGTTATTCTCAGGCAGTCGGTCAGATTCCTCTTATCGAAGTATCGTACGAAAATGCGCTTCTCCGAAAGGTGCCCGTAAACTTCCTCAGCGCTCGGATCTGAAATCCTCGCTAGCACGAAGTTCGTCTGCGACGGATACACACTGAAGCCCAACTCCGCCAGCCCCTCGCTCAGCCGCGACCGCGTCCGCTTTATCTTCTCCACGTTCCCCCGTGCGTACTCAATGTCTGCAATCGCCGCCGCTCCCGCGGCAATGCTCACGCGATCCATGTTAAAAGAGTCCTTAACCTTGGCAAGGCCCGACACAATGTCCTCGTTCGCCACCGCGAATCCACACCTCATCCCTGCCAGCGAAAACGACTTCGACAGAGTTCTCACGATGATCACGTTGTCGTGCTCCCTGAAAAGACCCAGGCAATCCTCTTCCGCAAAGTCCGCGTACGCCTCGTCCACCACCACAATCCCGTCGAACCCTTCGGCCAGCCGCTTCACCTCCCTGGGCGGAACCGCCGTCCCAGATGGCGAATTCGGATTGCACAGAAACATCACCTTCCCTTCCGCCTCAAACAACCCGCGCGGCAGACTGTAGTCCTCAGGAAAATCGATCTCCAAAGCTTCTGCGTCCTGGATCGCACACAGCGTCTCGTACAGGAAGTACGTCGGATAGGGATACACTGCCCGGTCACCCGGCCCAAGAAAGCTCCGCGCAATTATGGACAGCAGATCGTCCGCCGCATTCCCTCCCAACACCTCCTCCCGTGCGACACCGTATCCCTCGGCCACCGCGTCCCGGAACTCATTCGCCATTGGGTCCGGATACCGTCGCAGCGCGTCGCTGGCAGCCCCCTTTACCGCCTCCAGCACCTTCGGCGAGGGCGGGTACGGGTTTTCGTTGGTGTTCAGCTTGATGAAGCCCCGTCCCGTCGGCTGTAAGCCGGGGACATAGCCCTGCATCCGTTCGATGTTGTCTCGGAAGTATCCCATGCCTCGCATTCGCTCCATGCTGGCGTTCGCCCGGCAGGCAAAGGTCTCCTGCGCATCGTTACTGCTGCTCGCGAGGAAGCCCTTCAATAGAATCACTACTCAACCGAACGGACCCTATCCCCCACGACCACCGGTCCCACCTGCGGCATACCTGAAACGTCTCCAGGCCGAACGTCCAGTTCCCCCTTCGGGGCTCCCGGCATCGACACTTCTATCATCGATGCGCTCAGAGTTCTGGGACTCGGCCCCACTTTCTTTCTCGGAGGCTCCGCCTCGCACACCGTCATGTTCTCCTGCACGTTACTCGCCGCCAAACGTCCCTTCACCACCTCCCATTTCCCCAGGGATTCGCCGGTATCCGGGTCTTTCACTTCGTCCCCTTCCGCCACTATCACAAACCTCATCCCGTCCTTGACTCCGTCTTTGGCGCCCACGTTTATCACGACTGTGGTCTCGCTGACGACCTTCGCCACTTTTCCCGCAATTGCCATCTCAGACTCCTTTCCTGACTCCGTGCAAGTATACGCCCTCGCGCAAAGCAATGTCAAGCTGGGCCGCGTTCACGCCTCACTCGATTGACACACATACCTGCTGGGGATATTATTCCCTTCCAAAGCCACTGGGAGGTGCTATTTGGCCGTTTACGCAGGTGTTGACGAGGCGGGCTACGGTCCCATGCTCGGGCCCCTAGTCGTGGGCTGCGCTGCCCTCGATTCGGAAAGGCCCGAGGCCGAACTCTGGCAGGACCTCGCGAGTGTAGTCCACCTCAGCGCCGACCGTTGGGACGGCCTCGTGGTTCAGGACAGCAAACTCCTCTTTCGCAGGGCCTCAGGCATCCGCCGACTGGAAGAGGGATGCCTGTCCTTCGCAGGCTCGGCCACCGGACGCCGCCCCGAGACTCTAGGCGATCTCCTCCGGTCTCTCAATGCTCCCTTCTCCCTCGATAGCTACCCATGGTATGAACTTGCCGAGGCCATGCCGGTTCCTCTCGCCGCAGACCCCGCACGCATCGACGAGTTCTCAAGTGCTCTCACTTCTGCCATCGGCTCAGCCAAGGTCAGGATCGCCATGCTCCGGGCACAACCGGTCTTCAGCGGCATGTTCAACGACGAAGTGGCCGGAGGGAAGTCCAAATCTGACGTGGTATTCCAGCGCGTTGTGGCGCATGTGCGCGCGCTTCTCGAATCCACCACCGGAGACATATTCCTCACTTGCGATAAGCTCGGAGGAAGGAACCACTACGCAGCCATGCTCCATCATAGCTTCGGCGCATGGGTCAACATTCTGCGCGAAGGCCATACCAGCTCACACTACTCCATGGAATTGCAGGGAAGATCCGTACACATAAGCTTCGTCCAAGACGGCGAACGCGAAGCCCCCACCGTCGCTCTCGCGTCCATGTTCAGCAAATACCTCCGCGAACTGTTCCTTCACCTTCTGAACAACTACTGGTGCGAGCGCGTCCACGGACTGACGCCCACCTCCGGGTACGTGCAAGACGCGCGACGGTTCATCGGCAGCATCGACGGTCACCCCGACTACGAGAAGTATCAGCCCCTACTTGTCAGGCTCAAGTGAGAATACAATGGCAGCCGACGTTTATGAAATACAGCCGGTATCGACCGTCAGCGGAGTCGTCCGCCCGCCGGGCTCGAAGAGCTACACCAACCGCGCATTGATCGCCGCAGCCCTCGCCAAAGGCCACAGCCGCCTGAACAACGTCGTCTTCTGCGACGATAGCATCGTCATGGTCGAAGCCTTTCGCTCACTCGGTCTCACGGTGACCACAGCACCCGACGAATCCGCCATAGAGGTCGATGGCGCCGGTGGCCCTGCTCCAGCCCGCAGCGCCAACATCAACATCCAGAACGCCGGCACCGCCATGCGCTTCCTCACCGCCTACCTCACCCTCGGCAAGGGCGACTTCGTCGTCGACGGTACGGCGAGAATGCGGCGCAGGCCAATCGCTGAACTCGTCGATTCCCTGCGACAACTCGGCGCGCACCTCGAAAGCGCCGACGGCTTCCCTCCGGTCCGGATAGCTGCGAACGCTCTCCCCGGCGGCGTTGCCGAAATCGACGCCTCGCGGAGCAGCCAGTTCCTCTCCGCGCTCCTTCTCTCCGCTCCCTACGCACACAGAACCGTCGAGCTGCGCCTCACCTCCGAACCCGTCTCGCGTCCGTACATCGACATGACCGTGGCCCTCATGAACGATTTCGGAGTGGCCGTCGAGCGTGAAGGCTACCGCCTATTCCGCGTACCCACAGGACAGGCATATCGTGCTCGGGGATACATGATCGAGGCGGATGCCTCCGGTGCCTCGTACTTCCTCGCCGCCGCCGCCATAACCGGCGGCTCAGTTCGCGTCGAAGGCGTCGGACGTTCTTCGATCCAAGCCGATGCCCGCTTCGCCGACATCCTGGCCCAAATGGGTTGCCATGTGACCCCCCTCCCCAACGCGATCGAGCTACAGGGAGCCCCCCTGAAAGGAATCTCTATCGACCTCTCCGACGCCCCCGACCTCGTGCCCTCCCTTGCCGTCACCGCCGTGTTCGCAGAGGGATCCACCCGCATCACCAACGTAGCCAACCTTCGCATCAAAGAATCCGACAGGCTCAGCGCCCTCGCGGCCGAACTCGCCAGAGCGGGCATCAAGGTTGAGGAATTTCCCGACGGGATCCAAATACACCCGGGCGTTCCGGCGGGTGCCCGTTTTCAGACCTACAACGATCACCGCATAGCAATGAGTATGTCCCTATTGGGTTTGCGCGCGAAAGGGGTTAGAATAGGTAATCCGGGTTGTGTCGCCAAGACCTACCCCGGCTTCTTCAAGGACTTGCAGAGCATTTCCATCAGATAACCGTGAGGGATGCCCAATGGGCGTTAGGGTCGCCGTCGTCGGAGCCACAGGTGCTGTCGGCGTCGAGATGCTCAACGTGCTTGAGCAAAGGGATTTCCCCGTCGACTACTTGAGGCCACTTGCTTCCAGCCGCTCCGCAGGCAAAAAGGTCGCCTTCAAGGGCAGCGATATCACCATCGAGGAACTCAAGGAAGACAGCTTCGGTGGCATCGACATCGCTCTATTCAGCATACCCGACAACGAAAGCAGGCATTTCGTTCCCTACGCGGCCAAGGCCGGCGCCGTCGTCATCGACAACAGCGCTGTCTTTAGGATGGACGACGATGTCCCGCTGATCGTGCCGGAGGTGAACGCCGATGACATTCGCAAGCACAAGGGAATCATTGCCAACCCCAATTGCTCCACAATAATCATGGTCGTCCCCGTCTATCCCATACATCGTGCGTCCCGCGTGAAGCGCATCGTCGCCTCCACATACCAAGCCGTCTCCGGCACCGGCAGGGCCGCAATGACGGAACTCAAAACCCAATCCGAGCAGATCCTCGCCGGCGAAGAGGTTGCGCCCAAGGTCTATCCACACCAAATCGCTTTCAATCTCCTCCCTCATATAGGCAGCTTCACCGACAACGCCTACACGACCGAGGAGATGAAGATGCACAACGAGACACGCAAAATGTTCGGTGACCAGGAGATCCGCGTCGTCGCTACGACCATACGCGTGCCGGTGTTTCGGGCACATTCCGAGGCCCTCAACCTGGAACTCGAGCGCGCTCTGACCCCCGACGAGGTGAGAAGCATTCTCAGCTCGGCTCCGGGAGTCAAAGTCGTCGACGACCCTTCGCGGAATCTCTATCCCCTCCCCATCGACGCGTCTGGCCAGGACGACGTACTCGTAGGAAGGATAAGGGTGGACTACTCCGTCCCCTGTGGCATCTCAATGTGGATCTCGGGGGACCAGCTCCTCAAGGGCGCTGCGCTGAACGCGGTCCAGATCGCGGAACACATCATCTGAGCAGCGGGACCTCCTCCGGGCAACGTAATCGGATGCGTAATTTCAGAATGGCTATTGAGTACGACGGCACAGACTTCTCCGGCTGGCAGCGCCAGCCCAATGGTAGGAGTGTGCAGCAGGCTCTCGAGGACGCTCTCGCCGCGGTCACCGGCGAATCAGTGCGAATCACCGGAGCCGGCCGAACCGATGCCGGTGTCCACGCCCTCGCACAGGCGGCCAGCTTCAAGTCCTCCTCGCCCCTCCAACCCCGGGAACTCATGGCAGCCATGAACGCAAAGCTCCCCCACGACGCGTCCATCTTGGATCTCCAGGAGGCCCCCGCCGACTTCGACGCTCAACGCAGCGCACGCGGCAAGACCTACGCCTACATCATAGTCAACCGCCGCGTCCGCTCTCCACTTCTTCGACGCACCTCCCTCTTCGTCCCACAGGAGTTGGACATCGAGGCCATGAAGACCGCCGCCCGCTTCATTCGAGGCGAGCATGATTTCGCCTGCTTTCGCTCCGCGCGCGGGTCCGCAAAAACTTCGACCAGGCACGTAACCCAGCTTGACCTGGAAGTTACGGACAACAGAATCATAATTGCCATCTCTGCCAACGGATTCCTGTACAATATGGCCCGAGCCATCGTCGGCACGCTCATCGAGGTCGGGAGAGGAAAGATCGCGCCCGACGATGTTCGCGATATCATGTCCTCCGGGGACCGGAGCCGCGCAGGGCCCACGGCTCCCGCTCACGGACTGTGTCTTGTCAACGTTCAGTACTGACGGAGGCGTGCCTGTGAAGAGAAGGATCAACGCCGAAGACGCCCCTCCGGCCATCGGGCCGTACAGCCAGGCCGTCGAAGCCGGGGGATTTGTCTTCTGCTCCGGCCAGATCCCGTTGGACAAGACCGGCGCAATGGTCGATGGCGGGATCGAACAGCAAACTCGTCGGGTCCTCACAAACATCTCCTCCGTCCTCCTCGCCGCCGGACTATCCATGAGCGACGTCGTCAAGACCACCGTCTTCATGAGAGACCTCTCGCACTTCGCGGAGATGAACGCCGTATACCAGGAATTCTTCGCCTCCGAACCGCCCGCCAGAACCACCGTTGAAGTCAGCAGCCTTCCCAAGGGCGCGCTCGTCGAGATAGACGCCGTGGCTGCTCGCGCTGCCCCACGGCCTAAGGGAGAAAGCTCAAATGCCTGACAGGATCGCCATTTCAGCCGACTTGGGGGGGAGTGCAATCAAGGCCGGCGCTGTGGACGAAAACGGGAAAATCCTCCGCGAACTCCGCGTCGAGACCAGGGCCTCGGAGGGAGTCGACGCCGTTCTCTGGCGGATCGAGACTGTCGTGGATTCAGTGCGTAACAATCTTCGCGATTCACACCACGAAATAATCGGGGCGGGGGTTGGCTGCCCGGGCTTGGTGAACACCCAAACCGGCACCGTACATTTCGCCCCCAATCTGACCGGCTGGCAGGATGTCGAACTCGGCCCCAGGCTTGCAGAACGACTCAAGATGCCCGTCCTCGTGGAGAACGACGCCAACGCCGCCGCATGGGGCGAATTCTGGATCGGCTCGGCAAAGACCGCCTCGTCCCTCGTCCTCTTCACGCTCGGCACGGGCATTGGCGGAGGCATCGTTCTTGACGGAGAGATCTGGCACGGCTCAACCGATACCGCCGCCGAGTTAGGACACATGATTGTCGAGGCCAACGGAGAGCCCTGCGCATGTGGCAGCCGTGGCTGCCTCGAGGCCTATTCCTCCGTTACCGGCATCCGCCGCAGGGCCACAGAGGCCATAAACGCCGGCGAGTCCTCCGCGCTCTCCACCTACCTCAACAACGGCGAGCTTTCCGGCGAGGAGGTCTACACTTGTGCCCTCTCCGGCGACCCTCTGGCTGCCCGCCTCATGCGCGAAGCCGGCTATTACCTCGGCGTCGCTACCGTTACCGTGATGCACATGCTCAATCCCGAAAAGATCCTATTCGCAGGCGGACTCGCCGCCGCTACCGACATGATCATGAACCCTATCCGCGAAGTCGTCCAAACACGAGCACTCAACGTCCCTCGAGACAAGGCTTCGGTCGATTTCGCATACCTTGCCGACAAAGCCGGACTAATCGGAGCCGCCGGATGCGTATTCCACAGGTACGCAACTTCTCCATAATCGCCCACATCGACCACGGCAAGTCCACCCTCGCCGACAGGATCCTCGAGGTCACTGGCGCTCTCCCTGCAGGCAAGCACGCCGACCTAGTCCTCGACGCCATGGACCTCGAACGCGAAAAGGGCATCACAATTAAGGCCAGCGTCATCACGCTCCATCACCGGCGGGCGGGAGAAACCTACACCCTCAACCTCATAGACACCCCCGGCCACGTCGACTTCAGCTACGAGGTCTCCCGCAGCCTCGCCGCCTGCGAAGGCGCCCTCCTACTCGTGGACGCCGCCCAGGGCGTCGAGGCCCAAACCGTCGCCAACGCCTACCTCGCCGCCGACCACAACCTCGTCATCATACCCGTTATAAACAAAATCGATCTGCCCCAAGCGCTACCAGATCAAGTTGCCGAGGAAATGAAATATACCCTGGGCATAGATTCAGACGAAATCCTACTCGTGAGCGCCAAGCAGGGGCTGGGTATCGACGAAGTCCTCGACGCTGTCGTTGACCGCATCCCCCCTCCCGAACACCACGAAGGCCACGGCCTCAGAGCGCTCATCTTCGACGCCGAATACAACGAGTACCGCGGCGTCATCGTCTACCTCCGCGTCTTCGAGGGCGAGATCAAGCCAAAAATGAGAGTCCTCCTCTGCGGCACTAAGACTACGCATGAAGTGACCGAGGTCGGCACCTTGACCCCCGGCATGCACCCGCGTCCCCGTCTCGGCCCCGGCGAAGTAGGCTACATGATCGCGGGCATCCGCTCGTTGGACGACGTGGGCGTGGGAGACACCGTAACCGAAGCCGAGGCACCCTCCAAGCCTCTCCCCGGCTACCGCCAGCCCCAGCCCATGGTCTACTGCGGACTCTACCCCAGCGGCGATACCGAGTTCCGATTTCTCAGAGAGGCGCTTGCCAAGCTTAGGCTCAACGATTCGTCCTTCGTCTACGAGCCCGAACACTCCGACGCCCTCGGACCCGGATTCCGTTGCGGCTTCCTCGGCATGCTCCACATGGAAATCGTCCAGGAACGCCTCGAACGCGAAAGCCAGCTCGAACTCGTCAAGACCGCACCAAACGTTACCTACGAAGTCCTGCTCAAAGACGGTTCTACCAGGCTCGTCCACGGTCCCGACGAGTTCCCCGCTCCCGATAGAATCGCTGAGACCCGCGAGCCCCTGGTTCGCGCCGACTTCGTCTGCCCCGCCGAGCACATCGGCAACATAATGAGGCTCTGCGAAGAACGACGAGGCAGACACCAGCGCACCGAATATCTCAGCCCCACCAGGGCCATACTCGTTTACGACCTACCCCTCGCCGAAGTCATCTTCGACTTCTACGACAAGCTCAAGTCCGCCACCCGCGGCTTCGGCACTATGGACTACGAGTTCCTCCGCTTCGAGCAAGCCGACATCGCCAAAATCGACATTCTGATCGCCGGCAGGCGCGTCGACGCTCTCTCCACAATGGTGCACCAGAGCAAGGCCGTCCGCAGGGGACGCGCCCTCGTGCAAAGGCTCAGGCGCGAGATCGACAGACACCTCTTCGAGATCCCCATACAAGCCGCCATCGGCGGCAGAATCATCGCCCGTGAAACCATAAGACCCCTCGCCAAGAATGTCACCGCCAAGTGCTACGGCGGGGATATCACCCGGAAGCGCAAGCTCCTCGAAAAGCAAAAGGAAGGCAAGCGCCGCATGAAACAGGTCGGAAACGTTCGCATTCCACAGGAGGCGTTCCTCTCAGTGCTCACAGTGGAAGACGAAAAATGAACCCAACTCAGACCCACCACCACCCCCTAGCCCGATTCGTCTCCGAGAATATCATTCCCGCCGTCGGCGCCGTCGTGCTGGCGCTCATCATACGAAGCTTCGCCATTCAGCCCTTCACAATTCCCACAGGCTCCATGGAGCCCACCCTTCATGGAGACTACACCCGCGGAGACAAAATCCTCGCCGACAAGGGCGCACTTGCCTTCTCCGACCCCGAGCGCCTCGACGTGGTGGTCTTCAAGTTCCCCGAAGACGTCGGCAAGAAACGCGACTTCATCAAGCGCCTCGTTGGCATGCCCGGCGAAGCCTTCGAAATACGCCGCGGCGACGTTTACATCAACGGAGACATTCTTCGGAAACCCCTCCACAAACAGAAAGGAATCTGGGCCCAGGTGGACGTTGCCGATCTCTCAAAGCCCTCCCTCTCCCAGCCCTGGGCCACCTCCCACGACATGCCCTCGCAGAATGGCTCCATGCTCCTCGATGGCCGTCAGCAGCCGGCCTCACTCTGGTACAACAACCTGGTAGCCAACTCATCCCCCTCTTCCAGTAGGGAAACCGACCTTGTGGGCGACTTGATGGCTGAACTCAAGCTCGCCCTCGTTGACGCGCAAAGCGGCGAAATCACCATCACTCTCCAGGATCTCGGAGGGGAAGTGAGGCCACTCCGCTTCTCGTCTCCACGTGTCTTCGGAAGCCTCAGAGGAACGTCCGTCGCATCAATTTCCTTCGACCAAGACGGCGCTACTTGCTCCATTCAGCGCAACGGCGTCGAGATAGATAGTGTCCGAACCGCCCTGTGGAGCCCTGACGAGTTCCACTCTCTGGAGTTCTCCAGTTATGACGACACAGTCAACCTTATCTTGGACGGAGAAGTCCTTATCTCGGAGCAATTCACCCCCTCCCTCGGCGCGCAGGTGCTCCCCGCCTCTCTCCCTCCGCCGCTCGGCGTCACGGCAACCAACTGCCGTGTGGCTCTGCGGCGGATAGGTTTGCATCGAGACGTCTATTGGACCAACATGGCCCCTTGGGGAGACGAGGGAATGGTGCTTCATATTCCGCAAGCGCAATTCGTCGTACTTGGCGACAACAGCCCCAGCAGCGAGGACAGCCGCAGATGGATGAACTCGCCCTTCGTCCCTCGAGAGAACCTCGTAGCCCGAGCATCCGTAATCTTCTGGCCGCCGCAGCGCTGGCGCCTCATACCCTGAAGGAGCCCAAGTGGAACAACACCACCCCGACCCCGGCACACATCTCCTCGCCGCCCACGGACTAACCAAAAGCTTCAACCGTCGTGAAGTCGTCCACGACGTCAAGCTCTTCGTCGGTCAGGGGGAGATAGTGGGACTCCTCGGCCCCAACGGCGCCGGCAAAACCACTACCTTCAGAATGGTCGTCGGCATGATACGGCCCGACAGCGGACAGATCGCCTTCCGCGGCAAAGATGTCACCTCCCTCCCGATGTACAGGCGAGCGCGTTTGGGCATGGGATACCTCGCGCAGGAGCCCTCCGTCTTCCAGGGCCTCACCGTCAGGGAAAACGTCCTAGCCATACTCGAGGCAATCGGTATCGGCCGACGCGACCGCCTGAAGCGCGCAAGTGACTTCCTCGAAGAGTTCGGCCTCGGACACCTCGCCTCGCAGAAGGCCTACACACTATCCGGCGGTGAACGCCGAAGGCTCGAAATCTGCCGCGCCATGGTCACCGACCCCTTCCTTCTGCTTCTCGACGAGCCCTTCTCTGGCGTCGACCCCATAGCCGTCGACGACCTCCAGACAGTGATCCTTCGCCTAAAGGCCAGCGGAATAGGCATCCTCGTAACCGACCACAATGTCCGCGAAACCCTCTCCGTCACCGACCGCTCATACATGATTCACGAGGGCAAGATCTGGAGACACGGCACCGCCGACGATCTCGTCAGCGACGATGAGGTGAAACGCGCCTACTTGGGCGTAGACTTCTCCATGTAGGCGCTAGAAGACCGCTGCCGCCAGCCAAAGCGCAATTCGCGCTGAGATGTTGGCGTAGACCCCGGCAACGACATCGTCAGTGGCGATCCCCCACCCGCCTGCCAGCTTCTCAGCCCGCCGCGCAGGAAACGGCTTCAGAATGTCGTACAGTCGGAAAAACAGAAAACCGACCACCGCGCCCTTCCAGATCGGCACAGTGGCAATCCCGATCAGAGACACCAGCATCCCGCACCCCTCGTCAACGACGCACGGTCTGGGATCAGTCTCGTCGTAGTAGCTTTCCGCAAGGCCTCCACCCCATACCGCCGCCGCAAACAGAATCGCGGCACACACGGGCACCAGCACCACCCCCCACGGAAGCTCTTGCACCGCCAAGTAGATCAGTAGCCCGCCCAGGCTCCCCGCCGTCCCCGGAAGCACAGGGTTGTACCCAAGATACAAAAAACTCCACAGCGCCCTAGCCAATGCTCCGCCGCCTAAGTAGCGACTCCACTCGCACTAGGTAAACCGCCCCCGTCGCCAGAGTAATGAACACCGCCAGCCAGACAGTTCCCCTCGCCGCTGTCAACGCAAGATCGCTCCCCGAGAAATGCGCCAGAACCAGCACCACAATCCAAACGGAAAAAAACTGGACCACGAACTTGCTCTTGCCGAAGACCGTTGACCCTATCGGAGTGTTGTGTGCCTCCGCATAGCTCCGCAGCCCGCTCACGATCAGTTCCCTGCCAATTATCAGCAACGGCGCCCACGCCGATATCTCCCACTCCCCGCCGCTCACCCTAAACCCAGCCACGAAGAAAAGGTACGCCCCGCAGATCAGAACCTTGTCCACCACAGGATCGGCCAGCTGCCCAAACAGCGAGGTCTGGTTCGCCTTCCTTGCCACCATGCCGTCGAGCACATCAGTCAAACCGGCAAGAAGCAGCAACACAAGCGCTACGTCCAAACACCACGTCTTACCAAGCGTCAGCATGACGAAGATCGCCAACGTGAGCGCAAACCTGCCCACCGTGAGCTTGTTGGGAACGTTCATTGCGATTCCACCTTCTCAGCTGCTTCTCTGCTGTGCTCCCTGGCGTTCTTCCCACTCCGCCAGCGATATGATGATCTCTCGCGCCTTGCTCCCCTTGTAGCCGCCCACTATCCCATCCTCAGCCATCATGTCAACCAGCCGCGCCGCCCTCGTATATCCTATCTCCAACTTGCGCTGAAGCAGCGACACAGATCCCCTCCCCGTCTGAAGAATCACTCTCACCGCGTCATCATACAGAGGATCGCGGCTTGACGGCTCAAGATCCGCCGCCGTGGGCAGCTCGTGAATCCCGCTTGCTCTCGCGATCTCCGGTGCGTCAATAGCTCCCTCGTAGCGCACCGTCGTCGCCGCTTCCGTCACCGCATCGACCACCCGCCTGATCTCCCCATCGCTCGTGTAGGTGCCCTGCGCTCGCACAAGCTTCGACGTCCCCGCTCCCAAGAACAGCATGTCCCCGCATCCCAAGAGCCGCTCTGCCCCATTCTGGTCAAGGATAATTCGCGAGTCCGTCTTCGCCGACACCTGAAACGCTATCCTTCCCGGCATGTTCGCCTTTATCAAACCTGTGATTACATCGACCGACGGCCGCTGTGTCGCAACGATTATGTGTATTCCCACCGCGCGCGACTTCTGCGACAACCGTGTTATCGAGTACTCGATCTCCTTCGGCGACGCCATCATCAGGTCGGCCAACTCGTCAACTATGATAATCACGTAAGGAAGATGCATCGGAACGTCGTCCAGTTCGGCCCCGTCCTCAATATCCGACGAGAGCCGCTTCCTTATCCCCTCCGCTCCCAGCTTGTTATACTGCCTTATGTCCCTTACACCCACCAGTGCCAGCAGGTCATACCGCCTGTCCATCTCCTTTGTGGCCCATGTCAGCGCCAGCGTCGCCCGCTTAAGGTCCGTAACAATCGGCATCAGAAGGTGCGGAATGCCCTGGAACCCCGTCATCTCCACCATCTTCGGATCCACCAGAAGCACCTTCACGTCTCGCGGCGACCTCGCCATTAGCAGCGTGACGATTATCCCGTTCAAGCACACCGACTTCCCCGACCCCGTCGTCCCCGCAATCAGTAGGTGCGGCATCTGCGCGAGGTCCGCCACTAGCGGCTCCCCCGAAATGTCCTTCCCCAACAGCAGCGGGATCGCGTAACGATTAACCTTGTCCTGACACCTCTCAATCAACTCCCTCAATCCCACCATGTCCTTGTGCGTGTTGGGAACTTCCACCCCGATCGTCGACTTGCCCGGGATCGGCGCCACTACCCTAACCGCCGCAGCTCGCAACGCTATGGCAAGGTCGTCAGCCAGCGATATGACCCGGTTCACTTTTATCCCGGGTGCCAGCGCCAGCTCGAAAAGCGTCACCACCGGCCCCCGCTCAATCCTTACCACCCGCGCCTCGATCCCGAAGTGTTTCAGCGTCCTCTCCAGAATCGCCGCGCTCTGCTGAGCCATCCCTTCCGTGTCCCCAAGCTCAGTCGACTCCACCGAATCAAGCAGGTCAATCGACGGAAACTCGTATCCGTCGACCTCGGGAAGCGCCTCGAACACCGGCGCCGCTCTCCGTGGCGGTTCAGGAGGCCGGATTATCACCGGCTCGCGCATCGGCTCCTTCTCTTCCTCGACCTCTTCCTCAACCTCCTCCTCTTCGGGCTCAGGTTCAGGCGCGATTATCTCCACCGGCGCCGACGCAGCCCTCGGCTTCCGCCTTCTTCCCGCCGGCGCCGATCTTCTCGCAATGATCAGCTCACGCAGCCGCTTCACGCCCACCGCAGCCAACTCGTACAGCATAAGATCCGTGGCAAGGATCGCCGAGAGCGCCCCGAGCGCGACCAGCAGAATCGCAGCCCCCTGCACCGCAAAGAAATGCTTCATCAGCGCCGCGCCCCCCAACCCTATCACACCCCCCGCGCTCGGCGCGTACCCGTACTTCAAAGATGACTCCGGAATTGACAGCGCCGTCGCAATCGTCAGTACGAACACACCCACGCCCGCAAGTCGCGTAAGCGGATTCGTCACCCCCCCGCGAAACAACCACACCATCGCCCACGCGAACCCCATCCCCACCAGCGCGTACGACGCCAGCCCAAACCAGAACAGCAACTCCTTCGCTACATACGCTCCCGCAATCCCGCTCCAGTTGTGCACCGGACGGTTCGGCACGGCGCGGAAAAACTCCGCATCGTCAGGCTCAAAGGTTACCAGAGAAAGAAACGACAGCAAGGCGAAGGCTATAACTACAACAGCTATAATCGGCCTCAGTATGCCGCCTTGTTTCTCCATGTTGCGCCTCATTGATGATGTAATCCCGTGTGACCAAATCCTCCGTCGCTTCGCTGCGTCTCCGGAAGTTCGTCGTTAGGGATTAGCTCAGCTCTCGCCACCTCGCATATCACAAGCTGCGCGATCCGCATGCCTCGCGTAATCGTAAACACCTCGTGCCCCATGTTCCCCAGGATTATGCGCACCTCTCCCCTGTAGTCGCTGTCAATCGTCCCCGGCGCATTCACCAGCGTTATCCCATGCTTCGCCGCCAGCCCGCTCCTCGGCCTCACCTGTCCCTCGTATCCTCGCGGCAGCGCTATCCGGATTCCCGTCGGAACCATCTTTATCTCTCCCGGACCCAATTCCTCGTCCGACTCAACCGCCGCACATAGGTCCATCCCGCTGGCACCCTCGCTCATGTATTTCGGCAGCGGAACGTCCTCGCACCCGGGCTCCTTGCTTATGTGAACCTCCACCTCTTTCATTAACCCTTCACCTTCTCTTTGATCACCCTCACAAGCTCAGGAACCGAAGGGAGCCGTCCCTTCCCGTGCGCACCGCAGCTAAGCCAACCCTCCTCCGGCTCCAGCACTTCCATTCCCAGCTCGCGCAGCCTCTCGATGTTGGCCTGCACCAGCTTGTTCTTATACATTCGCTCGTTCATCGCCGGCGCTATCACGATAGGAACCGTCACCGCCATCGCCGTGCAGCACACCACGTCGTCCGCAAGACCCGCCGCCAGCTTACCTATCATGTTTGCCGTCGCCGGAGCGACGATCATTACGTCAGCCCACTCCGCAAGCGATATGTGCAGCGGGTTGAACTCCTTTACCTCCTCGAACATGTCGCTCACAACCGGATTCCCGCTCAAACTGAAGAACGTCCACTTCCCCACGAACTTCTCCGCAGCCGGTGTCATCACCACCTGCACGTCGAAGCCGTCCTTCCGCAGCGTGGACACCAGCTCAGCCGCTTTGTACGCCGCCACGCTTGCGGTCACCCCGACCAGTACTCGTTTCCCCTTACTCTTCAAGCTCCACCTTCCCGCTCTTCACGTCCTCCGCCGCCGCGTCTATCAGATCTTTCGCACGAGCCGGCAGCCTGCCGAAGCTCATCTTCACCATCTCTCTCACTCGCTTCAGCAAGATCGATGTCATCTTGAATTTCTCATTGGTCTCACTCGACATTCCTGACGACCGAAGTGTCTCCATAACTATTTCCCGCTCTCCTTCAATATGATTTCCTCAACCCGTGCAACCGTGTCTCTGAGTTCGTTGTTGACCACAACGTACTGATAATCGCTCGCACGGCTCATCTCTTCACGCGTGCGATCAAGTCGCCTCCGAATCTGCTCCGCTGACTCTGTCCCTCGCCCGGCAAGCCGCTCCTCCAACACCTCATCACTCGGCGGCATCAGGAAGATCAGCACCGCCCCCGGATACAGCCTCTTAACCTGTGCTGCCCCCTCCACGTCGATATCCAGAAGTATCGCCTCCCCGCTATCAAGCGCGTCCTCGACCTCACGACGCAGAGTCCCGTAGAGATTGCCAAGGTACTCCGCATGCTCAAGGTACTCCCCCCGCCTTACGCCTTCCACGAATTCGTCGCGCGAGACGAAGTGGTAATCCTTCCCATGCTCCTCGCCCGGCCTCCGACCGCGGGTAGTCGCCGAAACCGAGTGCCTGATCCCCAGCTCTTTGACTACAAGGTCCGAAACGGTCGTCTTGCCGCATCCCGAAGGGCCGGAAATGACAAATACGGGCGTCGACCCCTCTCTCCTCAGCTTGGCCTCCTGCTTCGTTTGCATTATCGTCCCGAACCGCCAAACCAGCCTTGGCCGCGATGGCCGGACTGCCCCATCCCGCTCCCCTATCACTGCCCCGCCTAGGGTGCTCCCACGGCACAACCCTCCCCATTCCTATTCGACATTTCCTGCCTGTTCCTTTATCCGCTCAATCTCAGCGCGGAGGTCCACCGAGATGCCCGAAAGCACCGAATCATTCGACTTCGCCGACAGCGTATTCGCTTCGCGCAGCATCTCCTGCCCGATGAACTCCAGCCTTCTCCCAACTGGCCCATCCGATTCCACAGCCTGTCTGAAAGCGCTGCTGTGCGACCGCAGCCTGCACAGTTCCTCCGTTATATCCGCCCGATCAGCGAACATCGCGATCTCACGAACGATGTCCTGTTCCGAAAACGGCAGTTCCTCCCCCTCGGTCATACTCCCCAATCTCGCCAGCAGCTTCTCCCGGTACCCGTCAACTACCGCCGGCGCCCTCCCCTCGGCCTCGTCCACCAGTTTCTCAGCTCGCGAACATATCCCCAGAAGCTCCTCCGCTAGCGTCGCCCCTTCCGTCTCTCTCATCGACACCGCCATCTCCGACGCCTCGATCACGGCAGCAGCACCAGCCTCCCATACCTCGTCCGTCGCACTCAACTCCACCCCTCGCACCACTCCCGGCAGGTTCACCACCGTGTTCATGTCAATCGTCCCCGACAGTCTCAACTTCGACTGTAATTCTTCCAGCTTCTCCGCGTACGCCTTCGCCACTTCCTCATCTATCGTGACATCTCCACCTGCGCTGTCACTGACGATGTGCAACCAGATATCCACAGTCCCTCTTCTGAAATACTTCTTGAGCATCTTCTTCATCTCAGGCGCGCGCCAGGAGAACTCCTCCGGGAAATGGAAGTTCATCCGCAGCCCACGGTTATTCAGCGTCCTCACCCTCGCCCTCACGGACTGTTGCCCCACCTGTGCCACGGCCTCCCCAAACCCCGTCATGCTCCTAATCATTTCTTCCCACCTCTCAAATAGCTCGAACCCGGCGTCTCAAGCGACTCCCCTCGTCCGCACATCGGACACTCCTCCGGGGCGTACGTCGCCATATCCACCGATACCAGAGCCTTGGAAGGAAAGCCCAACCCCGCCCCACCCGACCTGTCCACGAGGCAAACGGCTCCCACTACCTTGCCCCCGAGTTCCTCCACCGCCGCCGCGACCTCCTTCACCGAACCCCACTTGGTCACCGTATCCTCTACTATCAACACCCTCTCCCCCTCGGCGACTCTGAACCCTCGCCTGATCGTCATCTTCCCATCCACTCGCTCCGCGTATATACCCCGCACGCCAAGCTGCTTAGCAACTTCATAAGCCAACACAATCGCCCCCACCGCAGGCCCCACCACGACCTCAGGCTTCCACCCTCTCGCCAGTGACGCCAGCTCCCCGCACAGCACCTCCGCTCGCTCGGGATGCTCCAGCACCAACGCCGACTGCACGTACACGTCACTGTGCAGACCCGAATGCAGCCTGAAATGCCCTCTCAGGATCGCTCCCGATTCCTCCAGAAGCTTCAGCACTTCCTCTCTCTGCAAGCTCCACCCCTCACCCGCTGAGTTTCGTTATCAGGATGACTAACCCAAAGAAAAGCGCCGCCGCTCCTACCGTAACCTTTATGAAGAACATCCCCGTCTGCGTCCCGAACGCGCTCTGCATCGAAGAGGCCCCGAACGCAGCCCCAATTCCCTCTCCTCTCCCCGCCTGCAGCAGGATCACCAGGATCAGGAATATCGCATCCAGAACCAGAACCACCTTGAGAACCGTCAACAGCACCGACACGTTTCCGTCCCCCTTAGCTCTTCGCTGATATCCCTGACTTCACGATTTCAACAAACGAGCCCGCCTCCAGGCTCGCGCCGCCTATTAGCCCGCCGTCCACGTCCGGATTCGACATCAGATCCTTCACGTTCGACGGCTTCACGCTTCCACCGTACTGAATCCGCACCGCTTCCGCCGTAGCCTCGCCGAACATCGAGCCAATCAACCCTCGTATGTAGCTGTGCGCCTCCTGCGCCTGAGCCGGCGTGGCATTGACTCCCGTACCTATGGCCCACACGGGCTCATAGGCAATCGCCACATTTCGCATGTCCTCTTCCGACAATCCGATCAATCCGCGCTCGACCTGCACTCTCACCACCGCCTCCGTCTCGCCCGCCTCTCTCTGCTCCAGAAGCTCTCCAACACACAGGATCACCTCTAGCCCGCCCCCCAGAACCTTCCGCACCTTCTTGCTGATCAGCTCATCCGTCTCGCCCATAACGTGCCGCCGCTCCGAATGGCCAAGTATCACGTAAGTGCATCCCACATCCTTCAGCATCCCCGGCGAGATCTCCCCAGTGAACGCTCCCTTGTCCTCGTGATAGCAATTCTGCGCCCCAAGTGCCACGTTGCTTCCTGCCACCACCTCGGCCACCGACGAAAGGTACACCGACGGCGGACATATCGCAACGTCGGCACCCAACACGTCCGACACACCCGCCTTCACCCCCGCCGCCAACTCAACTGCCGAACTCCGGTCCATATTCATCTTCCAGTTGCCCGCAATGAAAGGCTTCCTCATCCACCATCCTCCTGATTCCCTGGTCTGCCGCTCTGGAGCTCCCTTTCCATCGCAGCGACAATAGTCCTGAGCTGCTGCATCATCCCGTCGAATACGTCAGGCGTAATCGATTGCTCCCCGTCCGAAAGGGCACGCTCCGGAGACGGATGGACCTCAACCATGACTCCAGACGCTCCCGCCGCCACCGCAGCCAGCGACATCGCAGGAACCAGACCCGCCCGCCCCGTCGCATGACTCGGATCCACAATCACCGGCAGGTGGCTTATCTGCCTCACGTTCGGCACCGCGCTCAGGTCAAGTGTGTTTCGCGTCGAGTCCTCGAACGTCTTGATCCCCCGTTCGCACAGAATCACTCTCGCGTTCCCGTTCGACAATATGTACTCCGCCGACATCACAAGCTCCTTGACCGACGCCGACATCCCTCTCTTCAGAAGCACCGGCTTCCCGCGCTGACCCACCTCATCCAGCAGATTGAAATTCTGCATGTTTCTCGCCCCGACCTGCAGCACGTCCGCGTATTTCTCCACCTCTTCCACCTGCCGCGCGTCCATTACCTCCGTCACCACCGGCATGTTCAGTTCGTCTCCCGCTTCCCGTAGGTACTCGAGCCCCTCCTTCCCAAGTCCTCGAAAGCTGTACGGCGAAGTGCGCGGCTTATACGCCCCTCCCCTCAGCATCGAAGCTCCTGCCTTCTTCACCCGCCGCGCCACCTCCAACAGCATCTCCCTGTTCTCCACCGCGCAAGGCCCCGCTATCACCGCAACGTTCTTCCCCCCTATCTTCACCCCCCCGCACTCGATTACCGAATCTTCCTCTTGAAATTCTCTGCTCGCCAACTTGAACGGCGTCAGGACCGGAATCACCCTCTCCACACCCCTGATCGCGCTCAGCGGCTGAATCCGCAGCCGGTCCTCCTCCCCTATCACCCCGACTATCGTCCGCCTCACACCCTTGGACACATGGACCTGGAACCCCATGCCCTCAATGACCTCTAGCACATGGTTGTACTCCGCATCAGTTATGCCGGGTTCCAGGACGATAATCATGAATTAAGCCCAGATCGGAAAGGAAACCTCAACTCGCGGCCGGATACGAGCCCAAAACCCTCACTTCCACGCAGATGTTTCTCAACTCCTCGAGCGCGCCCTTCACCTTATCCTCATCGCAGTGCCCCTTCATGTCCAGGAAGAAGCAGTAATCCCAGGCCTTGCGCCGTGACGGTCGCGACTCGATCCAGCTGAGATTCACCTTCCAGCGTCTCAGCGGCTCCAGCATCTCGTACAGCGCCCCCACTCGATCCTTTATCGAGCAGATCACCGACGTCTTATCGTCCCCGCTCGGCCCCGACGTGCTCCTTCCTATCACCCAGAAGCGCGTCACGTTCCCAGGTATGTCCTCGATTGATTCCGCTATTACCTCCAGCTTGTACTCCTCAGCGGCCTCGACGCTTCCTATCCCGGCCGCCCCGTCCTCCGACGCCGCCTTCTTCGCAGCCTCCACCGTACTCGCCACCAGCACCTTCTCAACCTTGCCCAGATTAGCCCCTATCCAGTTGCGGCATTGATCCATCGCCGCAGCCTGTGAGTATATCCTCTTGATCTCGCTCTTCCGGCCCTTCGCCATCAGATTGTGGTGCACGTCAAGATGCTCCTCAGCGCATACCCTCAGGTCGTAATCCAAGAACGTATCCAACGTAGGTGTCAGCGCTCCCACCGTCGAGTTCTCAACCGGCACTACCCCGTAGTCTGCCCTTCCCGCCCATACCTCCTTGAACACGTCGGATATCTGCTCCGCCGCCACGTAGTCCACCGACGCGCCAAACTTCCGCCTCGCCGCCAAATACGAAAACGTCAGCGGCGGACCCAGGTATCCCACCCTAAGCTTCTTCTGAAGCGCCAAGCACGCCGACATTATCTCCCTGTAGATCGCCTCCAGCCCTTCCTGCGGAACCGGCCCTTCACTCACGCCCCTCACCCGCTCGTACACTTCCTTCTCGCGCGTCGGAACGTACACCTGCTCGTTGTTCGCTTCCTTCAGCAGGTGCAGCTTCTTCACGAGCCCCGCCCGCTCATTGATCAGCCGCACGATCTCCTCGTCCACGCGATCCACCTCGGCACGCAGCTCACCGAGTGAGCCTTCCCCCGACACGTAAGCCCCCTCTCTGGAAAAGGATGGAATCCGCCTTAGATCAAGCAGAGCCTTACCTTGCGAATATAGCAGCCTCCCCAAAACCTGTCAACCCTACCCCGCAGCGGGCTCAAACTCCCCCCTGCCCCGTCCCCTTCACCGACGAATATACCAGCTTCCCGTATGCATCCGACAGCTTCTCCGTCACTGGCCCCGGGCACTCTGGCAGCACGACGTCCCCCACCTTCGCCGCAGGCATCAGCTCCATGAGTGAACTTGTGATGAAAACCTCGCTCGCCCGGGCCAACTCACTCAACAAGAATGACTTCTCGACCGACCTCATCCCAAGCCCCTTCGCAGCCTCCAGCACCTTCGCACGCGTGATCCCCGGCAGAATGTTCATCTCCAGCGGAGGAGTTGTGAGCACACCATCCATCACCGCGAACACGTTGCTTCTAGTCCCTTCAGCCACTTCATCATCGGCCGTAAGAAAAAGCGCCTCCTCTGCGCCCTGCCCGTGCGCTCTCCGCAGGGCCACGACATTCTCCATGTATGATGTAGTCTTGTGTCTCGAAAGCTTCGTGTCCCGGTGTCCCCGCTCTTCCGCGATGACCACCTGCACTCCACGCTCATACAGCTCATCTCCGTACGGCAACCCGTCTCGCGCATACACGAAAAGACTACCCCCGTCCTCTCCGTCCCTAACGTCTCCCGTGCCCCCACTCACCGTCAGCCTCACGTACCCCTCCGCAATTCCGTTCCCCTCAATCGTCCGCAGCACCGCCTCGCGCATCTCTTGCGGCGAGCAGCAAAGCGAAAGCTCCAGATCTTCCGCCGAACGGCATAGTCTTTCCAGATGCTCGCCCAACGCGAAAGGCTTGCCGCCGTAGACCCGCATCGTCTCGAACAGTCCTTCCCCGTACAGCACCAAACGGTCGAACACGCCCACCTCGGCATCATCCGCCGCCACCAGCCGCCCGTTCAGGTACACAACCTCCCCCACCCCTACCTCCATTCATTCACGTCCGCGCCCATCGCCGAAAACAGCGCCTTCGCCTTGTCCAGCGTCTCGCAGTACTCCATCTCCGCCACCGAGTCCGCAACCACCGCGCCGCCGACCTGGAAATACAAGTCAGCGCCGCAGCGCAGAAACGTTCTTATGACGATATTCAGATCGGCCTGCCCGTCCATACCGATGTATCCGATCGAGCCCGTGTACACGCTCCGCGCCGTAGGCTCCAGCTCGTCGATTATCTCCATCGCCCGGATCTTCGGAGCCCCCGTGATCGAGCCCCCGGGGAACGTGCCTTTCAACAGATCAACCAGGTCTCTCTTCGGATGCAGCCGCCCGCTCACCGTGCCGACCAAATGATGAACAGTCTCGTACGTCTCAACCTTCTTGTGCTCATCCACCCGTACCGTCCCGTACGAGCACACCTTCCCCAGATCGTTCCTCTCCAGATCCATTATCATGTTCAGTTCCGCCGTATCCTTCACGCTCCGCAACAGTTCGCCACGAATCCGCCCATCCTCCTCCTTGCCCTCGCCCCTCGGGCGCGTGCCCTTTATCGGTCGCGTCACCACATGGTCGCCTCGCACCCTAAGAAAAAGCTCAGGCGAGGAACTCAGCACCGACCTTCCGTCAAGCCCTATGTGACAGGCAAAAGGCGCAGGATTGATCCGCCGCAACTTCAGATACAACTCCACGTCGCTGCTCAGCATCCTCGTCTGGAACCTCTGCGACAGATTCACCTCGAAGATGTCCCCCGCAAAGATGTACTCTCGCGCCCGCTCGACCGCGCCCACGTACGACGACTTCGTAAACCCGCTGCGCACGCCCCCGACTCTGGGCGAGACTCCAACCGGGACCTCCACCATACGTGCCGCGGCTGCGAACCTCTCCGCCTCCCCCATACTCGCCGCACCTTCACGCCCCAAACCGCATCCGACCGCGTAAGCCCTGCCTTCGATGTGGTCAAAGGCGAGAAATCGATCATACAACCCGAAGTACATGTCCGGCAGGTCAACATCCCTCACCGCCCTACCCGGAAGCTTCTCCAGGAAGTGACACAGATCGTATCCGAGAAAGCCAACCAGCCCGCCCCTAAACGGAAAAGGCGCCTCCTCCGGAGCCACCGCATTCGCGGACACCACACGCCTCAGCAGCGAAAACGGATTTGACCTGCGACTCCGGATCTCTCCTCGCTCGCTCGTCACCACGGCTTCCCTGCCCCGGCACGAAACCACCAGCCGCGGCGCCCACCCCACGAACGAGAATCGCCCCATTTCTCCGTCGCACAGAGAGCTGTCCAGAAAGAAGAAATGACGTGAACGCGCTGCCAGCAGGTATGCCTGCTCCACTTTCGGCGCGTTGCGCAGCAGCCGCCACCTGGGTCTCCCCGAAGCCGCGGCCAGATCGCGCACTTGGCTAATCGTTCTCGTCATCGATCTCTATGTACCTGTTGAGGAACCTCGGCCCGTTCACCTCGCGCGCTGCTAACCATACCCTCTTCCCGTTTACCTTCTCAGCGGCAAAGCGGTAGCTCCTCACAATTACGCCGCCCGGCTCCACAGTCGCCGGCAGCGACTCCTGCGGCAGTTCTCCCGGAACACCCGCAAGCGCCACCAGACCCACCGCCGAGCCTGCACGATTGATCAGCTCTTGTGTGATCTCCACAAACTCACCGTCCCGCCTCGCCGACGTATTCATCTCGATCTCGCTCACCACGTCGAACTCTTTCAGAATCTCCAGCGACAGTGCACCCCGCCCCGATACCGACAGCGTCGCCCGAATCATCTGCTTCCCCGGCTCAATGTCCCTCGGAAGCGAAACCGGCGCTTCTGCCACGTACTCCTCGTCAGGACCTAGATCGAAAACGTACTGCCGACGCTCCGGCCTGAATCCCGCAGGGTACCGCAGGTCCAGCCTGCACTCCAAGTTCTCCCCCAGCCGGTTAGTCACCGAAAGCCCCTGTTCGTGAACCCCGGCTTCCATGTACAGCATGTCGGCCAGCAGCCGCGCCGACAGCCTCATCTCCGTGATCGTCCGGTTCAGGCCCGTGGCCAATACCGGCACCTCCGCCACCCGCATCAGCCATTCTCCCTCCGCCTGCGGGAAGTAAAGCCGCCTGCCGAAAATGTCCCAGAATATAACCTCCTCCCCGAGATTCGCAACCTCCAGTTGCCGCCCCTCCTCCCTCCAGCACGTCAAAACGAATTCCTTGCCCTTCCTGAAAACCAAGTTCGCACTCCCATCAGGCAGCCGAAGCGTCCCCGCGTAACTCCCCCCCGACAGAAGAGAGTTCAGGTTGCGCCACACAAGATACGAAGCGGTCGGCGAAAGCTTCTCGTCGAACAGCGCCGGAACCTCCCCCCGAGGACTCAGCACTACCCGCTCTACCCCTTCCTTCAGCTGGCCAAGTGTCGTCTTCACCAGACCACTCATGTCCGCTGCTGTCTCAGCCGGCAACTCAACCCATACCTTCTTCCACCTGCTCACTGCCTCGTCGACCTCCGGCCCTGCCCCACCCCCGGCCGAAGCACTCACAACGACAAAATCAGGCTGAAACGAAGCGAATCCCTCGGCAATCTCCTCCACCATCCCCACCGGTGCCGGACGCGTAAGCTCCCGCAGCAGCGCCAGCGCCTTCTCGACATCCGCGCTCCCTTCCGCCGACTCCCCGGTCACCCCCACCTGCCACGCCTTCACCAAATCCCCGTACTCCACCAGTGCCCATTTGATTGCATCTTCGCCCCCCTCCGCGATCATCCTCATCGGGATAACCGCCACGGAGAAGTACCCCTCACTCGCCAGCCTGCGCAGCAAGTCCTGTGCTCCCCTCGCTTTTTCCTCGTCGGAATCGTCGAGCACCACCCGCACCGCTGTCCCCAGCGATTCCAGCATCGCCAATCTCCCTCCGGCCCAAGCCCCCGGGTCTCGAAGATCGATTCCCAGCGCCGGCTCCCTATCACCCAGGCTAAACGGAATCGGCGGAGGGAACACCATCGGCAACTCGACCTCCAGCACCGCCCCGCCCAAAGGCGCAACCGAGCACTTCCCCTCATAGTAGCCGTACAGCTCCGAAGGTAGCCGCCAAACAAACTCATACGAGTCGGTCATGCTGCGAACCGACTCCCTCTTCTCCCACGCCGGCCTTCCCAGGTGATCACGCAACTCCAGCCCGATCACAGTCGACCGGCCAGGCAGACCCGTAATCTTCCCCAAGAACACCCGCGGAATACCTGCCGGAATCAGATTCCCCTCCGTCCCGAACCCGATCTCCAGCTTCGGATGCTCCACCAGCCTGATCGAGTCGAACCATGCCGACCCTCGGATGTCCCTGCCTTCCATCAGACACTCTATAACCGCAAGTGATGTGCCTCTCGGCACCAAATTCACCAGAACCCTCGCCCTCGTCCAGTCCGTCGTTCCTCCTATGGCTTCCGTAGACGCTTCACCCATCTCCCTCTTGAGCGCGTTCAGCCATATGACCCGCACCCGCACCTTGCTTCGATCCAGCCCCTCGGTCTTGATCCAAGCCTCCAACTCATAATCGTGCAGAGCCGACACCTCGATTTGCGGCGACCTATACAGCAGGTTCCCGCCGTTCTGCGAAAAGAGCAGCGAACGCTTGCCATCGTGCGCCACCTTCTCCGTAAGACTTGCCTTCAGATACGCGGGGTATTCCGCCGAAATGATCCGACGCCAAAAGTCCGGCTGCTCGTTGAAATCCCGATCCTCCTCGAACCCGAAGAAGTGAACACCCGCCGCCTCCTCAGCCAACGCCGGCCCAGCCAGCGCAGCAGCAAGCACCACCCATGCGCAGAATAGCGACCTCATCCTGACCTCACTCCCTGCCCTCCTCTATCGGAATCCACGAGACCTCCGGCGAGTAAATGCTCCCCTCCACCCAGATAGTGCCCTTACCCGCTCCCGGGAACTCGCCTCCCAGCAACATGCTCAACTTCCCCGATATGCTCGCGAAGCCCGTCCCCTCCACACGGTAATTCTCCCCGGAAAGCTCCAATGACCGAAAAGTCACTCCCGCTGCATTTACCGCCAGCGACGCCGCCAACTTCTCGAAAGGAACACCCTCTTCCGCCTCGCGACCGTTGTCCACCAGCCACAGCTTCCTCAATTCCCCCAGCCCCTCCAACGCGCCCTGCTTGATGCTCCCATCCTCCACAATGAATGATATACTAGCCTCCCCCCATCCCGATTCAACCCCCCCGCGCACCTCTGCCTTCCCCGACATCACCCCATCGACCGATGGCCTCGCCAACGGAATCCGCCCAAGGTCTAGCCCTTCCACCTCCACATCAATGCTGAAACGTGCGTAGCTGTTCTCGCTGAACTCCCCGCTGACGCGCACCGACCCCGGCGACAGGTCCCACAGAGCCTCCTCAAGCAAGAAGTCCCCGTTACGGTCAACGGCCTCAATCCGAATCCTCCCGCCTTCTAACTCCTCGACACTCGCCGCCCGCGACTCCAGCCTGACCCACGTCCCCTCTCGCCCTCGCCCCCCTCGCGCCCACAACCTCACCCCCCGGAGCAGCACGTCCACGTCCGTGTCACCCAACGAGATCAACTGCCCGTGCAAGCTCCCCGCCTTGGCCCCCACCTCCACCCGTTTCCGCAGCAGCGGCAGCAGACTCACCCTCCCTCTCACCTTATCCGCCGCAGCCCCCACCCTCACCCACGACGTCGAAAGGCCCGCCCTAATCTCATCCGCCCGGAACGTCCCGAGAATGGTGCACCGAAAACCCTCCACCTCCGGACGCACCCCCCACTCCGCCTCCATGCGGTCCTTTGCCTTTTCCAGTATCAACTCTTGCGGCAGCAAGAGCTGACCAACCCCCAGCCCCGCAGCGATGACCGCAAGTGCCAAGATGACGCAAACCGCCCTCTTGCGCCTGCGCGACGTCACCGCGCCTTTCGATTCTCCTTGAACCACTCCACCGTTCTCCGGAGCCCGCTCTCCAAATCCACCTCGACCCGATAACCCAACTGCTCTCTGGCCGCCGTAATGTCCGCCACCGACTGCTTTATGTCACCGCGCCTTGGCTCTCCATGCACTCGCTTAGCCTCTACTCCGAAAGCCGCAGACACCAGATCCGCCACTTGGTTGACGCTCGTCCTCCGTCCGCCCGCAATATTGAAAACGCTTCCCGCCTCGACCTCCGCCTCCGCCGCAAGCAAATTCACCGAAACAACGTCACCCACGTACGTGAAATCCCTCGTCTGCTCGCCGTCGCCGTCTATTAGTAGCTCCTTGCTTTCCATCACCCGCTCGATGAAAGCAGGGATCACCGCCGCATACGCCGGATTCTGCCGAGGCCCGTACACGTTGAAATACCGAAGCCCCACGGTCTCCAGCCCGAACACCCTCGACACCGCCCGCGCGTACACCTCTCCCGAAAGCTTCGAAGCTCCGTACGGCGAAATCGGCACGCACGGATCGCTCTCCTCCTTCGGCAGCCTCTCTGACTCACCGTACACGGACGAAGAAGAGGCAAACACCACTCTCCGGACCCCCGCGTCTCGCGCCGCCAGGAATACCTTCAGCGTTCCCGTGCAATTGACTTCATGCACTTCAAGCGGAGTCTCAATCGACCTCTGCACCCTCGACAGCGCCGCCTCATGATAGACAACCTCCACCCCACGCATCGCGTCCGCAAGCGTCCCCGCGTCACGAATGTCCCCCTCAATCAACTCAATCTTCTCGCCCACCGACTCCAAGTTCTTTCTGCTCCCGCTGCTGAAGTCATCGAGCACCCTCGCCCGCCGGCCCGCATTCAACAAACCTTCCACGAGATGGGAGCCGATGAAGCCCGCCCCGCCGGTCACCAGGCATATGTCTGCCATCACAGCCTCCGTCTTCGCCGAAACTTGCGCGTTCTGAACCCCGCGCCCGCTTCCTTCGCTATCCGCCTGCAAGCCTCCACATCCACCCCCGGCATCTCCACCGCCGTCACCTCCACCTCCGGTATAACCCCAACCGCGCGTCGGATGAAATTTACCACAGAATCGTACGCGGCGATACCGAGACGAGGCCGGCACAGATTCGCATATGTCTCCGCATCCGCCCCGTTCAGGCTTACCGACACCTTGTCCACGAACCCCGAAATCGCCTTCACCACGTCAACCCGGCTCACTAAGTCCCCCTGCCCGTTGGTGTCCAATCGGACCGACGCCCCCCGCCCCTTAAGCCACTTCCCCACCTCGATCAACACGGGCAAGTTCTCCGTCGGCTCCCCGAATCCGCAGAACACCACCTCCCTGTACTCACTTGGGTCTCCGATTGCCGCAATTACCTCCTGCGCGCTGGGCTCCGACTTCAACCTCAGGTAGTGACCCGCATGATAGTCCTGCCACTGGCGCAGGCAGAACGTACAGTCGTTGCTGCACTGGTTCGTGATGTTGAGGTAGAGACAATCACGGATCTTGTACGCCACCGACGGCTCCGGCGGCAACCCGCCCATCCCGAACAGCAGCCGCGCATTCACCCTCGTCGCCCGGACAACGTCCTCCAACGTATATCCAAGCAACTCGGCAAGCACGCGCGCGGTGTGCACTACGTACGACGGCTGGTTCCGTTTTCCCCTTACCGCCTGCGGTGCCAGGAAAGGGGAATCCGTCTCCAGCAGTAACTGGTCCAGCAGCGCCTCCTTCGCGGCCTCGCGCAAGCTCCCCGCCGAAGGATACGTCACAACCCCCGTGAAGGATACGAAGAAGCCCCCCTCCATGATCTCGGCAACCTGCGATGCGCTCCCCGTAAACGAATGGAACACTCCCTTCAGCTTCGGACGCGACATGGCCCCCCGAATGCACTCCGCCTCCGCCTCTCGCGAATGAATTATCGCAGGGAGCCCACACTCCTCCGCAAGGTCAAGCTGAGCACTGAAGCGCTCTCGTTGCGCATCCATGGGAACCGAATCCCGGTATCCGTCCAGCCCTATCTCGCCCACTGCCGCCACACGCGGTTCCGCAAGCAGCGCGCGGATCTCTTCCAGGTCGCCCGCGTAGTCGCTATTGGGATGAATCCCGCACGTCGCAAAGACAAGATCGGACTCGCCCGCCAATCCCACCGCAGCCCTGCTGCTGGCTGCGTCTACCCCCACGTCCACGACTGCGTCGAGCCCCCCCTCCCGCGCCCCTCTCAGCGCCTCCTCCCGCTCGGAAACGTCCATGCAAGCGCTCAAGTGAGCGTGCGTGTCAATTGGGCCGGGGGTCAACATTTGATCAAGAGAGAATCCGGGACTCAGATCGTGGACTCGAACGCGCCTTTAGTCAGCTCGATTTCCGGTTCGCCCGCCTGCTCGCGCCACTTCACCGCCACCACGTCAAAACGCGTCTCCGCGTTTCCTAAACGACGCTGGGCCGCGTATACCCCCGCCGCCCGCGCGATTCTGCTCTGCTTACGCCGCGTCACCGTCTCCGATGGGAGGCCGAACTCCGTGCTCGAACGCGACCTCACCTCGACGAAAACCACGGTCCTTCCGTCAAGTCCTACGAGGTCAATCTCTCCCATCGGCGTACGGAAATTGCGGTCGACAATCTTGTAGCCCCTCAAGCGCAGGAACCCTTCCGCCAGATGCTCGGCCTCCTGCCCGCGCTGCGACTTCCCCCTCCCTTCCGTCAATCTCGTCGCTCTTTGACCTTCGTCGCCTTACCTACCCGGCTCCTCAGGTAGTAGAGCTTACCCCTTCGCACCTTGCCCCGACGCTTCACGGCCACCTTCGCTACCTTCGGCGAATAGATGGGGAAAACCCTCTCGACTCCCTCTCCCTGCACGACCCGCCGCACCGTGAACGTCTCCCTAACCCCTCGCCCCTTGCGGGCAATTACCGTCCCACGAAAAACCTGAATCCGCTCGTTCTCGCCCTCCACGATCCGCACGTGCACGTCCACCGTATCCCCGACCTCAAACTCGGACACCTTCTTCCCCTCGCCCTCTTCCTTCTCGATCTGTTCAACTGTGGGATGTGTCATTTCTCTCTCCTCTACCGGCCCCGGCCTTCCCCTTGCGCTCCTGGGGCATTTAAGCTATTCTATCAGCCTCATGTAATCTGTCAACTGCTTAGGGTATCCCCATTCCGTTGACCCCCGGAGGTCCTAAGTGCATCTCCAGCAGTTCACAACAACTCTTGTGGAAAACGCAAGCTCCTGCTTCCTCGAATCCTTCGAGGGCCTTTCCCCCGACCACGTCTGGGCTCAGATCGCCCCCGACGCCAACCCCATAGCCTGGATGGTCGGCCACTGCGCCTGCCATCTCGATGCACTGCAGTCTACCGCCGCAGGCACGCCCAGACTCTTGCGCGACGTCAGCCCCCTCTTCCGAACCGGAACAAGGATTTCAGACGTGCTGCCAGACCTCCCTCCTTTCGCGCATATCGTCGACGGGTTTCTCCAGGCACGCGAGCAAGCCCTCCAAACACTCTCCAGCGCAAACCCGGATCAGCTCGTCGGCTCTTCTGACGCCCCCTCCGAGACCCCCCTCGAAATGGCCAAGCGCGTCGCGCTCCACCTTTCACTTCACCTCGGCCACATTCTTCTGATCCGCAAATGCCTTGGCGTAACATCCCCCCGAGGATTCTTTCCCGGCCTCAAGCCCCATCATCGCCAAGAAGCCATGCAGCGATGGCAGACGTGGTGGCTCGCGAACAAGAGCCGCTTCAACGTCAACCCCTATGCACAAAAAGGACGCAACCAATGAAGCTGACCAGAACGGCTGCAAAGATAGCACAAGCGCTCGAAGACCTTACCGTGATAGATGCCCACGAGCACCTCCCCCCCGAGCATCACCGCACTTCCATGAAGGTTGACGTCTTCGTCCTTTTCTCCCATTACACGCGTGTAGACCTTGTCAGCGCCGGGATGAAGCCCGAAGAGTATGACTGGCTGATGAATCCCGACGAGGACCTCGACAAGCGCTGGGCCTTCTTCACGCCCTATCTCGAACACATTCGTCATGGCTCATATGCGAGACCGGCTTTCATCGCCGCCAAGCAACTCTTCGGCTTTGACGACATCAACGACCAGACCTACAGGCCGCTCTCCGAACGCATCGCCGCCGAGAACACCCCCGGCATCTACAACAGAATCCTCCGGGACAAGTGCAACATCGAGAAGGCCCTCGCCTGTACTCCCTTCACCGACTACAACCTAGACCTCTTCGCCATCGTTCCCGGCATCAATCCCTTTGCCGATGTCACGACTCGCGACGCAATCGAAAATCTCGCCGGCGACACCGGAATCCGGGTCAAGGACCTCGATGACCATCTGGAAGTCTTCAAAACAACCACCAGGAAAAAGAAAGAACTCGGCGCCGTCGGCCTGAAAAGCAGAACAGGCCCCTACCAGGCCCCCTCGCGACAGAAGGCCGAGCAGCTATTCAACATCATCATGAGAGACGGAAGAACCTTCGCGCCCACCTCGCCCCTGGCTGCATACGTTCGCCACAAAGCCTACCAATTCGCCGCAGAACAAGATCTGACAGTCGCAGTCCACACCGGCATGTGGCGCGATTTCACGAAGCTCGCCGCGGTCGACTTCATTCCCGTCATCATGGCACATCCCGAAACCCGCTTCGACATCTTCCACGCGGGTATGCCTTCCCCCAGGGAGACCGGCGTAATCGGCAAGAACTTCCCCAACGTCACCCTCAACCTATGCTGGTGCCACATAATCTCCCAGGAGATGACCTGCTCCACGCTTCAGGAGTGGCTCGATCTCGTCCCCACGAACAAGATCATCGCCTTCGGCGCCGACTACCACAAACCCGTCGAAAAGACCTACGGCCACCTTGTCATGGCACGCGAAGACATCGCAAGAGTCCTCGCCGGCCGTGTCGACGCTGGCCGCCTTGCCCTGGGCGAAGCCCTCCTCCTCGCACGCAAGCTCTTCTACGACAACCCTAAACGCGTCTATCGGCTGCCCTGACCTCTCCACCAAGCTGCCTCTCCGTGAAGCACACGCTTCCTGCCGGCATCAAACACCCCGCTCATTGCCCCTTCCACCGCCTTCAGAGCCCCCCACCCCCCGTATCCTAGCCTGCGATTTGGCGTTTCCGGGCAAATGTTTTTCCTTGACAACCTTCCCCGCAACGGTTATATGAGTACCTGTAAGACACTCAGAGAGGAGGTGATTCATAAGTGAGAAGCAAGGTAAAAGGCTTTACGATCATTGAGTTGTTGGTGGTGATAGCGATCATCGCTATCCTCGCCGGTTTGCTGCTGCCCGCCCTTGCCAGGGCCCGTGAGCAGGCGCGTCGCGCCTCGTGCAAGAACAACCTGAAGCAAATAGGGTTGGCCCTGCACATCTATGCCACGGATTACCAGGAGTGGTTCCCACGCGGACCTGATGGTAGTTATTCTTCATACTCCTTGGGCATCCTGACATACGGCGGCAACAACTACCTGCAGGACGTGAACACGCTGCTCTGCCCCAGCGCCAAGGAAACGATCATCGGCAACTGGACGCTGACGGGTGGCGGCAGGAGCGCGGCCAACGGCGGGCTTCATGCATCTTCGTCCGCCTACTCCTACGACCATTTCAGGAGATCCGTCGATCATCCCCACGCCGCTGTGGTCGCCGACGAGATGGGCACCGAGGCTCCGGACGTATACGGTACGCCCGGCGTGATGAACTCGGCCGATTGGACAGCGCTCAACGGCACTGCAACCGTCGGAGGCACGAACAGGCCTCAACTGAACTCTCCCAACCACAACAGTGAGGGTCAGAACGTTCTGTACGTGGACGGTCACGTGACGTGGAGCAACTCGCCACTGGCGGGGACGCCCACCCGCTACGGCAGCCAGGGCCAGTTCAATGAGGAGATCTACAGCACGCGGAAGGTCGACAGCTGGACTTACCCTGTCTTGTCCGATCACTCGATCATCAGCAGTAGCAGACCGGCGAACATCCTCGCGTACGGCACCATCTAGCATCATCGTTCAGCCAAAGAAGGGGCGCTCCTACCAGAGCGCCCCTTCTTACTTCCCCTTCTACCAGCAGTTGCCCAGCACACTCCGCACGCGGGACACACATCTCCGCGACGCCACAAACGTAGCCTGGGAATACTCCAAACTGGAAGTGCTGCACCGCCCCTAGCCGCGCTCCAGCGACCTCACACCCGTCTCGCTACCCGCCAGCACAAAATCGGCCATGCCGCAGAACAGCCCTGCCTCGACAACACCCGGTATGCAGTTCAGCTCCCGCTCCACCCGCGCCGGTTCAGATATCGGACCGAAATCGCAGTTCAGTATGTAGTTGCCGTTGTCCGAGATAACCGGAGCAGCCCCTTGCCTTCTCAGTGTAGGAACGCACCCAAGGCCCTTCAACCGTTCAGCCGTCAACGACCACCCGAACTGAACCACCTCAACGGGAATCGGGGTCTTCGCCCCCAGCCTCTCAACCATCTTCGACTCGTCGACGATTATCACCACCCTCTTCGCCGCCGAGCCCACAATCTTCTCCCTCACCAGCGCCCCGCCCAGCCCTTTCACCAGGTTCAGGTCCCCATCTACCTCATCTGCCCCGTCCACCGCAAGGTCTATCGATACGTGCGAGTTTGGGTCAATGATCCCAATACCCAGACGCCGCGCAGCCTCGGCAGTCCCAACCGACGTTGCCACTCCCGTGAACCGCAGCCCTCCCTTCACCCTTCCGGCCAGCAGCTCCACGAATATTTCCGCGGTCGACCCCGACCCCAACCCCACGACCATCCCCGGCTCCACCATCTCCACCGCCGCCGCTGCAGCTCTTCGCTTCCCTTCCTCGTTACTCACTCCGACCCCACTCCCGTGCACTTCCTATTCATACTCTTCGAGATAATCCTCCGTCGAGAACGCCGGAGCCGGCGCCCCAGAACCCACGATGTGCGGCGTAATTGTCACGAAAAGATTCGTCTCGTTCGTCTCATAATCCTTCGCCTGCAGCAGCTTACCCAGCAGCGGCACTTTCCACAGTCCTGGAACCCTCCGGACCACCTCTCGCGTTTCCCACTTCTTCAGGCCGCCTATCACCAGCGTCGATCCCGACGATATGGTCACCGTAGTGTCCGCATCCCGCTGAGTTATGATCGGCACCTGGTCCGCCCCCCGGAAGCCGCTTACCGTGTCCACTTGCGGATGCACGTGCATCGTTATGAACCCGTCCTCATTCACCAGCGGCGTGACCTCCAGCATTATGTCCGCGTGCTCGTACTCCGTTACGAATGTCTCCGCGCCGCCAACTACGTCCAGCGCTCTGAACGGAATCTTCTCGCCCGTCAGTATCTTCGCCGTCTTCCCATTAGCCACAACGATCTTCGGGTTAGTTATTATGTCGGCATGGCCCTCGCTCACCAGGAAATCCAGCATGATCTTGATGTCGCCCATGTCCAGCCCCGTTCCTTCGAATATGCCCGCCCGCGTGCCCAAATGATACGTCCCGATCTCCTGCCGCGGCGGCAATACGGAAGCACCAAACGCCGCGGCTTCCGTCAGCGGGGGCAGTGCCAGCAACGACAGATCCAAGTAAGGCACAGGTCCCTCGTCGCTCTGCCCTTGCCACAGAATGTCGATACCATAGTCGGAAGTTATGTCCTTGAACGTCTCGTACGTCCGTGCCTCGATCATCACCAGCACGGCCTTCTTGTCCACCGACTCAAACACGTTCGACATGTAATCAATCGTCTCCCTCGTGTCCGTCAATATCAAAGTCGACGGCCCGAAAACCTCCACACTACCGAAAGGAGACTTCAGCCTATCCGCCAGTTTATGCATGTCGCTCACAGGAGAATACCTGCATAAGTAGAAACGCGTCACCAAGGCCGCCTGCTCCACAGGCTCCCCAGCCTCAAATCCCAGCCCCCCCAACACCCTCCTCACGTACGCCATGTTCCCGCTCGTATCGCTCACCATCAGCATGTTCGGCTGTACGAGCTGCACCTTCCCAACCGCCGTGATTATCGTCTTGGCAATCGTCTCAGCCTCTTTGAGAACATCGTACGTGAACAGAATCGTCATCATCCCGTCCGGTGCAGGCACCGCCTTCGACGCCTTGAACCCCAATTGCTCCACAACACTCTTCAGGTATTGCGTGTTCTCCTTCACGTCAGTCACCATCACCGAATCGGGCTCGAGCACCTGCACGACTCCCGCATCCGACACCTTCGACTTCGCAATACCCTCCGCCTGCTCAAGACGCGGAGCCGGCGCAGTGAATATCTGCGATACGCTCACGCGCGCAGGGATTTCCGGACCGGCATCGAACCCGAATGCCCGCTCCCACGACGTTCCCCACACAGGCGCAGCCGCCTCTTCATACTCATACGTGCTACCCGGTGCGTACTCCGGGATGTCCTCCGGCGTTTGAGCCATGACGACCCAACAGCCGGCGACCAACACGAAACACGCCAACGCTGTGCGGACGGCGAACGAACACCGCCGAGGGGATCCTGTCATGAATTCCTCTCGCGATAGTCAGACGTCACTAGTATATACGTCCCTAACCCGTGCTGCTCGCCCGATTTGTAAAAAAATGTATACCACAGCCGTGCAAAGCCATGATCAATCAAGAGCCCCAACCACCATCGGCCGGTGCCCCTCTGCATCATCCACGAAAGCCGCAGCTGCAGCCTCGTCCCCTAGCCCTGCTCGGCCGCAGCTCTCAACGCTCTCAGCAGCTTCGGCGCAGTCATCTCCAGCGAGTACTCCCTTTCCACTGTTTCCCTGCCCGCCAACCCAATGCGCCGCCGAAGTCCTACGTCTCCTACCAGCATCTCCAGCTTCTCTTCCCACTCCTTCACCGTCCCGGCCAGAAACCCGTTCTCCCCGTCGCGAATCACCGACGACGTCACCTCGTTCGCAGTGCACACCACCGGCACACCCGCCGCCATGTACTGGAGCGCCTTACATGCCGACTTCCCCCGCGACCATTCGTCCCCCCGCAAGGGCATCACACCTATGTCGAATTGCCGGATCGCGTCCACCTCTTCCTCGTACACCCACGGACTCCACTCCGTCGGCACCCCCTCCACCGAGTACGGAGCACCCACAACACGGAAAGCAATCGGATACTCCTCCGACAGTGCTTGCAGAACCTCCTCGAACATGCTCAGGTACACCGTCGTCGTGAAACTCCCGATCCACCCTATCACTACCGGGGGCAAATGCCGGTAGGTTACCTTCGGCTGGTATCGGTCCGTATCGATCGCCGTCGGCACCACGTGTATGTTTGAATTGTATTCCCCCGCGAATCTCCGCAGCACTTCGTTCCCAACAACCACAACCTTCGCCGCCCTCATGATTCGCGCCACCATTCGGTCGGGATCAAACATATCGGCAATATCTCGCTCGTGACGCGTTGGCCGAACGTACAGCGGCTCATCCATGTCAAACACCATCCGCCCACCTAGTCCCGCCGCAAGCTCAGCCGCAGGAAAGAACCGAGGAAACGTCCATTGCTGAAAAAAGATGACGTCGTACCGGCGATAGCTCGGCGCCATCAGCAGGCGCTTCGCCTCCGCGAGGGCGAAGTGCGGCAGCTTCCTCAGCGTGTCCTGCGCCTGGTACACCCGCAGGTAGTTCCGCGCCGGAATCGCCGGAGACACATGGCACTCCACTCCCGCCGCCTCCAGATACGGCAAGTACTGATACACTCTGTACCGACTTGCGGGGCACGCTTCGGAGGATTGCGTCAAAAACAGTACTCTCATATCCATTCCCTCAGTTCCGCTTCGAACACACTAGTTCCCTTCGGAACACACTCTCCGCCGCCAACACCATCCTCTCGAGCGTGTAGGTCTTCGCCGTCTCAACCCCTGCCTCGCCCAGCCGAGCACGAAACCCGTCATCTCCAAGCAGCTTCAGAATCCCCGATGCCAGCGCTTCCGGATCGCGAGCCGGCACCATAACGCAGTTCTTCCCGTCCTCAGCAAAATCCCGCACCCCGCCCGAGTCCGTCAGCACAACCGGCGCTCCGCATGCCATCGCCTCCAACGGCGGCAGCCCAAATCCCTCGTACCACGACGGGAACGCAAACACTTCGCACCTCGCGTACATCCCCGCCAGCTCTTCGTCAAACAACGGCCTCACCACGTCCGCTGCCACGTCCTCAGGCACGTCCACCTCTTCTCGCGACATAATAACCAGTTTCACATCACGATGCGTCTCTTTAACGATCCGCATCGCCGCGTAAAGTTCCTCCATCCCCTTCCACGCCGCACTTCGCCCGACCGTCGCAACCGACAGTTCCTCCCGCTCCACCCCCCGCGGACGAAACGCATCCAGGTTGATGAACGGCGGCACCACCGCTGAATCCACCCCGTGGCGAATGCTCAATTGCTCTTTGATCCATCCCGACAGCGCCATCTTCGCAAGGGGCAGCCGATAGGTGAACGCCGCAACAGCCTCCACCGCCCTTCTCGCAGGCGCGGACCGCGCCGAGAGCTCACCCATCACAAGGGGCTCGTAGTGAAGAGCGAAGTACGCTCCCGCCTTCGCCCTTCCCAACACCACCGCCGCATACGCCGGATACGCAGTCAGAAAAGCGTTCGCCACCACAACGTCGCACCGTGGAAGCCGCACGCCGAGCAGCGCCGCGTTGCACAACTTGTCCGCGTACCGCAGCGGAACCGCCGCCCTCATCCTCACCACCTCCACGGACGAGCTCAGAGGGAAAGGACTCCCCAACTCATCCGAGGCAACCGCGAAGCACACATCGTGCCCCCTCGCCGCAAGACCGTTCGCCAGCCCCACCAGCAGCCGGATGCCTCCCGATACGTTGAAGCCGAAAAGTGGAATCACTACTCTCATATCTCTCCGCCATCCTTGCGAAGCGGCCGCGAATCAACTCCGTACCATCCGCTCGTGCCCACCAGACGCTTCGCCCTCCGCCGAAACGCGCGCCGCTTCCGAAACATCTTCCCCATCATCCGGATCGCCCTCAGCAGCGCTCGCAGCCTCCACCCTCGATAAACAACCGCAACCCCCAAGTGGACCAACTCGAACCACAGAACCCACGGACAATCCAGCACCAAATCCACTACCGAATCGTTCTTCATCATAGCCAGGTACCGGTTCCGCCAAAGGTGCTCCGATACAAACCTCGACCCCCCCGGCCCCACAAACAATCCCGATATCCGCACGTGATACGCCACCGCTCGCGGCGTGTACACCGTGCGCCAACCCAGCGCTCTCGCTCGCCAACTCAGATCCACGTCCTCGAAGTAGGCGAAAAAATCCTCGTCCAAATACTCCTCCCCCACCCTTAGCTCATCCAGCATCTCTCTTCGATACAGCGCCGCCGACGCCGGAGCACCGAACACCTCCGCGCCTACCTTCAAATACGCAGGATCGTTTCTCCCCGAGCCCCTGTTAAGAGCATTCCGATTCCTCAGAATCACCATCCCCGCAGAGTCAATCACGCTCGTGTGCGCCCCCCCGGCCCGCCCCCGGTAAATCCTCCCGCACGCCGTACCCACCGTCGGATCGTTCCCCATGACCTCCACCAGCATCTCAATGAAATCAGGTTCCAGGTTCACGTCCTGATTCAACAGCAATACGTACTCCCCCGACGCCAGCTTAATCCCTATGTTATTCCCCCGGGAGAATCCCGTGTTACCCACGCACCTTATCACCGTCGCCTCGGGATAGTTCGACTCCACAAACTCCGGCGACCCGTCCGTAGAACCGTTATCTATCAGCAACAGCTCGATGTTCCGGTAGCTCTGTCGTTTCAACTGGCGAATGCTGTCCGGAAGGAACCGAATCCCGTTGCGCGTGACTATGATTACCGAGACCAGTTCCGCTCTCGGGTTCGTGTGCTCCACGCCGTCATCCTCCGTCGGATGCGGAAGCGACCTCCTCTAGGATCGATTCCAGCGCACGCGCGGATGTCTCCCAGTCCCAGCACGCCTCCACGTGTTCTCGCCCCTTCCGCCCCATCTCTTCCACCCACTCGCCGTCGCCAAGCAACTTCCTGAGCGCCCCCGAAAACGCGGCAATAGTCCTCTCCGTCAGAAGACCCGTCTCCCCGTCAACCACCGACTCCCGGAATCCACCTTCCCTCACAGCCACAACCGGCGTCCCGCATGCCATCGACTCCAGCGCAGAAAGCCCGAAAGGCTCCAGAATCGCCGTCAGCGCCGTCACGCTCGCCCGAGAGTACAGCCCCGCAAGCTCCTCCTCGCTCGCACGCTCCCGGATCTCCAACTCAACCGAAAGCGACCCCGCCATGCCCTGTAGATACTTCCTCTCCAGCGGATCCGCCGCATCACACGCTATGATCAGCCGAGGCTTCGATCCAATCGCCGCAACGCTCCTTATCAGAAAATCGTAGGCCTTGTGCGGCGCAATCCTTCCGACCGACAACACCACACCCTTCTCTCGCTCGCCTGTCCGCTTGAACACCTCCGAATCCACGCCCAGCCGCAACAGCCGCGGGAACCTCCCGAACAGCCGGTACACCACCTCACGCGAGTACGACGAATTCACCAGGATCATATTCGCACACCCGATGCTCGCCCGCTCCATTCGCCTCAGGACATGATCCGACGGACCGTAGCCCATGCCCCTCAGCGCCGACCTCAGCCCCCGCTCATACGGCCTATGGACTCTCGGCTCATGCAGCCGGCGCAGTGGCTCGTCGCAGTAATACACCACCGGCGTCCTCAGATACCGCAGCACCTCGGGCGTCTGCACAAACATGCACGGGTTCACAAACGCGACGTCGTACCCTCCTGCGTTGATCCTCCGTGCTATTCGACGCGAGATAAACTCAAGCTCCTCAATCTGCGCCACCTTCAGCATTGGGTTCAGAAAGAACAGCCCGCTCCCCCCCTTCAGCTTCGTGTGCACGTTAAACGTGAATGTCCTCTCCACAAGCGGCCGCAGATCCAGGTAGCCCTCGCAATCCGTCGCAAGATTGTAGAGATGGATCGTATGCCTCGTCCCAATCCGCTTGACCTGCTCGTACAGCCTCCTCTTCGCCCCGCCAGAGGGCAGGTTATGGAACACCGCAATCTTCAGTGCGCGCTTTGTGGTCTCTTCCTCGCTCATTTCGCCTCTTCCCGTGTTGCGTCCGACAAATTTAACTCAACGCCGCAAACCTTGATCCCCAGGTCTCTATAGTCGCCCGATTTCTCCGACGGTATGAAATCCGAAAGCTCCATCTCGATTCTCGTCTCCCCCGACATCCTCACAAAACTGAAATCATAAACCCCCATCCCCTCCTGCACCACCGCCTCACCCAGGCTTCTCCCCTCAGCCGCAGCGTACAGCTTCAGCCTGCGCTCCTGCACCTCCGGCAGCCACGCTCGTATACTGACCGAGTAATCCCCCGGGCTCACCGGTGTTACCGCAGCTCCCGCGCGCTTCGCCATCCACCGCCCCGAAGGCGGTGCATCGTCGCGAGCGTACCACCCTTCCCCCAATACGATTGTACCAATCTCCAGCAGATCCGGTGCCGGCCCTCCGCTTCCGGACGGGACGTGCAATTCCGGTCTTCCGTAAGAAGACACCGCCAGTTCCCCCAGCTCCTTCTCCGTCAGCGGCCGCCCCCGCCCTCTCACCGCCGACAGGTTCGACACCTCCACCCCCGCGCGCGCAAGCGCAGCCGCAGTCGCCCCAAGCATGCCTGCACGCCCCCTCAGCAGGTTACTCGCCTGATCGCGCAGCTTCTCATAAAGCATATGCAACAGCGCCCTCACCAACGCGGCTCGTGGGAACAACTTCGCAATGAAACGCGCCCGGCTGAATGTCGACCTGAATTCCTTTCCTGTCGACCACGCGCCGTACGTCGCGCTGTATAGGTGACTCACCACGGCCCGAGGCGCGTACACGACTCTGTACCCCGCCATCCGAGCCCTGATGCATAGGTCAAGGTCTTCGTAGTATACCGGATACCCCTCGTCCAGAAGTCCCACTTCTCGGAGCATCCTGCACGAGAGCAGCATGGAAGCTCCCGTCACACCCACCAGCGCGCACGGTTTGTCCCATCTCGCACAATCCACCCTCCCGATACCTCGATCCCACGCCAAGCCCGCCAGGTTGAACGTCAAGCCCGTGCTGTTGATGAACTGCCGGTCCGCGTCGAAAAGCACTTTCGGCCCCACAACCCCCACCCGCTCTCCCCCTTCCGCAGCTGAGACAAGCTCCTCCAGCCACTTCTCCTCCGGGAACGCGTCATCGTTCAACAGCACCACGTACTTCGCCCCTTCCGCCATCGCCCACCTGACCCCCACATTGTTCGCCGCCGCGAATCCCAGCCTCCTGCTCGTCCGGATGACCTCAGGATGAACCCTCGATCCCCTCGCCCTCTCGACGCTCTCGTCACCGGAAACGTTATCTACCACAATGACTCGGAAATTCCCGTAGCTCTGGCCCTCAAGGCTCGACATGCACCGCGGCAGAACCGGCGCTTTCCCCCCGTGAAGCACAATCACATATACCAACGCCAATTCATCTCTGTGTCCGGCCACGGCCTCTCCCTTGCCTCCCTTCCCCTTTGTCGCGGGAACACCTTCACCGCGCCTGTTCTAACGAGGAATCACCGCACACGCGCCGCCCTCTGTGCCGTCGTGAATCTCCGCTTCCCCCCCTGTAGCCCTTTACTCGTTCCGCTGTCCGTCCGCCGCGGGAACAGGAGAACAGACAGAACGATTCGGCGCGCCGCTGATTTCGGCATTGTATCACAGAGTATGCATCCAAAGCCCTCGAGCGTCAATACGAATATCTGCCGCCGAGCCACCCCCTGACGTCATCCCCGAACCATCCACGCAGTCTTGACTTACAGCGACACCCCCTGGTATAAGTATGCATCCCGGATTGCGGGGCAACGCTCGCATTTCGACTGTTTGTTTTCTACGCTTTTCACGAAGTGCCAAGGGAGCCGTCATGGCAGGCAACGTGTTGGTAACCGGCGCTGCAGGATTCATAGGCTGCCACGTTGCCCGCGAACTCCTCTCCATGGGCTTCAACGTCGTCGCCCTCGACGACCTCAGCGGCGGCTTCGTCGAAAACGTCCCCCAAGACTGCACCTTCGTCCAGGGCAGCATTCTCGATTGCGCGCTCATCGAGAAGCTCTTCAAAGAGCACCTCTTCCAGCACGTCTTCCATCTCGCCGCCTATGCAGCCGAGGGACTGAGTCACTTCATAAAGCGTTTCAACTACACTAACAACCTCATCGGCTCCGCCAACCTCATCAACTCCTCTGTGAACTACGACGTCAAGTGCTTCGTCTTCACCTCGTCGATTGCAGTCTACGGAGCAACTCAAGTGCCCATGGTCGAAGACACCACTCCCCTGCCCGAAGACCCCTACGGCATCGCCAAGTACGCGGTCGAGCTCGACCTCAAAGAAAGCCACGAGATATTCGGCCTCGACTACGTGATCTTTCGCCCGCACAACGTCTACGGCGAGTGCCAGAACATCGGCGATACCTACCGCAACGTCGTAGGCATCTTCATGAACCAGATCATGCAGGGCAAGCCCATGACCATCTTTGGCGACGGAGAGCAGACCCGCGCCTTCAGCTACATCGGCGACGTGGCGCCTATCATCGCGCGCTCAGTCGAAACGAAGGAAGCCTGCAACCAGGTCTTCAACGTCGGCGCAGACCAGCCCTGCACTGTGAATCGCCTCAGCGCCATCGTTGCTCGAGCCATGGGCGTCGAGCCCCAAGTGGTCCATCTCCCCGCCCGGAACGAGGTGGCCCACGCCTACGCCTCCCACGACAAGGTGCGCAGCGTCTTCGGACAGCGCCAGTGCCGCCCCCTGGAAGATGGAGTGGCAAGAATGGCGAAGTGGGCTAAGCGCGTCGGCGCGAGAAAGGCAACCCTCGTCAAGGATGTCGAGGTCCGCAAGAACCTTCCGCCCTCCTGGGCCGACCTCTACGGATAGCGCGTCCCCGGTGCTGTCTCCCCCTATTTCCTTCCTGTCGAAAAGTCCTTCGCGTTTATCCCGTGCCGCGACACCATCTGGTGCAGTAGCGAACGATTCACCCCCGTGAGCGTCGCCGCCCGCGTGACGTTCCCGTTGCTCCTCTTGAGCGCCTCCACCAGGAAAAGCCGCTCCAGCTCTTCCGTCACGCGCTTTCTGGCGCGCGCCTTCGCACGCTTCAACTCCTCATTCGACCTCGGAACCGCGACCTCCTCCTTCCCCCCCGCCTTCACCTTCGCGGGGAGATGCTCAACGCTCACCAGCGCGGTATCGCTCAAGGCCAGGAACCTCTGCACGATGTTCTCCAGTTCCCGCACGTTACCCGGATAATCGTACGCCGCCAGCGCCTCCCGCGCCGCCGCCGATATCCTCACCTTCCCTCTCTTGTCAGCGTGCAACGCGATGAAATGATCTATTAACGCCGGCACGTCACCCCCTCGCGCCCGCAGCGCCGGCAAAAATATCGACACGACGTTCAGCCGGTAGTACAGATCCTCCCGGAACTTCCCCTCCGAAACCAGTGTCTCAAGATCACGGTTCGTCGCCGCTATGATCCGCACATCCACCCGACTCGTCTTCGAACTCCCGATCCGCCTGACCTCCCCAAACTGCACGAACCTCAGGATCTTCGCCTGAAGACTCCCGCTCATGTCCGCGATCTCGTCCAGGAACAGCGTCCCACCGTCCGCCGACTCGAAAATCCCAGGTCGCGACGACGATGCCCCAGTGAACGCCCCCACCTCGTGACCGAAAAGCTCCGAGTCCAGAATCGACTCCGGCAGACCGCTGCAATTTACAGCCACGAACGCCCTCTCCGACCTCCCGCTCGCCCTGTGCATCGCCCGCGCCACCAGCTCCTTCCCCGTCCCGCTCTCCCCCTGTATCAGCACTGGGATTTCCGTCCGCGCTATCCGCTCGGCAACCGCCAGCTCCTTCAGCAGCGCCGGCGCGCTTCCCACTATGTGCGGAAATGGGCGCGGCTGCGATACCGCCCTCATTAGCACCGACTCGAGATCGACCGATTCCCCGATCCGTTTCAAAAACCGCCGCGCCTCCCCAACCGATGACGCACCCATGCCCACCGTATCCGACTCCACGTGAATCGCTCCTGCAGCATCCCCCTCTCCGGGAAAGGGCAAACACGCAAATGAGAACGCCGGCCTCGTCCACCCGTCGTCGGGCAATTCGTTTGCCAGCCCCTCCCCCCCGTCCATCACATGCGAGCAGATCTTCGACTGTGCTGCCTGTACCTCTCCAGGAAGCTCCGAAACGCTCATCTCCCGCTCCACCACCGCAGCCGTCCCCCCCCTTCTCCCTCACCGCAATGTAACCCCGGTCAGCCTTCGTCAGCGAAATGACATAGTCCAGCATCGCAACCAGCGCCGCTCTCGGATCCTTCTGCGTCAGAAGTAGCACCGTCGACTGCAGTTCCGCCGTCTCCCCCGACGATGCCGCGTACGCCCCCTCAATCTCAGGCCGCAACGAATCCAGAACCTGACCCAGGAACTGAAGGTCCTTCGCAATCCCCTGGAGCATCTCCGTCGACAGCGACGCCGGATCCTGCAGCGCTCGCGCGATGTACTCCCGCTTGCTCTCGGCGATCTCCAGCTTCTCTGATAGAGGCTCCGTCATACGTCCCTCGGAATTCACCCGAAGCGCCCGAATATGTGGAAAGTCCCGCCGCGATTATCCCCGCGCTCCCCAGCATTGTCAATCCGAAGACCGTTGACATCCCCTCCCACACAACATATATAACAAGCGATCAGCGGGAGAATCCCATGGTGCAAAAGAGATTCCCTTCATACGGCGTCCTCGGCGCTCTTCTCATTCTTCTGGCGCAAACATCCGTCGCGCTCAACTCGCTCACCGACTTGCGCCTCTCCTCCGTCACCATCTGGACAACCCCCCTCTGTTGGTGGGGATACATACTCCTCATTGACTCGGTCATCTTCCGCCTGAGAGGCAACTCTCTCATCCGCTCCCGCACCAAAGACTTCCTTCTCCAGCTCCCCGTCTCCGTCGTCCTCTGGCTCATATTCGAGGCGTACAACCTTCACCTCAGGAACTGGCGCTACGTCGGCCCTCCCATGAATCTCGCCGTCGCCTGTCTCGGCACCCTCCTATCCTTCGCCACGATCCTCCCTGCTCTTCTCGAAACCGCAGAGCTGCTGCAAACCCTCGGCATCTTCAGCCGCATGAAAGTCCCAGCCGTACGCATCCCGCCCTGGATGATATACCTCTCGATCCTCATCGGACTCGCGCTCTGCATCGTGCCGCTCTTGGTCGAACAAGCCAAGGCCGTCTACCTCTTCGCCTTCGTCTGGATGGGGTTCGTCTTCCTCGTAGACCCCGTCGTCTACTCGAGCGGCGGCCAATCCCTCCTGCGTGATTTGGAGAAAGGAACCCTCACCCGCATCCTCTCCCTCGCCGCGGCCGGGTACGCGTGTGGAGTCCTCTGGGAATTCTGGAACTACTGGGCCGCCGCCAAGTGGGTCTACACTCTCCCCTTCACTCCCGGCGTGCGCATCTTCGAAATGCCAATGGCGGGATTCCTCGGCTTCGGCCCCTTCGCCTGGGAGTTCTTCTGCATGTACCAGTTCGTCAGGCTCTTGGGGAAGGCCAAACGCGCCTAAATGTGAGGATCCAGGAGCGCCCGGCTCCTGGGATCGAGCGCGTTCATGTCGTCAACCACGTACCGGTTCCCGTCCACGTCCTCCGCAACCAGCTTCCCGCTCGGCAGTAGCGTCAGGTTCTCCGTCCTGTCCCGCAGCTCAAACTTCGTCGGCCCCCGGTCCGTTTCGACGTCGAAATACAACACGTGGAAGCGATACCTCAGATCGTTTATCCTTGTAATCGACGGGATGAAGTACCCTCGCTCCAAACCCTCCCGCAGCTTCCTCCGACCCTCCCGCCCCAAGTCTCGAAGGTTCCTGATGAACCCCAACTCCTCACCCGACTCCCTCACCAGCAGTATGTACTCATTTGGGAACGATATGGGGAACATCCGCACAGGCTTGACCCGCACTACCTCCCCCCCGCCCACAGACACTTCAAGGAATCCGCACGACGACGAGCGAATGTCTAGCTCTCTGGCGTCGAGGTACGTCAGCTCTTCCGAAAGCGTGCTCTCGCTTCTCTTCTTCTTCCCGCTCATATCGCCCTCACTCTGGATATCTCCGCCTGAAGCTTGCACATCCGCGCGTACGTGCCATCCTTGTCCATCAGCTCCTCGTGCGTCCCTTCCTCCACCAGCTTCCCATCCTCCAGTATCAGCAGCCTGTCCGCCCGCTTAAGCGTCGAAAGCCGGTGAGCGATCGCAAAGGTTGTCCGATTCTCCACAAGCCTCTCCAGCGCCTCCTGGATCTTCGCCTCCGTCTCCGTATCCACCGACGACGTCGCCTCGTCCAGTATCAGTATCCGCGGGTTCTTCAAGATCGCCCGCGCGATCGATATCCTCTGCCGCTCCCCGCCCGAAAGCCTCACTCCCCGTTCTCCCACCTCCGTGTCGTACGCGTCAGGAAGTTCCATGATGAAGTCGTGCGCATTCGCCGCACGCGCCGACAGGATCACCTCCTCCTGCGTTGCCCCCATCTTCCCGTACCCGATGTTCATCCCGATAGTCCCGTTGAAAAGGAACGGATCCTGAAGGACCATCCCGATCTGATCCCGGTACGACTTGATCTCCAGCTCCTTCATGCTCACCCCGTCCACCAGAATCTCGCCGGACGCGACCTCGTAGAAGCGCGCTATCAGGTTCACCAGCGTCGTCTTACCCGCTCCGCTCGGACCCGCAAGCCCTATCATCTGCCCCGCCTTCGCACTGAACGAGATGTCCTTCAGCACCGGCTCCCCTTCCTCGTACCGGAACCACACATTCCTGAACTCCACCTTCCCCTCCAGAGGCACCTTCACCACCGGATGTTCCACGTTCTTTATCGTCGGCTCAGTGTCCAGTATCTCGAACACCCGGTCCGCCGACGTTATCGCCCTCTGCATCGTCCGCGACAGCATCGTCAGTGTTCTCACCGGGAAGTAAAACCTGAACAGCAGGGCTACGAACACGTACAGCATACCGTACGTCATCGCTCCCTCACCGGCCAGCCGCGTCTTGATCACCATGCTCCCCCCCAACAGCCACACCACCATCGTCCCCGCCATTATCAGTAACTCCACTGCCGGGTGGTAGAAAGCATGCACCTTTATCGCACGGACGCTCTGGTCGTAGAAAGCTTGACTGCGACGGTCGAACCGCCCGATCTCACGCTCTTCCTGCGCGAACGCCCGCACTACCGTCACTCCCGGTATCGCATCCGACAGCAGCGAACTCAGGCTCGCCCAGTACCGCCACATCTTGTGATAGACCCGTCTTATCCACCTCATCAGCACGAAAGTCAGCACGGCCATTATGGGTATGCTTATCAGGCTCACTAACGCCAGAAACCAGTTCAGGGCAAACAGCCACACACCCACTATCAATATCAATAACACCGCATGCATGAACTCGGGCAACCACGTAGACAGGAATTCCTGGAGTCGATCAGTGTCGCTAGTCACGCGTTGCAGCAGGTTCCCCGTCGTCCTACGTTCGTAGAAACTCAAAGCCAGTTGCTGCAGGTGCCTGTACACCGTCCCCCGCAGGTACAGGATCACTCTCTGCCCCAGCCACGGCCCAATGAAATTACGCACCCCGTTGAACAGCTGCGAGGCTAACAGCGCCGCTATCCAGAAACCCCAGTTCCTCAGCAACGCGTCCCAGTTTGGGGGCTCGGCCAATATCCCGTCGTCTATCATATGCCTCTGGAACTTGTAAGGCAGTACTACCAGCCCGCTTGAGGCCCCCGTCAGAACCAACAGCAGCAGGGCCCACGGCCAGTACGGCTTTATGAACGTGAGCGACCGCAAGAACAGCGCCGCCTTCGGCGTGCAGTACGGACACCTGTCTACACCTTCCGGAAGCGCCCGCCCGCACTCCTCGCATCGAACCTTTCTCGGTATCGGCGGACCTTCGCTTTCCAGACCCCTGCGGTCCGCTCTTCTCCGCTCCCCCGTCTCTCCCTCATCTACCTCGTCCCCCATCAGGCCCACCCCAGGAACCACAACCGACTGACTATCCTCTACCCTAACCGTTTCTTCATCCGTTCCCCTCTCCTCCACCCTTCCACGTCTGCGGCGACCCGGCATCTCCTCTATCCGCTTCACTTCCTCTCTCACCAGGCTTCGGAACTCCGGCAGCGCCTCCGCAAATTTGTCCGCCAGCGCCCTCGTATACCTCGCCGCCTCCACCGACCCGTCGTCCGTCCTCAACTCCACGATGCTGTTCCCCACGAAGCTGTGGATATAAACACCGTGCACGCTCGCCAGCGGCGTACGGGTCACCGTCACCTCATCCTTGTGATCGGGACTCACCGTAATGAAGGCCCTGTCGGTAACCACCAGCCACGCATCGCCGTACGTCCCGTCCGGCCGGATATCGGCCCGCAGGACCAGCTTCGGCTCCTCCGATAGCCCCATCGTCTCTTTCACCCGCCCCTCCAGCACCTCGGGCAGGGCGTCGAATTTCATCTTCTCTTCCATCTATGCCTCGTCAGAACCTCAGAACCCGCGTCTCCGTCACCAGGATGTCAACCTTCTCATCACCCGTCGTGTGCGGAACCTGCTCCGTCACTTGACAGTCGTAGGCCACCCCACACCGGATCGCCCCGAACCCCCCCGATGACAGCAGCCTGTCGTAATATCCTCCACCCCGGCCCACCCGGTTCCCTTCAACATCGAAGGCGCGCCCCGGAACTATCGCCATATCAACCCGGCTCAGCGGAACAGGCAACCTCTCTCGCGGCTCCCTAACCCCAAAGGTACCGCACTCCAACCCCGATTCAAGATCTTCCACCAGCGACAGCACTATCTCCTTCCGCGCACGGTCCGTAATCGGATAGCACAGCTTCTTCCCCAAATATAGTGCCTTCCCCGCTACCACGTCCACATCAACCTCATCCACCTTCGCCGCATACATCAGCAAAACTCTCGATCGCTCAAACTCTTCCAACGAAAAGAGCCGTTCCGCAATTGCCCTGTCCTTCTCCGCCCGGTCCCCTGCGGAAAGGCGTGCTATTTCTTCTCCGGCCTTCTTCCTCGCTTCCGCTTTCTCCACTCCGCCATCCTCTCCTTGATCTTCTTCTCGTAGCCGCTCTCCGTCGGCTCGTAATACTTCACATCCCTCGGCACGTACTCCTGATCCACCCAATGCCCCTCGTGGTCATGTGCGTACTTGTACCCCTCCCCGTGCCCCAGCCGCTTCGACCCCTTGTAGCTCGAATCCCGCAGATGCTCCGGCACCTCCAGCAGTCTCCCCTCCCCAACATCCTCGCCCGCCCGCGATATCGCCACACACGCCGCGTTGCTCTTCGGCGCGCACGCCACATAAATCGCCGCCTGCGACAGTATCAGCTTCGCCTCCGGCAGACCCACGAACTCCGCAGCTTCCATAGCCGAAGTAGCCACAACCAGCGCCATCGGATCCGCATTCCCCACGTCCTCCGATGCACAAATCACGATTCGCCTCGCGATGAAGCGGTGATCCTCCCCCGCCTCTAGCATCCTCGCCATCCAGTACACCGCCGCATCCGGGTCCGACCCGCGCATGCTCTTTATGAATGCCGACGCCGCATCGTAATGCTCATCTCCCAGACGACCGTACCGGATCGCCTTCCTCTGTATCGACTCCTCCGCAGTGCCGAGGTCGAAGTGAATTGCCCCGTCAGCATCCGCCATCGCCGAAAGCACACCCGTCTCCAGAGCATTCAGCGCTCGCCGAGCGTCCCCGTCACACACCTCCGCCAGATGATCCAGTGCCTCCCCATCCGCATTCACCTTCATCTCACCCACACCCCGTTCCTTATCAGCCAAGGCTCCGTCCAGGATCTTTCGCACCTCCTCCCGCGAAAGCGGACGGAACTCGAAAATCAGCGACCGCGAAACCAGCGGCGCGTTTATCGCGAAGAAAGGGTTGTACGTGGTCGCCCCTATCAGCACCACGTTGCCCCGCTCCACATCCGAAAGCATGATGTCCTGCTGTGCCCGGTTGAACCGATGTATCTCGTCGACGAACAGTATCGTCCTCCTACCCCGCATCTCCCTCCGATCCCTTGCCCGCGCAAGAATCTCCCGCACCTCCGCCACGTTCGATTGCGACGCATTCACCTCCTCGTACGTCGACTCGGTCATGTTCGCAACGACGTGCGCAAGAGCCGTCTTACCGCACCCAGGAGGACCGTAGAAGATCGCCGAACGCAGACGGTCGGCCTTGATCGCTCGCCGAAGAAGTTTCCCCTCCCCAAAGAAATGTCCCTGCCCCACAAACTCCTCGGGACTCCTCGGCCTCATCCTGACCGCAAGGGGGGCTTCGTTGTCGGCGGCACTGGACCCGCCATCTTTCGGATGGAAAAGATCCATGGGCTCACAGGAAAAGAAGGAATCGCTGGCGCAACACAAAAGCCTCTGCCCTGCGCCGCTAGAAGCTCGAATAAAGAACCCTACGTTCAGGTGGGCGCCTGGCCACGGCTGCCTGCGATCTCCAAATCGAGCTCACCGCCCGCCGCAGCACAACGGCCCCCTAGGTAAGGTCATCGGTTCAGTTAAACAAGCTTCTGAACACGGACGCGGCAGAGGCTTCTGTGTACGTTCTTCTTCAACAAGCTCCGCTCCGTCCTTTCTCCATCTATTCGTATTCTACGACTCCCGCTCCCCCCCTTCAACCTGAAAGACGAAAAAGGAGGCCGCCCAAAGGACGCCCTCCTCTACGCTTCCCT
>Ga0180437_10000974_pt1 | contig 50772 bp, 38 predicted proteins | sample SS_ome_4_FD_132410 | JGI IMG/M metagenome (GOLD analysis project Ga0180437, IMG submission 132410) | Hypersaline lake sediment archaeal communities from the Salton Sea, California, USA - SS_3_D_1 metaG | ecosystem: Environmental > Aquatic > Non-marine Saline and Alkaline > Hypersaline >... | reverse complement strand
CGGAGGACTACTGTTGCGACTTCCGCTGCGACCTCGACGGACGCTCGCTGATCTTCGCCGACGGCACTTCAGTGAGGTAGGCGAACAGGTCCGCGATCTGCTGCTTGGTGAGCGTATCGAGCAGCCCGCTGGGCATCGTCGACGTCTTGTCTTGCACCGTCTCCTCGATCTCACTCTTAGCGACCGTGATCTTCTCCCCGTCCGACTGGAGGATCGTCAGATCGCCGTTGGAGCTTGTTTGCACGATGCCGGAGTAAGAACGACCATCCAGGGTGTAGACGGTCTGCGTTTCGTAGCGGTCGGAGATGATGTGCGACGGGTAGACGATCGACTCCAAGATCTCCTTGGTGTGGAAACGGCGGCTGATCGTCGAGAGATCGGGCCCGAGTTCCTCGCCTTGCGACCCGTAGCGATGGCACGAGGCGCACTTGGCCTGACTGAAGACGAGCTTGCCGTGGTCGGCTCGCCCGCCGTGGCCGTCGCGATCGGACAGATGGCGGTAGAGTTCCTGGAACGTATAACGTGCCTGCTCGTCATCTTGCGGCACGACCGGATCCTGCTCGTTGGGATACGATTCACGGAACCAGGCCTGCCAGGCGAGAATCTCCTGCTGGGGAGTCAGCTCGGAGTTTTCCGCTTCGCTATTGGTCCAATGTTCCAACAGGGCGATGGCATTACGTCGGCCGGCGTCGTTTTCTTGTTTCAGGCCCTGCAGAATGAGTTGGCGAATCGACTCCGCCTCGCTGGGCTTCTGGCTTGCTTTCGCCAGCCGACGAATCACCTCGTTGGCAAATTTGCCCTCCACAACCGAGAGGGAGCGGACCAGCATGTCCCAATTATCACCGTGGGGATTTTGGGCCAGGCCGACGGCCAGGATGCCGCGGCGATTCGGCTCCGCATCAAAACAGTCTCGCAGATACGTCATCGACTCACTGTCTCCATGGCGAGCCAGCACGGCCACCAAGCCCGTGCGCAGGCGATTGGAGGCGGGCGTTTCAATCTTGAGCATCGCCTCATCGAGGCGAATCAGGCGATCGCGAGCGTCGGCGGTGAGTTGCTTGGGAAGTTTGGCAATGGCTCCCAGCGTGGCACTCGGCCAGCGATGGCCTTGCTCCAGCACGCGATCTCGCTCGGCGTCGGTCATTTCCTCGACGAACTTGCGGGTGACGACATCGAGATATCGGCCGTAGGAAGCGCTGCCGAGTTGCTCGCGCGACTTGGCCAGGAATTCGAGCACCTCAAATCGCTGATCGGAATCCCAGCCAGCGATGAAATAGGGAGCGTGCAGGCCGACGTGGATCTTCTCCGTCAGGTCGGCTTCGCTACGCAAGTATTCCAGATATCGATCACTCGGCTCACGAGCCTTGAAGTGGGCCAGGATGCGAACCAGTTCGCGGTTCATCCGCGCGTCGCCGGCGGGAAACTCCGCCGCGAGTTGGGCGGCCAACTGGGGCACATCCTCGGTTCCGATCTCGCCCGCCATGAGCGCCAACTGACAGACACGCAAGAGGTCGACGAAATCGTCGTCAGCGACAAAGCCACCGGTGATTTCCGAGCAACGATCCAGGATGGCCAGACAGGTTTGCTTATCAGGTGATTGAGAGAGAATGGCGGTGGAGCCTGTGAGAAACGTACCATGGTCGCCGGCATCGAGGATCTTGCCACGCCACTGGTCTTGCGGAGTCATGGTCAAGGTGGTGGCGGCAGCCCGGGCCAGGAAACGATCGGGAGAACCGAGCAACGGAATCAGTGACTCGGCGGGAGCCGGTACAGCAATTCGGGAAAGCGATTCGCACGCCAGGCGGGCCACACGCTCGCTGGGGTCGCCGAGCAACTCAATCAGACGATCGGTGGTCGCATCCGATTCATGAATACCCATCAGGAAGGCGGTGGAGGAACGGATCAGGGAGCTGCGGTCTTTGGATAGTTCCAGCAGCAAATCCTTCGAAGGGAAAGGACCGAAGAGCTGCATCAGCGCCATGGCTCGGAGACGAGTCGCGCTGGAGCGGCTGCGGTCGCGAGCGGCCTTGGTCAATTCACTTTCCCAACGATTGCCGAGTTCTCGCTTGATGGTGGCCAGCTCCTGCCGACCCCAGGCAGTGGCAGGTTGAGGCTGCTTCAAAGCCGCTTCAATTCCGGTGCCTCGGTCGCGGACCTCGGCGGGGACTCGTCCCAGCCAGACGACGCGATAGATACCACCTTCGGTGCCACGACCACCTGTGGAGAAGTACAACGAACCTTCAGGGCCGACCGTCAGATCCGTCACGTTCAAGGGACTGCCCTCGACGAAGACGCTGGAAGTCGCCTGGTAAGAGGCCCCCTGCTCTTCGATCTTGAGGGCACGGATTTGGCCGCGAGCCCAGTCGCCAACAAATAGGGTGTTATGGAATCGAACCGGGAACATGTGGTGATCGTAAATGGCCATGCCGGTAGGCGAGCCGGGCCCGGTGGCCGCTACCGGTGGAACGCTATCGATATAGTAAGACGGCCACTTTGCCCAGCCGCTGCGCCAGCCATGTTCACTGCCGGCGGTGACATGGGACAGATGGGTCGGGCGATACCAAGGCAGACCATTGTCCCATTCCATATCCGAGTCCGTGGTCAGCAAGTCTCCGAGCGAGTTGAAGACGAGATCGTAAGGATTGCGCAGCCCGCCGGCGAAGCGTTCCACGAAGCTACCCTTGGTATCCGTGCGCAGGATCATGCCTCCCGGGGCGGGACGCCCGCGGGCATAACCTTCAGAGTCTTCGAGACGTGGCTGAACGAGATCACCTTCCTGAAAGTTCCGGTAGGGACTCGTGTCGCGCGGTTCACTAGCGAGATTGGTATGATTGCCTACCACGACGTAGATCAAACCGTCGGGGCCGAGTGTAATTGCGTGAGGGCCATGCTCCGAGGCCTTGCCTTCAAACTTGACGATCGGATCCATCTTGTCGATGACGCCGTCGCGATCCGCATCCTGAAGTCGATAAAGAGCCAGGCCATCGGGGCCATCGCCGGTGGCGAAGACCTCGCCGTTGAGCGGCAAGATACCTTGGCAATTCTTGATCTCGTCACAATAGGTCGAGACCTTGTCATGCACTCCGTCGCTATTCGTATCACGAATCAACAGCAGAGGGCCATTCTCTTGCGAGGCGATGATGTGTCCGAATTCGTTGAACTCAAACGCCAGCAACGAGCCGGTGTCATCGGGACGAACGATCCACTCGACTCGAAACTCACGAGCGACCTGGAACCTGGCGTCCTGTTCCTTTTCTTGCGAGCGAGCGACGCCTGCCCACGGCTTGGTTGTCTCGAACTTTCCAATCTGTCGCACTCCGGCCCAACGCGAGTCGTCAAAATCATCGAGCTGCCAGCCGGCTTGCGAACGAACATTCGACTTCCAGGTCGAATTGGTGGGAAGGCGCCGCGTCTGGCCATCGGCACTTGTGAGCGTGATTTCCGCGACCAGACCAGCTGGACCGGAATCGCTCTTGGTTGCCGCGACGGTGACCGCGTTCTTTCCTGGCACGAGATAAGGTGTGATGATGTGGGAATCGATCGATTCCCACTCGTCGTCCGTCGCGACTTTCACGCCGTTGATGAACAGTTCGTAGCTCTCATCGCACGTGATCTCCATCGTGCCTTTGGTATCACCCGAGACCTCAAAGGTCTTGCGAAAATAGCTGTTGCTGACCTGTCCACGACGTTGGGCCGACCAGATCCAGTGCGCGTCGTTGAGAGCCGCCTGACCGGCGGTTGGCCACGGAGCGATCGTAGCGAAGGTCAACAAAACGGCACAAAACCGAGTCCATGAAGCTGTTGACCATGCGTTTCGAATGACCGTTGTCATGTTGCTACCTGCACCTGGAGAGTGAACTGATTGGGCATAATGGAATTGGAGCGGAATCGGCATCACTTTGCCGGAGCCAAGTGCTCGCAAGCAAAAGGCCGCGTAGGGTAGCAAGCCATCGTGGAATGTTGCAACAGGGTTTACCCACTGAATTGCGTATCCGCGATGGCTGTGATAGCGGTCTCTGGAGTAGACCGACCGGGAGTGCTAGCGGGTTGAAATCAGAGAACGGATTCCAGCAAGAGAGAACCGCTGCTGAGATGCAGATGCAAGTCGCGACCAGGAAAGTAGCACGTTTTAGGTATCTAGGTGTAGGGACAAGCGGCCAGCTGGCCAGTCTCTTTGGGCGTGAGCGGAGGAATTTCCTTCGAGCAAGCGGGCTCAGCAATCGGGCAGCGCGTGCGGAACGCGCATCCCGAAGGCTTGGCCAGCGGAGTCGGAATTTCTCCCTCCAGAATGATTCGCCCGGTGCGATCCGCACGTGGATCGGGATGGGGCACCGCGGAAAGCAGCGCACGGGAATACGGATGAGCTGGCTGCTGATAAACGAGATCCGCCTCACCAATCTCAACCAGATCGCCCAGATACATAACGGCGATGCGGTCGCTGATGTGATGCACGACCGAGAGATCGTGAGCGACAAACAAGTAAGTCAAACCGAACTCGTCTTGCAGGTCGGCGAGCAAATTGACGACCTGCGCTTGCACTGAAACGTCGAGAGCCGATACAGGCTCATCAGCTACAATCAGTTTAGGGTTCACGGCCAGCGCGCGGGCGATTCCGATTCTCTGACGTTGTCCGCCAGAGAATTCATGAGGGTACCGGTCGGCTTGAGAGGCCTGCAGGCCAACCCGTTCGAGTAGCCAGTGAACTCGATCGATTCTCTCTTTTTTCGTCTGTTTGGTGTGCAGCCGCAGCGGCGCTTCGATCATGCTACCGACAGCCATCCGGGGGTTGAGTGACGAGAAAGGATCCTGGAAGATCATTTGGATCTCTGCCCGCAGTGGCTGCATCTTACGTCGGGAGAGTTGAAGAAGATTGACGGGGCCACCTTCACGATGAAAGACAATTTCTCCTTCCTGGTGAACACCCGGTACAGTGGCCTTGAGAATATTGATAACCGCTTTGGCCGCGGTCGATTTTCCACAGCCCGACTCTCCGACCAGTCCGAGAGTCTCACCTTCGTGAATCGTAAACGACACATCGTCGACGGCCCGTACCTCACCAACCTTGCGACGCAAGACACCGCGCCACACGGGGTAGCCAATCGTCAAGTTCTTGACTTCCAGTAACGGCTTTCTCATGGTGCAACAATGTCTCAGTAGAAGGATCTCTAGCTCTTGGAATGTGCCGATTCAATATCCGCCAGGTTGGTTCCGATCGAGTCTTCCTCGACCAGATGGCAACGCACCTGCTGGCCACCTTGTAGCTGATGCAAGGGCGGCTCTTCTGTATGGCAACGTTCCAAAACCTCCTCGCAACGCGTGCAGAATTTGCAACCTTGAGGAAGGTCCATAATGAACGGGACGTTTCCCGGGATCGTGTGAAGGCGTTGCTTGGCTGTTTGCGTCGAAGGTAGGGACATCAAGAGTCCCTTCGTGTAGGGATGGCGCGGCTCGTAGAAGATTTGATCAACGGTTCCGACTTCCTGGATCTTCCCGCCGTACATGACAGCAACTCGCTGGCAGGTCTCAGCGACAACCGCCAGATCGTGCGTGATCAGAATGATGGCCCCTCCCTCGCGCCGTTCTCGGAGTTCGAGCATGAGTTCCATATTCTGGGCTTGTGTGGTCACATCGAGGGCTGTGGTCGGTTCGTCGGCGATCAATAACTTAGGATTGCAGCAGAGTGCCATGGCGATCATGACGCGCTGTCGCATGCCGCCGGAGAACTGATGCGGGTAATCCTTCATCCGCTTGGCCGCGTCCGGAATCTTCACCTGCGTCAGTCGAAGGACAGCCCGCTCGAAGGCCTCCTGCTTGGTCATTTCCGGATTGTGAGTGAGCAACGTCTCGATAATCTGGAAGCCGACCGTGAACACGGGATTCAAGGCGGTCATCGGCTCCTGAAAGATCATGGCGATTTCGTTACCACGGATGGCACGCATCTCATCGTAGTCAATCTTCAGTAGATCCCGACCTTCATAAAGAATTTCACCGCGATCAATCTTGCCGGGTGGATCGGGGATCAATCGCAGGATCGACAGGTTGGCGACGCTCTTACCGGATCCCGATTCGCCGACGATGCCCAAAACTTCTCCCGGCATGACATCAAAAGAGACACCATCGACCGCCTTGGCGATTCCCCCTTCAATGTGGAAGTAGGTCGCCAGATCTCGCACCGATAGCAAGGGCGCGGACTTATCCACTTTCGGCGGGTCGATCGATTCTGGAGTCTCGCCTGTGGCCATCTATCGCAACCTGCTAAATACTTTCGGGTCAAATGCTTCGCGGACCGCCTCGCCGATGAAGACGATCAGTTGCAGTGTGATGAACATGGCACCCAGCGGAAAGACGATCAGATGCCAATCGTTGAGGCTTTCCTCTCTTGCTTGCCGCAAGAGTTGGCCCCAGCTCGGTTCCGAGGGCGGAAGTCCAAACCCCAAGTAGTCCAGGGCGACCAGAGAAGAGATAGTCGCTACTGTGGCAAACGGCGCATAGGTGATAATCGGCGTGAGCGCGTTTGGGAGGATATGCTTGAAAATAATCGATAGGTCGCTCTCGCCTGTGGCCAATGCGGCGGCCACGTAGTCACGAGATTTTTCTCGATAGAATTCGCCGCGGATGTAATAGGTGATGCTCATCCAGCCAAACGCCGCCAAGATGCCGCAGAGCATCGTAAAGCTGCGGCCAAATATCTGAGCCAGGATCATGACGGTATACAGAAACGGAACGGCACTCCAGATTTCGACGAGTCGTAGTCCCAGAATATCGATCCATCGCCCATAATATCCCAGTAGTGCGCCGGTAAGGGTACCGAAGGTATAGGCGACTCCGACAACGATCAGCGCCAGCGTAATGGAGAGGCGGAACGCGTAAGTCATGCGAATGAAGACATCCCGCCCGCCGGCATCTGTGCCCATGATATGTGGCCAACTGGGATGTGCCGGGGCTCGAGAGACATTCTCGACTTTTTCATAAGGACTGTAGTCGAGAGGGGGCATGAGGACGAAGTTATCGAGCGTGTAACGATTCAGGCCTTTGTCGAGAGCCGTCTCAAGAGGTGTCTTGTCTTCCAGGAGTTGCTGCGATAGTTGCGTCTGCTCTTCAGAGGTCAGGTCTCCTGTAGTTAGCTTTTGAACCGCGAGAGACGACTCCGAACAGAGCTTCTTGAGGGCAGCATGATCGCGCTCCGTCTCGACTCGCTTTTCGGGGCGGAGCTCGTTCAGCTCTTCGTAGTATCGGTTCTTGTCGGTCGACGTGTAGAGCTGATTCGTTACGAAGCTACGAGCGATCGGGGAGATAGGAGCTTCGAGTCGCTTCAGATTGTCCTGAGCCTGTTCTTCATGCAGGTTTTTCTCGTCCTGTTTGAGAATCTTGGTTTCTTCGGCCGAAAGATCTTCTCCGAACAGTCGCTTTTTCGCCAGTGGAGAGAGGCTCTCGATAATCGCCGCATCGGCGGCGTATTGTTTCTTCAAATGTCGGTAGAGTGCCTCGGCATCACCCGAAACGGATCGGCCTCCCGCCTCGGATTGTCCGAGTGTCTGTGCCTGAACGATGTGGCTTGAGCCGATGCCGGTCACGTCATGGATATAGCTGCGAAAGGCAGGGAAGTGCCACGATCCTTCATGGAGGACGACAATCGCCCGATTATTCATCAAGAACGGCAGAAAGAAAGTCGCCAGGTACGCGCAGGCAAGTACCAGGAAGCTATAGTAGCCTCGTTTGATGCGTCGAAACTTTCTGAGACGCAGTTGTAACAGGGAAGCGGACTTGGTTGACGGCACCAATTCAATACTCAGTCTGATGAGGCAAGAGAATTATTCAAAGCGAATCCGCGGGTCGATCACTCCATACAGCATGTCGGATAGGATGTTTCCGAATAGCATAAGGACCGTATTGATGGCCAGCACTCCCATGACGACGGGATAGTCGTACCCAACAAGTGCTTCAAATCCCATCAGGCCGATACCAGGGATGTTGAACACGTTTTCGATTAGGAAAGATCCTGCCATCAAAATTGATAGTGCGTGCCCGAGTCCGGTGGCTAGAGGAATCATCGAGTTTCGCAACGTATGAACAAAGATGGCGCGACGAGGCGACAAGCCCTTGGCAAAGGCGGTCCGCACATAGTCCTGGCCCAGATTATCTAGCAGCGAGTTCTTGGTAAGAATTGTCAGGGTGGCGAAGCTACCCATCATGTAGCAGAAGATAGGAAGGATCATATAGTAGGCACGATCGAAGAATCGCGAGAGTAGCGACATCTTCTCTCGGACAAGATCGTTATTCACATCGACCACGGCGCTGGGATCCTCCATGGCCTGACATATCCAAGGAAGGCTGTCATACGAATCGCTTTGGAACCCTCCTAGCGGGAAGAAATCAAAATACTGCCCACTTGCAAAGAACAACAGGAGCAATAGTCCGATCGCCCAGCCGGGAATGGAGTAACCAATAAACACAATGGCCGAGCTGAAGAAATCGAAGTAGCTTCCATGTCTCAGGGCTTTCGAAATCCCGAGAGGAATGCAGACGAGATACGCTAGCACAAAGCCGGTGAGACCGAATGAGATACTGATCGGGAGCCGTTGTCGAATTCTTTGGGAGACCGGCTCGCGTGTTCGGTACGACTTTCCTAGATCAAGGCTGAAGAGATTCTTGAGCCAAAGAAAATAGGCCGAGTACCAAGGCTTGTCCAAGTGAAACGTCGCCTGTAGTTGTTCTCGTAGTTCTTTGGTTATCGGCCCCGATTCGACAGTCGTGGACTTGGGGCCCCCATCCGCCATCGCCGATTGCATGGACATGATGGCGCTCTCCACGGGGCCACCAGGCAGCAGTCGCGTGATGCCGAAACCGATGATGGTGACACCAATGAACGTGGGGATGATTAGCAGCAGTCGACGTGCTAAGTAGGCGGCCATATTGTCGCGATAAGAGGTGAGTTATTCGTCTGCCGGGGAAGCCGAGGCTGTGTCAGAAGTCCAGTAGTCGACCTCGTAAGGGAGCCGAGGCAGACTCATGGCGGGATTGGTCTTCGCTTGCCGCAGAGCCTCGTCCTTCTCGGGGTCGATCCACCAGGTGCTGTAGATGTCGCGGTCGTCTCCGTAGCGAGGCAGCACGTACTCGGGAGTTCCGAAGCGGTTCCAGTAGAGTAGCCTTTCGGCCGGTGCGTACCAATCGAGGACATAAGGGGTCAGTTCATAGAGTTCTCCATCGAGCTGTCGCAGCAGCTCATTCCGCTTCTGGAGATCGAACTCCGCATCGTATTTCTCGATGATCGTGTCCACCTGCTCGCTCTTCACTCCGGTGATGTTGTTGGTGTTGTCATCGTCGGCCATCTCGCTCGACCAATTTGAGCGTGGGTAGGGAAACTGCGAGCCGGTCCAGGCGGCACTTGCCAACTCAAATTTTCGATCCATGATGTTGCGCCAGTGAGTTTCCTGGGTAACAATATTGGGCTTAATCTCGATGCCGGCTCGTTTGCAATCCTCCACGAGCACATTCAGATACTTCTCAAAATTCGCCGTTCGATAGAGCAGCTTTAGGCTCAGGCGTTGCCCGTCCTTGAGCAAATACCCACTACTGTCGCGGTTCTTCCAGCCCGCTTCTGCCAGCAGTCGGCGAGCCCGCTCGGGATCAAATTCGATCATGGCGTTTGCAGGGTTTTCTCCGTCGCTCTTCGAGAAATACGATTTGGAAGGGACATACTCGTCATAAGCGAAGTCATGGAGCATTTCACGACGATTCCAAAGGTGGGAGAGCGCCCGGCGGACACGGACATCGTCCAACGGAGGTTTACGCATGTTGATGGCGAAGCCCTGGGTGCCGACAGGGCTCTTTGTGAAGACTTTTTGGCGCACCAAGTGGCCTCGTTTGACGGCCGCTAATTTCGCTGGCGTAAGATCTTCATACCAACGTTTGGCAACGGAGACAACGAGGAAATCCAAGTCGCCTTTAATCGTCTTCATCAAGGCAAGCTGCTGATTGCCTGTCACCATAAAACGGATTCGATCAAAGTTGTTCAACCCAAGATTCGCTGTCGCATCCTTCGCCCAGTAGTCTTCGCGACGGGTGAGGGTAATCGATTCATCTGTCTTGATGTCCTCGTCGTGAACGATGTAAGGCCCCGTACCTAGCGCAAGCTTATAGTTGAACTTCTCCAGGAACTCCTTGCCCTCAAGATTGGCAATCTGATCCGCCTGAAGGATTGGCTGGCCTGAGAAAGTGATGAAATGACGCCAGTTTTTCTCCTTGCACTTAACTTCCACTTCCAGATTGGAGATTTTAATTGGTTCGTTGAATTCCCCCATGATCTGTTTCCACATCGGATCTTCAATGGAAGTGTCCTGACTCAAGCGATAAGTGGCGATGACGTCGTCAGCGTTCACTGGTTTCCCGTCGGACCAACGCGCCTCCGGGTTGATGCGGAATCGAAACGTCAATTTGTCTTCGGAGACGTACCAATGCGTGGCGAGTCCCGGCATGAACTCGCGAGTCACAGGGTGCATCCTTAGGAGCGACTCGTAGCAGAGCTGTTCTGTAATCGAATTTAGGTAAGTATTCTTATTCCTACCGACGATTCGCAGGGTGTCGGGCCAGTCCAGAATGGAAGTCTTCACCATGCCGCCGTTGATAGCCTTCGGGTCGCCGAGCTGCTGTGGCTTGGAGGTAATCCATGTGAATCCATCAATCTCCTCCTCGATGGGAGGAGCTCCCGCCTGGAGACGATCAGGAATGGGACCGGTTGCTCGTTCAAGGGTAGTGGGGGCAGAAGATGTGTCCCCTTTCGTACACCCTGAGAGCATCAGGGGGATAAGACACAAACACAATAGACCGGACAGGAATTGCTCTCTTCGCAGTTTCTTGCGCATCAACTTTCCCTTGAGTAAAAAATTCCAGAAAGCCGGGCAGTCGAGGCGGGATGGAGTGACTGCGCAGCATCGATGCAGTAATAATACTGCTGCATGCGAATTGGGGCCATAGCAACAAGCTGGCGATGGCAGCAAGAGTCCGGCAGCAAGCCGGACGTGAGAGAATGGGCACGCTGCCGGTCGGCTCAAGACACTCTCACAGACCAGGCCTTGGAGTATCCCAAGGGGTGCGTGCACTTATCGCGCTCTAGCTCATGTGGCTCAGATACTCATCGACAAGGCCTTGCGCTTCGGTGGTGTGGTTTTCCAACCGATGGAGCCAGAGAGACCGGAAAGGGCCCGTCGCCTCGAACGTGTCGGATTCGAAGCAGGAGACGATGTTCCAGGCGATCTGGTAATTCAAGTCCGCATTGGGGCTGGGAGGCGTTCGACGACGCTTGAGGCTTGAGCGGAGCGACTCGACGGCCAGATTCCATGCGCTTTCGTGAGCGTCAGGATTGCTTTCGAGGCCAAAGTCCGCGGCAAAGTCCGTGGCCCTGGCGACGTCGAAGGCAAATTGGTTCAGGTCCAAATCAAGTTCACATGCGGAAAGATCGTGGAGTCGCGCTATCAATACATCACCCCATCGTTCCGTGCGACGACGAAGTCGATTCATGACCACGGCACTTTTCCAGTCCAAGACACTCTTCGAGGCGATCAGGCGGAGGACACGATGACTCATCTCGGAGTGTTTTTCGAGAACACTTCGCACAACCGGCTCGTAGTCATCTCTTCCGCTGCATCGGTCTCGGGCGACGAGGATTGCCGTCCAGACTCGCGTGAGCGGTTCGCTCAAAAAGACCTCTTCCAGCAGAGCCCTGGCAATGGCACGGTCGGCGTGAGTGGCCGCTTCGAATCCATTAGGCCCATCTTCTCCCGTGTCGTGGGTGTCGAGACGCTTGAGAGCGGATCCCCAGCGAGAGATGCGGCAAGTCGATAGGGACCAGTATGATTCCATGTCGGGAGCGGTACGGTCGGAGGGCCGCTCGACAATTTCGCGGGCGTGCACGACAACTCGAACGGCGACTTCGACGAGATCGCGTACGTGCATCTGCTCGTTGCGAAATTGGGAAATTGTGGGCTGCATGTCGGGTCGGTCTTCTCTAGGGTTGATTCGGTGAGTGCTGATTCAGTGCGAGGAGGGGATGCGCGGATAGACAAATTTGCCGATCTTGCTCTCCGGGCCCAAGTCGAGCCAGCCGGCTCCCACTCGGATGCTCGTGGGAGCGATTCGTATGGCGACGCTGCCGGATGTCTCTTGGAAAAGCAAACGGGATGCCAATGATCCTGTTTTGGTCGGCAAGTTCGCTTGTGTCGAGGAAAGCCTGAACTGCCAACGGGTTAGGGCCGTCCGAAAGAGAGCTGGGAGCATTCAGCCCGGGACGCCGATGTTGCGTTTTGGCAACCGATGTCGGATCCAGCCCGCCTGTGTCGTCGCACAACGATGGACAGAGCCTTCGAAAGTACGAGGGGGGCAGTTGCCAGGAGAAAAAAGCGTGGAGAGTAAATGCCCCAATCGCCGCAACACAGACTCGCAGGTCGGGCGTTGCTCTGCCCGAAAAGATCAGGGAGCCAGGCTCCTTGTCTTCCCACGCGGGGTGGCATGAGGGCTGCCGACAACGGCGTCGTGTTGATCAACCCCTGCCGCGATTTCATCATCGTGGTTACGGAAGAAGTTGTCGCCGCAGTCGGTCAGGTGGCAACTCTCCTCATAGCTGACATGTCCGTCTTCAAAGAGAACGTTTTGCCCGCAGCTGCCATGGTTGCTGGACTGTCGGAATTCGTGATTCCGGCAGGGCGAATCGGCCATGATGGCAAAGTTTGTGCGATGTAGATTGCGGGTTGGGTGATATCCATTCTCGTCACGGTATCCGAGCGTATAACCGTAGTCGCCACCACCGTCTAAGATTCGATCGAGCTCGGAATCCGACTTGCTCTCTTCCAACTGAACGAGCTTATTCGAAGAGCAAGATTCACTGCCGAGTCCTGGTGTGGCCGAAGGGCAGGAGAAAATGGCCGGGTCATTGACGAAGCCATCGCTGACCAGCGTGGTGGCGTAATCGCCAGCCCGTCCATGAAGATCTTGTCCGGCGATAACAGGAAACGCGTTGTCAGGGCGGGTTTCGCTGTACTGTTGAAGCGCCTGACCCAGGTTCCGAAGATTGTTCTGGCAACTCAATAATTGCGCGTTAAACCGGCTGTGATTGACGGTCGGGACGGCCACAAGTCCCAAGGCGATCAGGATTCCCGCAGCCACCGTTAAGTCGGAGAAACTCCACCGCGAACGAGAAAGCTTGGAACTAAAGGAATCGCCCGTGCTGGGCGGTGCGGGAGAAGGATGGTTGGCACGTTGCCGCTTCACTTCATCGCAGCAGCGACTCGCCAGCCCGACAGGCGGGTCGATGTGCCCCTCATCCGCTTGCAGAGGAGCGAGCGATTCTCGCAGTAGCTCAAGATCTCGATGAAGCGAAGGGTTCTTGCTCAACTGGCCATCGACGCGTTCGTGCTCATCGCTGTCGAGGGCCTTCAGTACGTATCCAACTAACTCGTTCTTCATCTCTCGTTCATCGCTCCTGATCGACCGTCGGGGCCGGCATCGAATGCTGCTCTGATGACTTAATCTTATTCAACGACCGGCTGTGAGTTCTTGTCGTGCCAAGCTTGATTGAGTTTGAGAAGTGCCGAATGAAGGCGGCTCTTGACGGTGCCAACGGGAACATCAAGGGCTTCTGCCGCTTCGCGATATTTCAAACCTTGGTAATAAACGAGCGTCACGGCACTTCGCAGTGTCTCAGGAAGCCGTGAAACCGCATCACGAATCCACTGGCGACGCTCGGACGACTCCAGATGGGCAACCGGACCAGGGTCCTTGTTCACCAACAGATCGACCAGCGATCCCAATTCGTCTTCTTCGGTCGTTCGTCCCCCGTCCAGGCTGACCGCCTTGTGCCGCTTGTTTCTCCTCTGAAGATCGATTGCCTGATTGGTTGCAATGCTGTAAAGCCAAGGCCGAAATCGACGGCCTTCTTGAAACTGGCCACACTTCAAATGAACTTGTAGAAAGGTGCCCTGAAATGCATCCTCTGCCATATCGGCATCCCCGAGGAATCGTCTCAGATAGCTATAAATTTCCCGTTCGTATCGGTGAACAAGCTGCTCGTAGGCATCCATCTCGCCTGTCATGCAGTACGTCGCCAACAGGCTTTCGTCACTGTCATTCAAGCGGTCCGGCTCCGGTGTGTCACCAGACACGTTTCGTGCTGTGGATGCGCTGGGGCTCATGCTCTTCTACGTAATTCGGTCCCACAGGGTTCAGTCCCTTGGAAAAGTCGAACAAGAAAGTTCTTGGTTCGACCTCGGTCAGGCCCGTTATTTTGCGATATTGTACCCCGGAAAGGGAAAAGAAGGGATCGTTGCCAGCTCCGAAAGCATCAAATTGACACATTTTGGCAGGCGATTTAGACTCAGCGCCATCTTTTTGCAATTCTCATACCTCTGGGACCCTGATTGCGGTGAATCGTTACAAGTGGCTTGCCGTCGGAGACGCTAACGCCTTTTTTGGCTTGACTTTAGATAATGTCGCCGGGCTTATTCTCGTTGTTTCATTGCTCAGCTCCACATTTGGGTTTCCTGAAGAAATTGCACTCGCTTACATGATTCCTGGCACCGCGTTGGGGGTCCTGTTCGGCGATTTGGCGTTCACTTGGATGGCGTGCCGATTGGCCCGACGCACGGGCCGTAGCGACGTCACAGCCATGCCGCTTGGGCTGGACACTCCCAGTACGTTTGGCATGGTCTTCTTTGTGCTCGGGCCGGCCTTTCTGGCGGCCAAGGAGCAGTTTGGCGGTGATGAAAGGGCTGCCGCCCTGCACGCCTGGCGGATTGGTGTCTGCGCGATCGTGTTTAGCGGGCTCTTCAAAATTGCCTTCTCGCTGGCGAGCGGCTGGATTCGTCGCATGGTCCCCAGGGCCGGGTTGCTCGGCTCTTTGGCAGCCATCGCCTTGGTTCTGATTAGCTTTATGCCGTTTGTCGATATCGCCAACGCCATCATCGTTGGCTTCGTATCACTCGCCATCATTCTGACGACACTGGTCGCACGTGTGCCGCTTCCTGGTCGTGTTCCCGGCGCCTTGGGAGCTTTGCTGGTGGGGACGATTCTGTACTACGTCATGCTTTGGGCTGGAGTGTTGGGTCGCGAATCGCTCCCGACACCCGAGTTGATGTGGTTTCCCTCGGGATGGCTCGAAGCATTTCGCTTCGAGTGGATCCGAGCTGTTGGCGACTCGATCTATTACCTGCCAATGGTGATTCCTTTCGCGCTCGGTACCATTATCGGCGGCATCGACTGCGTAGAAAGCGCCGCGTCGGCGGGCGACGAATACAGCACACGGCAGGTAATTGCCATTGAAGGAACGGCGACTCTGCTGGCTGGCTTGTGCGGGGGCGTGGTTCAAACGACGCCCTACATTGGGCATCCTGCTTACAAAGCGATGGGAGGACGTGCAGGATACACGCTGGCAACGGCGTTGTTCATCGGCAGCGCTGGGGTGCTCGGCTATTTCAGCTGGATCTATCTCATCATTCCGAAGGCGATTGTGTTTCCGATTCTGATCTTCATTGGCATCGAGATCACGGCTCAGACCTACCACGCCACTCCCAAGAGACACTATCCCGCGGTCGCCCTGGCCTGTGTTCCGGCGCTGGCCTATCTCGTTATGATTTACGCCGGACAGGTGCTTGCGGCCACGGGGTCCTCGATTGACCAGCTAGCCGGGGCGGAGGCATCCCCGGCACAAGTAGAGTTGGCCAGAAATCTACAAACCGTGCACGTGCTTTCCGGAGGATTCATCCTCACCAGTCTGTTGTGGGCTTCCGCCTTGGCGCGGCTACTCGATCGTCGACTGATTCGAGCGGCCTGCTATTTCGCGGTCGCGGGACTGCTCAGCCTGTTCGGCGTTATTCACTCCCCGCTTCAGGGAAGCCGTATGGTATTGCCGTGGGAGGAATTTCCAAATATTGCTCGGGGTCAGACACCGCTGTACGTCGCCTCGGCCTATGCTGCCATGACGCTGATTCTCCTGCTTTGGGGCTGGTGGGGCCGCGATCGATGGGAAAAGATAGAGGATGATCAGGCGATGTGAACCTGAGCAGACCGCTTGGCGAAAAGGGGCGGCGTCGCCTGCGGAGTATGCTGCCGTTGTTGAGGCGCGGGCACATCGTGAACTCTTGTGCGATACAGATCGAAGATTGAATTAATATGTTGTTAACTCGAGTATTAGAACCGGAGGTCATGGACTCGGCCGACGAGGCGCAGGCCTACGACTCCATGGATCATGACGCGGTTAATCGCGCGTTTGTCGATGATCTCCTGCAAGCTATTGGAGACCCTGGCGGTCGGCTGTCGGCGGATACTTCCGATGCCGCCTCGCCGGATCACATGGCCAAGTATCTCGATTTTCTCGATCTAGGGACCGGCACCGCCCAGATTCCAGTCGAGTTGTGTCAGCGCGACGAACGGTTTCGTTGCCTTGCGGTCGATCTGTCTCCCAGCATGTTGGAATTGGGGCGGATCAATCTGGAAATGGCACATTTGATCGACCGGGTTGTGCTTGGACTGGAGGATTCCAAGTCTTTGCCTTACGAATCGGAACGATTCTCGATTGTGTTTTCCAATAGCCTCATTCACCATCTTCCCGACCCAGCGGCCGCGATTGCCGAGGCGGTGCGAGTGACGAAACCTGGGGGAATGCTGTTCTTTCGAGACCTGATTCGCCCGCCCGATGACTCGGCGGTAAAGAGGCTCGTGCATCGTTACGCGGGGCAGGAGACGGAACATCAGCAGCAATTGCTCGACGCCTCGCTACGCGCGGCACTCGGTCTCGATGAAATTCGTGCATTGGTGGCACAGTGCGGATTTCCACCTACCAGCGTCATGACCACCAGCGATCGACACTGGACATGGATTGGACACAAGCAATAGATTTCGCAAACTGAGCTCATGATCGACGACCACGACCACCCAGATCGCGCCGACAGCGCGTCGGAAAATGAATCGGCCGACAAAGAACTGGCAACTCCCAGAGTTGCGGATTCAGGGCGGGCCCCCGCCGCGAGTCATGACTCGGCTAGCGGAACGGGGATGACCTCGGAGCAGTTGGCTGAGGCGAAAGAGTACGGAAGACTGGGGCTGATCTGCGACCTGATGGGGCGCGGACTTGATCTCGTCTACTTGGCCGCGATGGCTTTCTTTATCGCCGTACCCGGCGGCTGGCTGATTAACCGAATCGACGCGCTCACCGATGTGGAAACCATCAGGTTGATCGTGCTGTTGTGCATTTTGGTGCTGGGCAATATGGCCTTGAGTTTTCCCCTGGCCTTTTACACCGGTCATGTCCTTGAGCATCGATACCAATTGTCGCGACAGTCTTTCGCGGGCTGGCTGTGGCGATATGCCAAGTGGCGGCTCTTGGAAATCGCTTTGATGGGGGCGCTGATACCAGGGCTCTACTGGATCATCTGGCTCACCGGCTCCTGGTGGTGGCTCGTCGGCGCGGTCGCCTATTTCTTCGTGTCGGTCGTGTTGGGACGCCTGTTCCCGAATGTCATCATGCCGCTGTTCCACAAGTTCGAGAAGCTCGAGCCGACCGATCCGAAGAACACGGATCTTATGAATCGCATGAAGCGCCTCGCGGCGGGTACCGGATTATCGATCGAGGGAGTCTATCGAATGGAGATGAGCGAGGAGACGGCGAAGGGAAACGCCATGCTCGCCGGCCTGGGCCAAACACGCCGAGTCATCTTGGGCGACAATCTGCTCGATGAATTTTCGCCTGAAGAGATCGAAGTCATTATGGCGCACGAGATAGGCCACCACGTTTACCGGCATATCACGAAGATCATCTTCGGCGTGCTGTTTGTCAGCCTGGCCGGGTTTTGGATCTGTGACGCTCTGTTGCTCGGCTGGTTGCGATCGCTCGATGTTCTGCTGGCCACCGCGCAGGGCTTCCCCTATTACACGCTCCCTATGTTCCTGCTGATCATGACGTTGTTTGGGTTGTTGATCGGGCCGGTCCATTGCGCGGTCAGTCGGCGATTCGAGCGGCAATGTGATCGATACGCCCTGGATCAAACGGGTCTGCACGACGCCTATCGATCGGCATTTCGGAAACTCTCGATCTTGAATAAGGATGATCCCGATCCCCATTCGCTGGAAGTATTCATGTTTCACGACCATCCTCCGATCAACGAGCGGATTGCCGCCGCCGATGCGTCCTGAAGCAATTCGATTTGAGAGAGCGAGATTTTCTTTCCGCGTTTGGTTCTTTTGGGGTGTGGAATCCGCCGCGCCTTTTGATACGTTAAATGCGGCCTTCCAAGGCGGCACCACAGTCCGGGCGATTCGAACGAGCAAGCGAAGTCCTTTCATAGACAAGCGAGAAAGAACATGGCACCAAAAGACGAGAATATTTTTCAGGACGCGATCCGACGTCTCGATCGGGCGGCGGAAGTGTCGGACGTTGAGCCCGAGGTGATCGAGCAGCTCCGTCATCCCCAGGCCATTCTCTTGGTGTCGATTCCGGTCCGCATGGATGACGGGTCGCTGAAGATCTTCTCCGGCTATCGAGTGCAACATAATAACGACCGTGGTCCTACCAAGGGTGGTATTCGATTTCATCCCGATGTCGATCTCGATGAAGTCAAAGCGCTCGCGTTCTGGATGACCTGCAAGTGTGCCGTCGTGGGCCTGCCGTTCGGCGGGGCCAAGGGGGGCGTGACGGTCAACGCCAAAGAACTCTCGAAGCTTGAATTGGAGCGTCTGAGTCGGGGGTTCATCCGGGAGGTGGCCGACTTCATTGGCCCCGAGAGTGATATTCCTGCCCCCGACGTCTACACCAACGCCATGGTGATGGGCTGGATGATGGATGAGTACTCCATGATTCATCGCCGGCATACGCCGGCCGTGATCACCGGAAAACCCTTGGCACTCGGTGGCAGCGTCGGCCGGGATGACGCGACCGGTCGCGGGGCTTACTACTGCCTCAAGGAACTTGAGACCCGCCGTCAATGGAATCCCAAAGATATTCGCGTCGCCGTCCAGGGCTTTGGAAACGCCGGCCAGCACGTGGCTCGGCTCCTGCACGCCGACGGATATCACATCGTGGCGGTATCCGACTCTCGGGGTGGAATCTACAAGGAAGAAGGTTTTGATGTCCCTAGCCTGATCTACATGAAGAATGAGTCGCGAAAGTTGCAGGCGGTCTATTGCGACGGCAGCGTCTGTGAAGTGGTTGACGCCACCGTGATTTCCAATGAAGAGTTGTTGGAGTTGAACGTGGATGTCCTCATCCCAGCGGCCTTGGAGAATCAGATCACCGAGGCGAATGCCGAGCGGATCAAGGCCGATGTCGTTGTGGAAGTTGCCAACGGTCCGGTGACCAGCGAAGCGGACGAGATTCTGTTGGACGGGGGCGTACTCGTCATTCCCGATATCCTGGCGAATGCCGGTGGCGTTACCGTGAGTTACTTCGAGTGGGTGCAGAATCGAGCCGGCTACTATTGGGAAGAAGAACGAATCCACACCGAACTGCGCGAAATCATGGCTCGCGAATTCAACGCGGTTTACGATCGCATGCAGGAGCGACACATCGATATGCGCACCGCGGCCTATGCCCACGCCTTGACTCGCCTGGCGGCGGCGGTCGAGTCGCAGGGAACCCATCGTTTCTTTACCGATGGCGTTTGAGACTTTGGCGAAGTAGACAGACACTCGCACGCCGCCAACATGGCGGCAGTAAACAGTCTCTGCTCTTGGCCGAACCCGGGGCTAGCTGCGCCGTTCGACGGCACGACGGTAGTACTTCAGTCCCGGCACAAAGAAAGACGCCGCCGAGACGACGCCGAATAATGAGATGCCGACGTCGATGCCGTAATGCTGCAGCACGGCCATGATCCCCGCGGTCAAAAACAGGGCCGCGGCCTGAACATAGAATTCGCCCGTGAGAATGCCCGCCTTGACCGTAAAGACAACGCCGTTGATCAGGCCGAGCACTGGTGAGAGCGTGAGCACCGGCAGTCCCAGGATCCACTCCACGGCAAACAGGCCGACGCTGGCAATCACGCTTCCCGCCCAGACGTGGGCGATCTGCCGCTCGACGAACGTGACGGGACCGGATCGCCTGCGTAGCAGCCAGAAAATCGGGGCCCAGACGGCTAGCCCTCCGCCCCATAGCCCCACATAGGCCAGCGGCGCGACAACACCGCCGAAGTGGTGCATGGCGTTGGTGATCAGGCATAGCAACAGCAGGATCAGGGCATGCCACATCCACAGTAGCCCCCAGTTCTCGAGCACGCTGACATGATGCGTCTCGCGGAAAAGCCGCGCGACGACCGCACTGAGCCGACCACTCCGCGCCGCAATCGGCTCGCCCTTGAGAAACGCCTCCAGATCCTCGGCCAGGTCGCCTGCGCGCTGGTATCGCAGGTCGGTCGGCTTTTGCAGGCAGCGCAGTGCCACGAGTTCCAGTTCGCGATCGGCGCGGGGATTGAGCAGACGCGGCGGCACCGGGTCTTGCTCCAGCACCAGTAAGACCGTGTCGAGTGCCGTGGCGGCTTGAAACGGTGGCCGGCCGGTGAGCATCTCGTACAGCAAGGCGCCCATACTATAGACGTCGGTGGCGGGTCCGAGTTGTCCCCGGTTACCGGCCGCTTGTTCCGGCGCCATGTAGCTGGGCGTACCCAGAATCGCTCCCGTGCGTGTCAGACTGGGGTCGACCGTTTCGCCCTCGGTCGAAACTCGTTTAGCGAGACCGAAATCACTGATGTGCGGCCGGCCTTCTTTGTCGAGCAGGATGTTCGACGGCTTCAGGTCTCGGTGGAGAACACCCGCGGCGTGTGCCACGTCGACCGCACGCGCAACATCAACAAGGATGCTGGCGGCTTCGCGTGGTGGAAGAGGTCCCTCGGCGAGTCGTTGTGACAGGGTTTGGCCTTCGATATGGGCCATTGTGAAAAAGGCGTGCCCATCCTGTTGGCCGACTTCATAGATGGGCACGATATGGGGACTCTTGAGACGAGCGGCCGCTTCCGCTTCTGACTGAAAGCGAAGCAGGTCATCACGCGAAGCAAGTTGGCCGCGGAGTACCATCTTGAGCGCGACGATGCGACCGAGACTCGTTTGACGCGCGCGATAGACGACGCCCATGCCACCGCGGCCGAGTTCTTCCAGCAGCTCGTAATCGCCGAACGGTTTGGGAAGTTCCAATCGCGATGGCGGTGCAAAGTCGCTTCCGCTGGCCGGGGCCGATCCTTCAGAAAGGTTGGCGATCGTGTCGCTGCCGATCGCGTCGGCAATTTGACAAGCTGCCCAGAGTTGACGAAGCTCGTCGGCGAGTTCGGGCTCGTCCCGGGCGGCCTCCGCCGGATCGACCATCTCGCCCCGCTGCTGCGCCTCGATCATTTGGTCGAGGATCTCAGCAAGCTTCTCATCACGACTGCTGAATTCTTGCGTCACAATCGCTACTCGGGGGACTGTTCATCGCCGGCCAGGATCGATTTCAGGCGGCGCACCGCCCGTAGGTAACGCATACTGGCCGCGGCGGAACTTAGATTCAAGGCTTCGGCCACTTCGCTATTCGAGAGTTTCTCAAAATGGCGCATTAACACGACTTCTCGATCTTGTTCATCGAGATCGTCGACGGCGGCCACGAATTGCAATTGGAGTTCGTTCCAGGCCGCTTCGGAGGCGGGCGTGCGCCCCTGGTCGCGAAGTTCAGCGACCAGGTTGAGCGTGCTCTGGTCGAGTCGGCCAGGGGCGACGAGGGGTTGCTCGCGATCGAGACTCCGCTTGGCCGCGCCGCGATGACGCCGATGGGCATCAATTAGACGGTCCTTGGCCATGTGGCGGAGCCAGAGGTGGAACGGCATGGCGGGATTCTTGAGATAATCGGCCAGTCGGCGGTTCGCTTCGATAAGGACATCTTGCACAATGTCACTCGCATCAACGCGTCTGGCAATCTTCCGATCCATCCGGAGATCGATCATTCGCCGTACCGCATCGCGGTGGCGTTCAAGAAGGCGATTCACCGCCTCCGCATCACCATTTTCTGCCCCGGCGAGAAGCTCTTGCGTTTTTTCTGATTCCGGCCACATACCCACCAGTATCGTCAACGACCGGGTCCGCCGGCAAGAGCATCGGTGCGTTGGTCGACAAGCGGCCAAGAAGGTGCCACGCCCGCCGATGCGTCAGGCGGCCGACATGCACGTCAATAGAGCATCGTCCGCAACGCGTCCGCCAGACGATCAATATCGTCCTTGGTGTTGTAGAGATAGCAGGAGGTTCGCACCACGCGTTGATCGCCGACATCATAGATGGGGGCGTCGACAGCATACTCGCGCCGCAGCGTGTTGGCATTTTCGATGTAGGGTAAACCATTGTTACGAATCGGCATCGTGATCATGGAGCCGTACCATGCTGAATCATCGGGAATGAACGCATCTTCTCTCGTGACTTCGGCAATCTTCTCGCGGGCGTAACTCGCCAGGAAGTGCGTTCGCTGGCGGAGTGTGTCGAGGCCGAGTGTTTCGAGAAAGTCGAGCGCCGTTGGCAACGCCAGATATGCGCCCATATCTCGGGTGCCGGTCCAGGTAAACTCTTCTTGCCAGGTCTTTGGCACGTTGGGTAGGAGCCGTCCCCAGCTGAGGAGAACAGACCGAATGTTCTGTTGATGCTGCGGATGAACGTACAGGAAACCGGTCCCATGAGCGGCGCTGATCCATTTGTGACAAACGGCCGTGTAGTAGTCGCAATCCAAAGACTCGATGTCCAGCGGTAAGATCGCTGGCGCGTGGGGGCCATCGATGCAAACCTCGACGCCTTGCTGCTTGACAGCCCGCGTGATTTTCTCGGCGGGCAGCTTCATAGCCGTAGCCGAGGTGATGTGACTGAAGACAACCAGTCGAGTGCGGTCGGTCATGGCGCCGGTAATCGCTTCGACGATCTCGTCCTCGGAATCGACGCGCAAGGGAATGCTCGCCTGCACAAGATGAGCACCCGACGCCTTACAGGCCCGCTGCCAAATCCGAAACACCGCTCCATATTCGTGACTGGTGAGTACCACCTCGTCGCCGCGTTTCAGCTGCATGCTATCCGCGACGACGTTCATGCCGTAGGTCGCATTCTCCACAAACACGAGATTCTCGCGGCCCGCGCCGACGAAGTCCGCGAGCCGATCCCGCGCTGCCAGCAGCTCGGGCTCGAATTCGCGAACGAAAAAATCCATCGGCTCGGATGTCGCGCGATCGAGGACTTTCTTGCAGGCGGCGACGACCTCACGATGTGGCAGACCGAATGCCCCATGGTTCAGATAGGCGACATCGTCAGGAAGCGTCCAGTGCTGGCGCAGTGGTGTCCAGGCATCTTCCTGGTCGACGGGTAAGGACTTGTTTGACATGGGCGGGGGTGTCAGGGAAAAGGATCGATCGATCTTTCGGAAGCAGGCGCGGACTGTGGGAGAAAGTTGTACCCGAGTGCCGCAGAAATGCCAGAGACCTAGGGCCGAAGTGACCGCGAGCATGCTGTCTTCCGCGGCAGACGTTCTCTCTCACGGGCTCTTGCATGCTAGCTGGACGCTTTGGCTCGCCGCCATGGGAGCAAAGGAAAGGACCTGACGAGTGACCCGATCAGGCACCTGGAAGTGGCAGGCCGTCCGTTTGACTTTGGCCAGCCAGTGTGAGATACAGTACGGATCAGCATGGACGTCAGGTTTATAGTTGAGCTGTTCGCCGCTTTGAAGCCTGGAGATGGGTGCCCTTCCTCGGCTTATGGTGGTGGAGATTCACGTCAACGATAATTTGAGCCAAAAAATTTAAGAGAAGGAGAAGCTACTATGAAGTCATCTAAACTGAACCGTCGTGATTTTGGCAAGCTGAGCGCCGCCGCTTTCGGAGGAATGGTTGCCGGAGCGAGCGTGTTGCACCTCGGAACCCAGGAAGCGAGTGCCGATGAGAATCCGTTGCTCTCCGGTAAGAATGTATGCCGTGGGTTGAATCATTCCTGTGGTGGCCACAAGGGTGGCGATAACAAATGTGCCGGCATGGGGTCGTGTGCCACCGCCGCCGAACATACATGCCACGGTCACAACGAGTGCAAAGGTGAAGGTGGTTGCGGCGCCAACCCTGGCGAGAATGCATGCAAGGGCAAAGGCAAGTGCGGAGTGCCCCTGAGCGACAAGGCCTGGAAGGCAGCCCGGGCCAACTTCGAGGCCGCCATGAAGGCCGCCGGAAAGAAGTTCGGACCGGCTCCGGCTAAGTAACCCGCTTTGTGTCGTCATAGAATTGCGTTTCTTGTAACGCAAGATCTTAGGGAACACTCACGCGGGCGCGGTCCTTGGACCATTGCCGAGTCGCGCCCGCGTGGACTTCCCTGCACACAATTCCTTTTTGCGGGCTCAACTCTTGGGCCGCCGACTGGTATATGAACAATCCTCGCTTAGGGCATCCGAATCTGGGACTTGGAGTGGGGCTGCGGACCGTCCATTTCAATCACATCCTCCAGCAGCAGCCCGACGTCGACTGGTTCGAGATCATCTCGGAGAATTTCATCGACTCGAAGGGCCGACCGCGATACGTGTTGGAGCAAATCGCCGAACGCTATCCGGTAGTCATGCATGGCGTGTCGTTGTCGATCGGAAGTACCGATCCTCTCGACTTTGACTATCTCGGTAAGCTCAAACGCCTCGCCGGAGAAGTCAACGCCCTGTGGATTTCCGACCACCTCTGCTGGACCGGCGTTGCCAGTCGGAACAGTCACGATTTGCTGCCGGTTCCACTCAACGAGGAAACCCTGAAGCACGTGGTCGAGCGGATTCGCGTGGTCCAGGATTTTCTCGAACGACCCTTGATGCTGGAGAATCCGAGTAGTTACGTGACCTTCGCCGATTCGACAATCAGCGAATGGGAATTTCTTACTCGAATGGCCGAGGATGCCGATTGTGGGCTCCTGCTCGACGTGAATAACGTTTACGTGTCGAGTGTGAATCACGATTTTGATCCCGTCGAGTATGTTGAATCGGTGCCGCACGAGCGGGTTGTTCAGTGTCATCTGGCAGGGCATACCGACTGCGGGACACACCTGATCGATACGCACGATGGCAGAGTGGTCGACCCGGTGTGGGATCTGTTTCGACGAGCCCATGAATTGACCGGAGGTGTTTCGACACTCCTGGAATGGGACGCCAGTATTCCGCCCTTCGATGTGGTGCACCAGGAAGTTCTCAAAGCGAAGCAGCATATGAGTACGCAGCTGCGGGCGACGGGAGACCTGGCCGATTCGGTGACGACGACCTCGCAGGAGTCGGTGGTCCCCCATCCGCTGCACTTCATGACACCCGAAATCGAGTAGTCCCGCCTCGGAGTTCCGAGTAGGAGACCTAACCGAAGGCCTTGAGAATGGCGCATCAACTTGATCAAATTCAGCGCTGGATGCAGTCGGTTATCACCTGCGCCGATGGGATCGAGTCGGGTATCGAGTCAGACGATGCGCGAAGCGAGATCGATGTCGGGGTGTCGGAAGTCGAGGAGGTGATTTCCCGTTCCCAGGCGCTGTCCAGCCTCGAACGACTAGGCGTATACGGCAACGCCTACTTTGCGCGGTTGCTGGAGTGCATGCGGGAGAGTTTTCCGTCGATGGTTCACGCTCTTGGTGAGGAGACGTTCGATCAGTTCGCCTTTGGTTATCTTCAGGCCTATCCCTCGACGAGTTATACGCTGGGGAACTTGGCGGATCAGTTTCCGCAATTCTTGCAGGAGACCCGCCCCGATCTTGATGCTCACCAGCAGGGAGAGGTCAATTGGCCCGATTTCTTGATCGACTTGGCGACGTTGGAGTTGGCGTTTGAGAAAGTGTTCGACGGTCCCGGGGTAGAAAATGAGAAAATTGTAACGGCCGAGAGCCTCGCCTCGATCTCGCAAGAGGACTGGCCCGATGTGCGATTGCGTCCGGTTCCCTGTCTGCGGCTGTTTGAGTTTCAGTTTCCGGTGAATGCCTACTTCACCGCGGTACGCAACGACAGAGCGGACGAAATTCCGGTACCGGGAGCCGAATTTGTTGCCATCACGCGCCGCGACTACATTGTGCGGCGGTTCGACCTGACACGGTCGCAGCACGCATTGCTTACGGCGCTCTCGGCAGGCGAGACGGTTGGAGAGGCGATCGGCGCAGCGGCCGACAGCTTCGACGATACCCTGGACGAACTGGCTGGCCAGCTACATCAGTGGTTTCAGGAGTGGGCCGCCGGCGCCCTCTTTCACGAGATCGAACGGCCGGCGACTTAGCCAGTGCGGCAATAGGACTACTTGTTGATGTAGTCGTGAACGCTCCCGTTGACGACATCGGTCAAGGTATTGGCCCAAACGACCTTCTTGTCGGCGTCAAGGACCTCGACGACCGCCCCTTCCAATCGTTCTCCACAACAGTCCTTGCGATTGAAGACTCGAATACGGCCGATGTCCTTCACCCCGCCCAGGTCAACCATCCAGAAAGGATTGTCTTCTAAAAGTGTGTGACTCACCGAGCCATCTTTGAAGTTCTGGCTCGAATCACCATCCGACGCCCGGGAGGCAGCCGCCGTGAAGTGAGTGGAACTCTGCTGGGCGTTGCCATTTCTTTGTAGCGGCTGGCCATCGCCCGTCTGAATGACCTGCACCTCCGCGAGATTGATGATGCGATCGTAGCCCGGTACACGCACGCGAACGAACTGACCCTTGACCAACGTCTTTTCTGGCGGGGCATTCTCGGCGGCAAAGATGTCGATTGGATTCTCGCCCGGAATTCCAATCACTTGCAGTTCAGGCAGGGATGCCAGGAGATCGGCGACACCGCTGCTGGTGACTTTCGTTTGCCACACGTAGAGCTTCTTCAGATTCTTGAGGTTCTTCAAGTGCGCGAGTCCGGCATCACTAATGTCGGTGCCGTAGAGATTTAGGTATTCGAGATTCTCAAGATTGGCCAGGTGGGCCAGGCCTGCGTCGGATACCTTGGTACGTTCCAGATGAAGTCGCTTGAGATCGGTGAGTCCTGACAAGTGGCGTAGGCCGTTGCCGGTGATCTGCGTATCTTTCAAGTGCAGCCAGACGAGGTTCTCGACATCGGCCAGGTGAGCCAATCCGTCGTCCTTCAGATCGGTGCCGCTAAGATGGAAGTCAACGTCCTTCCACTTAGTGTCGGCCGATACGGCCCGCACACTTCCACCTAGCTTATTGATGGCCTTGATCGCTTCCTCTTCCGATGCCAGGACGGGATTCGCGGCAGCAACACAGAACAGGCCCAGCATCGCGGCCAGATAGGTGACAGATTTCATAGTCTTGAGACTCCTTGCAGTCGTAGATACTTAGTGCGAATCAGCAGGGTTGAATTCAACCCCTATTATGCCATCGCCGCCGCCCCATGCAAAGTTGGTCGATTTCCGCGCGGGGGCCAAGTGTGCTTGCATGTCGCCATGCCGGGGCAAGTTGATTCCGCCTCGCCGAGGAGGCATACTGACGGTGGAAATCTTGCTGGTCAATCGGCCAGTCTTGCTGATTTTCGCCCACCTGGCCCTGCCCTGCCCTCCTTCGGAGACCCAACCCATGCCCCGCCCTGTCATTGCGTCGCTTCTCGTCTTGTGTGCAGTCTTACTGACGTTTGGTTGGATGGCAGGTGGCCCCCTGGCCGAAGCGGATGACTCCCAGGCCGCGGCGGGGACGAAGCCGCCCCCACCAGCGATGCCGGAGGTGACCGACATCGGCGCCACCGCCGATGACGACGAGACCGGCTTCGTATCGATCTTCAACGGCAAGGATCTGTCCGGCTGGGAAGGCGACGATCGCTTTTGGTCGGTCGAGGATGGGGCAATTGTGGGGCAATCGAGCAAGGAAGTCCCGGTCCCCCACAACACCTTTCTCATCTGGCGCGACGGTGTGGAGGTTGACGATTTTGAACTCCGCTTTTCCTACCGGGTCAAAGGCAATTCGGGGATTCAGTATCGCAGCGAAGAATTTGGCAACTACCGCGTCCGAGGCTACCAGGCCGACTTCGAATCGGGTCCCAAGTTCTCTGGCATTCTGTATGACGAAGGGACCGGCCGCGGCAGCATCGCCTTTCGCGGTCAGCGTTCGTTCATTAACGAAGCAGGTCGTTGGAACCAGGAAGGCTTTGCCTCGCCTACGGAACTTGGCAAGGCAATCAAGCAGGACGATTGGAATGAGTACACCATCATCGCCATCGGGGATCGACTCATCCACAAGATCAATGGCGTGCGGATGTCGGAAGTGATCGATCGGCAGAAGAACAAGGCCAAGCGCTCCGGCATTCTGGCGATTCAGATGCACCAGGGCGACCCGATGAAGGTCGAAGTCAAGGACATTCGCATCAAACGCCGCAAGTTGGCCGACAAGAAGAAGATTGTTCTCGTCGCTGGTCAGCCGAGCCACGGATACGGTGCTCACGAACACAATGCCGGCGTCAAACTGTTAACGAAACGTCTCAATCAAGTGCCCGGCATTCTGGCCCTGAATTATCACCAAAATGGTTGGCCTCGGGATCCGTCCGTATTCGACAACGCCGACGCGGTGTTCCTCTATATGGACGGCGGCGATAGCCACCCCGTCAGTCATCATATCGAACAGCTCAACAAGGTCATGCGTCGCGGCGTCGGGTTGATGTGCCTCCACTACGCGGTGCATGTATCGCCGGGTTTACCGGGAGAGCACTTCAAGAAATGGATTGGCGGCTACTACGAAACCGGTTGGTCGACGAACCCGCATTGGGACGCCGAACTGCAATTGAATGAGAAGCATCCCGTGACCCGTGGCATCCAACCGTTTGAGATTCGCGACGAATGGTATTTTAATATGCGATTCCGCGATGATATCGAAAGCGTCATCCCGGTCGTCTCGGCCAAGCCCAGCAAAGAGACCCGTCAGGGAAATCGAGCCAAAGGGCTCTCGCACATTCAGGAGGCCGAGGGTCGAGCAGAACATTTAATGTGGGCCGTTGAGCGGATCGATGGTGGTCGTGGAATCGGCTGCACGGGCGGTCATGTCCACAATAACTGGGGCGACGACAACTTTCGCAAGTTGGTCCTCAACGCGCTCGTTTGGGTCGCCGGTGGCGATGTGCCGGCCGACGGCGTGATCTCCGAGAAGGTCACCCAGGAAGAACTGGAAGCCAATCAGGACTATCCCAAGCCCGAATAGAACAGGGCCGGGCTTGCCCGCAGGCCGCTGGTAGGCCAAACCGCGAGAATTCTCGCGTGCCGTACTCGCTTGCTACCGCGTATAATGCAGCGATCTGGTGTTGCTGTGTTGCCGCGATGCGGCCAAAGGCTTGAAGTATGTTTGAACCTTCCCGATGTCGCCTGCGCAAGCGGACGAGCGCTGCCGCCCGGGACGCCCTGATGGGGCTCTGTTTGGCGATTCTTATAGTCGCAGTCGTCTTTCCGCTAGCGGGTTGCCAGGGGGCCGACGACGCCGAGACAGCGAGCGGCCAGCCGTCTACTGGTTCCGCGGCCGACAACCGAGAGAGTTCCGATTCAAAAGGCGCCGAATCGACGGCTTCCAAAGCCGCGCATGGTGTTGCTTCGGGCAAACGTGAAGCCAACCGTCTGGCGGAGGAGACGAGCCCTTATCTCCTAATGCATGCGCACAATCCGGTCGACTGGTTCCCCTGGGGCGAAGAAGCGTTTGCCAAAGCGCGTCGCGAAGGAAAGATGGTCTTCCTGTCGATCGGCTACTCGAGCTGCTACTGGTGTCACGTGATGGAACGCGAATCGTTCCTAAGCCGGGAAGTGGCCGATTTCTTGAACGAACATTTTGTTTCCATCAAAGTCGATCGCGAAGAACGACCGGATGTCGATGATATCTATATGACGGCCTTGCAACTTCGGGGAGTGCCAGGGGGCTGGCCGCTCTCGATGTTTCTGACGCCGGAAGCGAAGCCCTTCTATGGGGGAACCTATTTTCCGCAGCCTCGCTTTCTGGGGCTGCTGAAGGTGATCGAAGAAAACTGGCGGTCCCAGCCCGAGGCGATTCGGCGTGACGCCGATCGTCTCACGCGCCTGCTCCGCAAGGCCCTTGTGCAGTCAGTATCGAGCGACGCGCAGCGGCAGACTCCGCTGGACGCTCAACTGCTGGACAATGTGCAGTCGGCACTGGCGGAGACCTTCGATCCGACTTGGGGAGGATTCGGCTATGACGAACGCAATCCGAGGATGCAGAAGTTTCCGGTTCCTCCGCGGCTGATGTTCTTGCTTCGACGAGCCGCGGACAATCCGGCGGCCCGAAAGATGCTCGAGTTGACACTCGATAAGATGGCGGCGGGCGGGGTCTGGGATCATCTGGGTGGAGGTTTTCATCGCTACAGTACCGATCGCTACTGGCATATTCCCCACTTCGAGAAGATGCTCTACGACAACGCTCAGCTGGCGACGGTTTATGCCGAGGCGTTTGAACTGACCGGGAATGTTGAATACCGAAGGGTGGTCGAGTCACTGCTCGGATTCGTCCTCCGGGACATGACAGGTCCCGAGGGAGAGTTTTTCGCCGCAATTGACGCCGAGACCGATGCCGAGGAAGGCAAGTTTTATCGCTGGGACAAGAACGAGGTTCAGTCGTTACTCTCGGACGAGGAGTGGAAAGCGTTTAGCGAGGTTTATGGATTCTCCGCAGGCCCAAACTTTGAACACCGCTACTATGTTCCACTGCTCGACTTACCGCTCTCAAAAGTGGCGGTGAAGCGAGGCCTGACCTACGCGGAACTCGACGAGCAGTTGGCCCCGATTCGAGAGAGGCTCCTCGAATCTCGCGGCGAGCGCGAGCATCCGTTGATCGATACCAAGGTGATTACCGCTTGGAATGGGTTGATGATTCGCGGATTCGCCGACGGCGGCCGTACTCTCGATAATCAAGACTATATCGCCGCCGCCTCGCGGGCAGCGCAGTTCGTGCTCGACAAGTTGCAGACCAAGGATGGCCGGCTACTCCGGACCTATCGCCAAGGCCAGGCAAAGTTCAACGGGTATCTGGACGACTACGCCTTCATGGTCGATGGTCTTATCGCTCTACATCGGGCGACCGGTCAGCAGCGTTGGCTCACGGCGGCCGAGGAACTAACGAACAAACAGATGGAACTGTTCTGGGATGAAGACTCTGGAGGCTTCTTTTTCACCTCGCACGATCATGAGTCGTTGGTTGCCCGTGCCAAGAGCCCCTCAGACAGTGTCCTCCCTTCGGGCAATTCGGTGGCTGCCGGGAACCTGATTTATCTCGCCGAAGCTCTCAATAAGCCAGAGTACTTAGAACGCGCGCGAGAAACGATCTCGGCGTTCGTGGGATATCTTGGCGAGGAAGATCAAGCGGGCGGGCTTCCCCGAATGGCCATGGCGGTCGGTAATCTACTGGAAACGGACAAGCGAATCTCAGGCCAACAGAATGCTGACCTGGAAGACGGCCAGGCGGGAGTTGAGGACGGAGGAGACTAGCCGGTTTGTCTTGAATTTTCCCAAGCGGTATACTTGTTGCAATGTGCATTGCGGTTGCTGGCGGTTAAGAAGTCGCGACCGCCGGTCACGTCGATTTAGGCGAACGAATGAAACATCACAATGAACAACCCGTTTTGTTTTTCCACCGGTCACCTGGATGACGGCAGAGGGTCGCAGCGCGTGACGCTGCCGCCGGGGAACCTCCCGTACCTTGCCGGTCGGGGTGGTTTCGCACGGGACGTTTTACGCGACCGCTTCGTTCTTGCCAGGCTCCTGTCTGCTCTCCTCCGACAGAGCACTCCTCGCCGCAGCGCTCATGCCGCTTCTAGCCGAATCGATTTTCGTAGCGGCTCACGAATTCTCGGGCACTGTTTCTGCCCACGCATCTCGAATCGCCTTGCGCTTGGCCAACTGACGAGCACCGTCGGCGAGCCAGATCGTAGCGGTTTCTTGGCAAAGGTTCCTCCGGGCGATCATCGCCACAATTAGGAAGAGAAAGATCCCACTATGTCCAGCCTTGTTGCGACGATCTCCCGTCGCTTCTTAACTGCCGCGATTTGCTCCGTTCTGTCGGCCGGGTTCCTCCTATCGTTCGCTGGTTGCGGTAATTCGTCAGCCGACGCTGAGCCAGCGTCCGACCTGAAGACCGACAAGTTCCGTTTCTATTACCGTGTGACCATCAACGAGTTGGAACCTGGCAAGAAAGCCCGCGTCTGGCTGCCGATAGCCCAGGTAAGTCACGCTCAAGAAGTCGAGTTGGGCGAGATCGACGTGCCGGGCGACCACGAAATTCATGAGGAAGAGGAGTATGGCAATAAGGTGATCTACTTTGAGGCCATCGCCAATGATCGAGGCGAAATCCCTGTGAACGTCACTTACGAAGTGACACGTAAGGAGCTAACCGCCGAGACGGGAGCCAAAGTCGTGGAGGCGGAACTTGATAAGTACCTTGCACCTTCTCGACTGGTTCCAGTCGGTGATGAATTGTTGGCGCGAGTTGTCGGAGAGACTCGGCCCGAGGGGAATAGTCGAGAGGTGGCTGGACAACTCTACGATGCTGTGTATGAGCGGATGCAGTATGGTAAGCCGGAGGGGCAGCCCGTTGGCAAGAACTGGGGACGTGGCGACGCGACCTATGCCTGCGATGTGAAAGTCGGAAACTGTACCGACTTCCACAGTTTGTTTATCTCCATGTGCCGGACTTTAAAGCTGCCCGCCAAATTCGAGATCGGCTTCATGCTGCCTCCGGACAAACAGTCGGGCGATGTGGCCGGCTACCACTGCTGGGCCAAGTTCGCCAGCGACGGACGCTGGATTCCGGTCGATATCTCGGAGGCTGACAAAGACAAGACGTTGAAGGAATATTACTTTGGCAGCCTGACACCCAATCGTGTGACCTTTACGACCGGTCGCGATTTGGCCCTAGAGCCATCGCCGGCCAACGAGGCGGTCAACTTCTTCGTCTACCCTTACGTGGAAGTCGACGGCGAACAACATACTCCACTCACCAAGCATTTTCGATTTGAACGAATCGAGAAATCCCAGGACGATGCGGCATAATGTTGCGGCGTCTGAGGGTGACGGCCCTGGACGAGCGATGCCCCTCGTCTGGTATCATATCGGACGGGCCACGACCAAAGATTCCAACGGTACTCATCAAGCGTGCTTCCTCGGAGGACGAAAAAATGTCTGGTTGTTTCTTGATTCCCTTTCGCCGGCTCCTCTTAGGTAAGGCTGGCCTGTTGTTGAGCGTGGTCGCCGCTTCCCTGGCAGCTTCCGCTCTTGCCGAAGATTGGCCCGCCTGGCGTGGTGCCGATGGAACCGGGGTGACAGCCGACAAGGCCCTGCCTCTAGAGTGGAGTGAAGAGGAGAACGTCATCTGGAAGATCGATCTTCCCGATCGGGGTAACTCGACGCCCATCGTCATTGACGATGTGGTCATTCTTACACAGGCGATTACCGAAACGAATCGCCGCACCGTGATGGTCTTGGATGCCAAAGATGGGAGTTTGCGCTGGCAACGGGGTGTCACGTATAGCGAGGAGGAGGCGTCGCATCGTGATAATCCCTATTGCGCGTCCTCGCCGGTCTCCGATGGCGAACGCATCGTGGCCTGGTTCGGCTCAGCCGGCCTCTATTGCTACGACTTCCAAGGCGAGAGGCTTTGGAGTCGCGATCTCGGCAAGCAGGCGCACATGTGGGGCAATGCCGCCTCGCCCGTGCTTTATAAGGATCTTTGTATTCTCAGTTTCGGGCCCGGCGAACGGGAAACACTAATCGCCGTCGACAAGAATACCGGTGACACCGTTTGGGAAGTTGAAGGCCTTTCCGAGGAGGAGGAGGCAAAGCTCATCGAGCCAGGTACCGACGGAAACGCCACGGATCGACGTAGCGAAGAACAGAAGGCCGCGGGGCCGGCGTCTCGTGTCGATCTACAGCGCGGAGCCTGGGGCACGCCTCTGCTCGTGCGTGCCAACGGACAGGATGAACTTGTTGTAAGCTATCCGCGTCGACTCGTCGGCTACGATCCCAGTAACGGGAAGGAGTTGTGGACCTGCCGGGGGTTGGGACCGCTGGTCTATAGCTCACCGATTGCCGGAGAGAATACCGTGGTTATTCTCGGTGGCTACTACGGAGCTTCGATGGCGGTTCGACCAGGAGGTCGCGGCGATGTGACGGAAACCCACCGCGTTTGGCACACCCCCCGCAGCGCCAAGACCTGGTTGAGTTCCGGAATCATTTTCAATGGGCATATCTACCTGCTCGACATGGGAGGGATTGCTCATTGTCTCGATCGAGAAACCGGGCAGACCGTTTGGAGCAAACGTCTACAAGGCGACAGTGGCGACAACGCTTCGTGGTCATCGCTGGTCCGCGCCGGAGATCGGATTTATGCCTCGAACCGATCGGGCGATGCCTTCGTGTTTCGAGCCGATCCTGAGTTTGAGTTGCTCGCGAGCAGCAGTGTTAAGCAGCGCAGTGACTCTTCGCTGGTGCCGGCCGATGGTCGCTTCTATTTTCGGACACATGAGGGCCTCTGGTGTCTCGGCCAACAAGAGCCGTGATGATGCCTGGCGGGGCCCTACTGGCTCTCACTCGCGCCCCGGGACCCGAAGAGTGCAAGCCTCTGCCGGCTACAAGTGTCTGCGGGAGTCGTTCGGCGCTTGCTCACTTCTCGTTGGCACAACGTCTAGACGCCCCATTCATAGCACTTGAAGGGCGTGGGGACAGTCTCGCGGCTAACTTCCAGGGCCTATAATGGCATTCTGTGCCGGTTCTGAGGATCCTATAGGTGCCTGGAGCTTGCCTTGTGCCTCGTCTGTCAGCCGCACGGCGGTCTATCCGTAACCCGAGAGCCTGCCCGGCTGTATAAGTGGGTAAGCATGTTTAATGGTCCTGTTGGCTATCGCCGAGGTTTCGTAATGAGGTTCCTGATCCCCGCCCTTGCGGTCCTGCTATCGATATCGAGTCCCGCCATCGCGGCACCGCTGGATACCAAGCACATTCCGGCGGATACGAAGTGGCTGGTGCATATCGATTTTGATGCCCTGCGTGAATCGAGCCTGGGGCAACAATTGTCCCAAGACCTGTTCGCTGGTCGAGGGGCGGGTGCCAAGTTCAAGCGAATGCAAGAGGAACTGGGTATCGAGTCAACGAGCGATCTGCATAGTGTGACTTTGTTCGACACACGTTTTCAGCGGCACCATGGATTGATGATGATCCGTGCCGACAATCTTGATCTGCAACTGATGACGGAGAAGTTGAAACAGAAACAGTCGAATCTCTCTGTGACCGAGTATCATGGCCACACGCTCTACTCTTGGACGCGAGCCGCGGGGAAAAAATACGAACACGAGGTGACCGGCTGTCTCTATCAGAGCGATACGTTGCTGGTCTCACGAGATATCGATGTCTTGAAGCGTACGATCGAGGTACTCGACGGGACTTCGGAGAGTCTATCGGCCGACTCTCCTCTCGCGGGTCCCACTACCCCGGGCACGATCATGTGCGTTCGCAGCAAGGGGCTGGTGACCCACGATCTGCAATTTCGTTCCGCGTTCATGCGTCAGAGCAATCGGTTCGCCATGAGTCTGGGAGAACGGGATGGCCAGGTCCACTTGCATGCCGAGCTGGACGCCAAGTCCGAGGCGGCTGCCGAGAGATTCGGCAAGATCGTGGAGAGTTTTCGCGGCATAGGAATCGCGCGAACCAGCTCCGACGAAGCCAGCCAGCAAGTCTTTGAGGGGCTCTCGGTGACCGTTAACGAGACCTTGGTGGAGGCGAATTGGGAAATGTCGCCGGATGATGCCCAACGCATGATCGCCGCGATGAAAAAGCATCGTCAGCAGCGTTATCTGCGATATCGAATGCGGCGCGAGAAGAAAGCGATGGAGGCACGCGCCAAGCGAGAAGCGGAGGCGGCCACCAAATCGCAGGATACCGCTCAACAGGAAAGTTCGAGCAAAGACAACGCCGAATAGGATCTGCAGGTAGCACGCTCCGTGAGCACCCACGAACAGGCGAACCTCCGATCGCTCAGTGACGAAGCGCTGGCGTTGCGCGCCACCGAGGGGTGTCTCAAGAGCTTCGACATCCTTGTGGCGAGATTCCAGGTCCCGTTGTTGCACTACTTACAGCACCGCGCCAAATCGCGGGAAGATGCCGAGGACTTGGTTCAGGAAGCGTTCTTGCGGGCCTATCGGAATCTGCACCGCTACGAGGATGCCTGGCGCTTTAGTACTTGGCTATACACGATCGCCCATCGATTGTCGATCAACGCCTTTCGCCGCGAGGGACGGATGCTCGACAGGAGTGACAACGAAGGAACGCTGGCCACGGCGGAGTCTGCCGAATGCGATCCGGCAGTTGCCGCGGCTCAGGCCGATACCGGACAGCGCCTGTGGGCTGTCGTGGCCCAGGAGTTGGGAGAACCAAAGTTTACCGCGATCTGGCTCTTCTACGGAGAAGGAATGCCGATCAGTCAGATCGCGGAGGTGCTGGAGCGAACCTCAGGCGCGATCAAGACAATGTTGTTGCGAGCGCGGCGCCAGCTGATACCGGCGCTTCGCGGTCAGTGGGAGAGTCATGTCGGGGGGGCACCCCGATCAGCGAATAACGTGGAAGAGAAAAACCCTTGTGGTTCCAAGAATTCGGGAGTTGGATAAATGGACGATTGGCAATTGTCAGATCAAGAGCGTGAACTCGAAGCGGCGCTGCGGAGCGAGAGCGACGCGGACCGTCCGGAGTTTAGCGAGTCTCTACACACCAGGATCATGGGCGCGATTCATCGCGAGCACGCAGCGACGGCCGGTTCCGTTGTCGAGATGCCGCCGGTGGAGCCTTCACATCGGACGCCTGGGGCCCTGCTTGTAGCGGCCGCCAGTATCGCCATCCTGGTTGTTGCTGTGGCTTGGCTCGTGAAGACCCCAAGGCCAGGCGATGTCGGTCCCGCGACGGGCCAGCAGGCCAATGTGGCTGAAGATAATTTGGCGGTGGAGGACGAGTCCCAGGTCCTCGATTCGGTTTGGATGGCCGCGGACTTGCTTCTAGCACCGGTGGAGGAATCTACCGAGGGAGCGGAATTGGAGGAGCCGACACAACTCGATACGGTCGATAAGCTGGCCAAGGTCGACCCTTCCGCTCAATGGGACGATATCGCGCACGATGTCGAGATTCTGGCCAACGTGCTCTTCGTTCCCTTTGATGCCAGCGAGACCGAGACGCCTTAGGGGAGTGGCAGGCACCGCGCCGCGAATAGAGCCAAGTCGCACATTCTAGTGGGACCCTCACGGCTCATCGAAACACTGCCTGAGACTAGCGAGTGACCTGCATCGATAGCCCGCCGTCGATGGTGATCGACTCGCCCGTCATGTAGTCGTTCGTGACCAGCATCAAGCAGGCGTCGGCCACCTGCTCCGAGGTTCCTTCACGGTGCAGCGGAATGCGATTCTTCAGATTGTGTTCCCGCTGGGCGTCGGTCATCTTGTCATGAAATCGCGTCGTAATCACACCCGGCTCCAAACAGTTAACGCGGATGTTGTCGTCGGCCACATCCCGCGCGAGCATGCGAGTGAACTGCGAGATGGCCCCCTTGGCGGTTCCATAAGCAATCGCCCCCGCACAGCCGCGAATTCCCGCCACGGAGGAAATCAGCACGATCGCACCCTCTCTGTTCTGTCTTAACAGCGGCAGCGCCTGGCGGCAAAGATGGTAGGCCCCATGAACGTGGACGTCGAAGGTCGCGTACCACTGTTCCGGCGAGACATCATCGATGCTGCCGAACGACGGTCCACCGGCCGAGTGAATAACGATGTCGAGTCCGCCGAGTGCTGTCGCGGCCTCATCGACGCAACGTGCCACCTCGTCCCCTTGGGCCAGGTCGGCGACCACAATCGAGGCCTTTCGACCGTGCTGGCCAATTTGAGCGGCGACCTCTGCCGCGGCCTCGTCGTTGTGACGAGCATTCACGGCGACATCCGCACTACCCCGGGCCAGCGCGACGGCAATTGCCGCTCCAATTCCTCGCGTTCCGCCCGTTACCAGGGCTCGTTTTCCGTTCAATTCCATGTTGCCGTCTTCTCCTTAGGGCGGGTCTTGTTCAGATTGATGTAGGACTCTGGTCGAGAAGGATTCAGTGCTTTCCTGCCACTGCCCGGGGATGTCGCCATCGATCGGGTCGCGACTCGGCCCACAGCTAGGTCACTAGGTCAGTAAGTCACTAGGTCAACAAGTCTCGTACCACCTTGCCATGCACATCGGTCAGGCGGAAGTCGCGGCCTCGCAGCCGATAGGTCAGCTTTTCATGGTCGATGCCCAGGGTATGGAGTGCCGTCGCCTGGATGTCATGGACGTGAACCTTATTCTCGACCGCGAAGTAGCCGAATTCATCGGTCGCTCCATAGGTCGTACCCGCCTTGATACCAGCTCCGGCCAACCACATGCTGAAACCGTGTGGATGATGGTCGCGACCATAATTCACTCCGCTCCCCTGGGCCATCGGGGTGCGACCGAATTCTCCACCCCAGACAATCAGCGTGTCGTCCAACAATCCTCGCTGGCGAAGATCCTTGATCAAGGCGGCGGTCGACTGATCGACTTCACGACACTGACGCTCGTGATCGTTCTGGATCGTTGTGTGCGAGTCCCAGCCCTTGTGATAGAGCTGCACGAAACGGACACCCCGTTCGACCAGTCGCCGAGCCAGTAGGCAGTTGTTAGCGAACGAAACCTGGCCCGGTTCGGTGCCATAGGCGTCATGCACGTGCTGGGGTTCCCGAGCCAAGTCGGTCAACTCAGGCACGCTCATTTGCATGCGGTACGCCATCTCGTACTGCTCGATCCGGGTCTGGATTTCCGGATCACCCACATCGGCCAGATGTTGCCGATTGGATTCGTTGATCACATCGATCATGTCACGGCGGACTTTGTCGTCGAGGCCCGCGGGATTCTTGACGTACAGCACCGGCTGACCCTGGTTGCGGAACTGCACGCCCTGATGCTGGGTCGGCAGGAATCCACTGCCCCAATAGGCTTCCAGAAGCGGCTGGTTGGTGGTGACGCCGGAAGCCAAGACGACAAAGCCAGGCAAGTCGCGGTTCTCGCTCCCCAATCCGTAAGAGAGCCAGGAACCCATCGAGGGACGACCGAATCGCACATCCCCGGTGTTCATGAACATCACGGCCGGGTCGTGATTGAACGTGTCGGTATGTAGCGAACGCACGATTGCCAGTTCGTCCGCCACGCCTGACAAGTGGGGCATCAGGCTCGAGACAACATTGCCACTCTCTCCATGCGCTTGAAACTCATAGGGAGAGGCCTTGATCTTCGGCTGATCGGTCTTGATCATCGCGAACTGATGATTCTTGACGAGTTCTTTAGGGATCGGTTCTCCGTCCCGCTCGGTCAACAGTGGCTTGGGATCGAACAGGTCGACGTGCGAGGGACCACCCGACATGAACAGGTAGATGACACGTTTGGCGCGCGGAGCAAAGTGAGGGCAGCCGCTGTGCCTGATCAAAGGAGCTTCTTCGGAACCGGTCTCGCCTCGCGCGTCGGCAGTGATTAGCGACGAGAGGGCCGCGGTGCCAATACCGGTACTGCTGCGGGCCAGAAACGCTCGCCGGGTTACCGCGTTTCCGAGTTGTTGAAGGCTATTGCTCATCGATTGCTTGTCAGGTCAGGATAACGATTTTGCTTGTCGGCTGGTTTCTTGGTTCATGGCGTGGTGATGGTCTCATCGAGATTCAACAACACGCTGGCCAGTGTCGTCCAGGCGGCGCGCTCCGCCAGATCGGTATTGCTGGGGGCCACGCCGACCGACGAAACTTCGTCCGCACGCTGATCGCCCGCTCCGGAGACTAACTGCCGCGCGTCCTCGGGGTGCTGGCGATAGTGCTCACGCTGACGGGCGACAAAGGCGCGATAGCGTTCGATCTCTCGCTCGGTTGCCGGACGGGCCAGACAACGTTGAACCGCGAAATCAATCCGCTTTTTGTCGTTGTCTGCTTTGCCGAGGATCATCGTTCCGAACGATCTCGCCGCTTCGATGAACACGGGATCGTTGAGCAGCACCAAGGCCTGGAGCGGCGTGTTCGTCGCCGCTCGCTGTACCCGACACCGCTCGCGGGTTGGCGCGTCAAAAATCGCCATCGATGGGTAGAGATTCATCCGCTTCCAGTAGACGTACACGCCTCGTCGATAGCGTTCCGGATTGGCACTGGTGATCCAGGCCGGATGGTACATCGTCAGACCCTTTTCCTCAAACAACCCGGTGGGCTGTTTCGGGTAGACACTGGGACCGCCCAACTTGGGCGAAAGCAGACCGGCGATCGACAGGGCCTGGTCTCGAATTTGCTCGGCGGGTAGACGTCGCCTGGGGCCGCGACCTAACAGCCGGTTCGCCGGATCGAGCCGGTACGCTTCCGCCGAAGAAGCAGACGACTGTCGATAGGTGGCGCTCATTACGATCATGCGGTGCAGGGCCTTCATGTCCCACGAGCTCTCCATGAACTCGACCGCCAGCCAGTCGAGCAGATCGGGATGCGAAGGCCATTCGCCCTGCAAACCGAAGTCATCGGCCGTTCTCACCAGGCCCGTCCCGAAATAGTGCTGCCAGAATCGATTCACCGCGACACGGGCCGTTAGGGGATTGTCCCGCTGAACCAGCCATTGCGCGAAGGACAGACGATCGAGAGAATCGCCACTCTCGGGCAACGAATCCGCTGGCAAGAAGGCGGGCACTCCCGGCGAGACCGCTTCGCCCGGCGACAAGTAGTTGCCACGAGTGTGGACGTGCGTCGTGCGGGGCTGCTCCATCTCTAGCATCACTTGGGCTTGGTGCGGGCGGCCCAGGAACTCGAATTCCTGGCGCAGTTTCGCCATCCGATCACGGACCGCGGCGGACATCTCGCCAGGAATCAGCCTGCCGAAGAACGCGCCGAGCTGGCGATTCTGTTCCGCGGAGCGTTCTATCGGAGCGATCGCCAAGATCGCTCGAATTGGCCCGGGAATGTTACCCAGTGTGGCAACCGGCTCGACCGCCGCGGCGTAGATGCGTACGTCGGAGAGCGAGCCCGTCAAGAAGTAACTGCTGGGTTCTGGTTTCAGGCTATAGCCCGCGCCGAGGATCAAATCGCAGGAAGAGTTGGCCAGGCGGGCGGGAGCCTGGCCGGCGAGACGAGTGTTAACGTCGCGCTCGCCGTCGACATATAGATCGACGCGATCGCCGGCGCGAAACACCAGTGCCACATGGTGCCACTGATCGTCATGGACGGGAATTGAACCGTAAATTTGCTGGCCGCTGAAATACTCCTTTTTACCGCTGACCCAGGCATAGAGATGGCCCGGCGTGGCGTTCTGCTCTCCTTCGCCGCCAATCCCGAACACGAACGATCTCTGGCCTCGCACTGAATCCCATTTGCAAACGATGTCGGCCTTGCCGCTGTTGGTTTTCAGCCAGGCCGAAATCGTCATATCGCCAGAAGGCACCAACTTGTCCTGGTTGGCGACACGAAGGTACTGCTGCTTGCCCAATTCGATGGCTCGCCCGCTAGGGCTATCGGAATCATCGGCCCAAGTTGGCGCGGGCTGGTCTTGGCCCGCTGCACGGAGCGCGGTCGCCGCCGGCGCCGCGGAGCGATCGGCCAGGGTGTCGCCGAGTGGCCAGTAGGCGATGAGCGGCGCCGCCTCGGTGCTCTCTTGCGGAGCGACCAGCAGGGGTCGAACACGCTTCTCCCAGTCTTGCAATCGATGGGCCAAGGCCTGGTGAGTGAAGGGGTTGATCTGCTGCTTCAGCTCGGCCAATTCGTTTTCGATCTGACGCCGCCGTTGTCCCGCCAGGGGAGAGACGGCGTCGAGTCGAGGTCCCCGCACACCAAAATTCTTGCCGTAGTGGGGGATGTTATTGAAGATGGCGAACAGTCGGTAATATTCCTGCTGACTAATCGGGTCGTACTTGTGATCGTGGCATTCCGCACACGAAACCGTTAGACCCAACCAGACCCGCCCTGTTGTGTTCACTCGGTCGACAATTCCTTTGACGCGAAATTCTTCCTTCCGCGGATTGTTGCCGAGTGCTTGCATGCTGTTGCGATGAAAGCCTGTGGCGATTCGTTGCTCGACAGTCGCCTCGGGCAGCATGTCACCCGCCAATTGCTCAATCGTAAACTGATCGAAAGGCATATTCTTGTTGAGCGCCTTGATCACCCAATCGCGATAGAGCCACATCGATCGCGGGCTGTCGGCCGCATAGCCGGTAGTATCCGAGTATCGGGCGAGATCGAGCCAGTCCTGGGCCATGCGTTCCCCGTAGTGGGACGATGACAGGAGCCGATCGACCAATCGGTCATAAGCATCGGCGGCTCGGTCGTTGACAAAGTCCTCGACATCTTTCGGCGCAGGTGGAATTCCAATCAGATCGAGGTGCAGCCGGCGGATGAGAGTTCGCCGGTCGGCCTGCGGCGAAGGACGCCGGCCTTCGGCTTCCAGCCGTTTCAGGACGAAGCGGTCCAGGTCGCCACGCGGCCACTCGTTCAGTTCGACACTCGGCGGCTCCGGCCGCTTTGGTGCTACGAAGGACCAATGCGGTGCGTAGTTCGCGCCCTCGTCAATCCATCGCTTGAAGAGCGATATCTCTTCGGCCGTCAGCGGCTTTCCTTCCCCCGCCGGTGGCATTCGCAGATCGTCGTCGTCCGTGGCGATACGCTGCCACACGGCACTCGCCTCGGAGTCGCCCGGCACCAGCGGAGTCTCGCCTGAATCGCCCGGCTCGAGCGAAGCGGGTCTCAGGTCGAGACGCAGATCTGCCTGACGCTTTGCCGCGTCGGGACCATGGCACTTGAAACAACGATCCGACAGAATCGGTCGGATGTCGCGGCCGAAATCGACAAGTCTTGTCTTGCCTGTCTCGGCAAAGCAATTGGCCGAGAGAATCGTCAGGAAGACGATCGCTCCGCAGCCAACCGTGGCTGGCAGAAAACGGTGAACTGGCCGGAAACCCTTCATAGGTGCCAGTTTATCGCAAATCCTGACGAGTTGCACCTTCTCCCGAAGCTGGTGGTGACTCAGCACGCCTGATCGCGATCTAGTGGCAGAGCGTCTGCGGACTGTCGCCACTTTCAGCTTGTACGCTGCCTGTGGGGAACCCGCGATCGACCTACTTGGCGGAAATATCGTAGCAGTGAAGTTCGTCCTGATCCCGCAGGTACAACTTCCCGCCCGAAATCACCGGATGGGGCCAGCTCTGGGCATGCACGGTAGCGATCTCGAACGTTCCCTTGAGCTTGTACTCTTCGGGGTTCGCTTCGATCAGGGCCATGATGCCATTCTCAAAACGGTAGTAGAGATGGCCATCGGCGTAACCGATGGCGGCCGATCCCGACCCCGGACCGCGGTCTTTCCACTCCACCTCGCCGGTCGGCATGTGAATGCAACGGGGAAATCCCTTGTTGTGTCCGTGCCCAAAGTAGACGTAATCACCGAGCAAGATCATGCCGCCATGATGGTTCTGCATCTGTCCCGCTTCGAGGAAGTAGATTTCTTCGGCGGTGAACTTTCCTCGCTTCCGATTGATCTTCAGCAAGGCTGCCCCGGTGCCGTACCCTGTCGAGCAAAAAACGTAGTCTCCGGAAACGACTGGCGTCGGAATGTTGGCCACCCCGTTAGCCACCCGGTTATAGGTCCACAACACCTTGCCAGTCTTGGCGTCGACACCGATCACGCCACGCCCGACGAGTTGCACGTACTGTTTTCGGCCGCCGGCGTTGGAGATCACGATCGAGGAATAACCGGCTCCGTCCTTGCCGTTCTCACCGGTCTCGGGCAGCTCGGACTTCCAGATCAAATCGCCGGTCTTCTTATTCAGCGCGACGATCACGGCATCGTTGCCACCGGGGGTGCATAGCAAGCGGTCCCCATCAATCAGCGGCGATTCACTGAAGCCCCAGCGAGACATCATCTTGCCGCCAAAGTCCTCAGCGAAATCCTTTTGCCAGATCTTCTCGCCGGTATTGGCGTCGGCACACAACAGGGCTCCGGTGAAACCGATCGCATAGACCCGGCCGTCGTCGACCGTTGGGGTGCAACTGACGTAATCTTGTTCCGACTCATCCAGGCCAATGGAAGTCGACCACAAGCGGCTGCCGTCGGAGAGCTTCATGGCGATCAGTTGCGACTGACCGTCGACCACACCCGCACTATAGATCTTGCCGTCGGCGATCGACACGCTGGCGAATCCTTTGCCCAGGCCCGCGGTCTGCCAGGCGATGGAAGGAGGTGTCGCTTCCCAATCCGATAACAGACCGGTTTCCTTCGACTTTCCGTCGCGTTCAGGACCGCGCCACTGGGCCCACTCCCCGGCTGCTGGCGCATTGACGGTGCCTCGTCGGCGGGCTGCCCTCCGTTTACCGGCCTGAGAGGTCGAAACCAACAGCGAGCCGACGATGGCAACGAGCAAGAGAGTGGTCGCATAACGACGGAAACGGACGGTCATAGATCGTTCCTTAGCAGGTACTGAAATTGGTCGAATCGCGAGAAATCTGTCTCTGCTCACAGAATAACGCTTTGCCTCGGCTGGTCAAGTTTGCTCAGATTCCCCGCGCGAGTCATTCGTAGGGGCACCCATCGATCGAGTATTATCGATCCAACAGGGGAGAACGTCTTGCATGACATATCTTCGAACGGATGAAGATCTCCGCTGCGATGGAATGAGAGAGGACACGGCTCGAATTCGGGGCCAGAAATTTCTTCGCCAAACCGCTAGCAACCGCCGCGAAGTCTGATATTCTCAATGGGTGGGTAGCACTCTCAGGGGGGGCGGCCGCATGACCACGTCCCGCCTGGTGAACAGGCTTCGCCGCATGACGGAGGCCGCGTCGGCTCACCCCCCGCAAAGTCTCACGGTAAATCAGTCGCTTGCGACCAGGGACCGCCTAACATGCCGTCCATGATAAGTCACAGCGTTCGACCCCCGATTACCTCGCACCGTCGCGCGGCTTGCCCTCATGGATTTACGATTGTTGAGTTGCTGATCGTCTTGGCCAGCCTCGGAATAATGATTGGATTGCTCGCTTCGGCCGTCTTTTCAGCCGGAGAACGTGCCCGATCCGCTGAGTGTCAAAGTCAGCTTCGGCAGCTGGGCATGGCCTACGATTCCGCGGTGAGCAGTCGGCGTCGAGTCGTCTCCGCCTCTTGGAACGAAGTGCTAATGAACTATGTCGATGACGTTACGGAATTATTTCAATGTCCGGTGGATGTGGATATCGATGTCGAGAGTGACGCTTCGCAAACCAGCTACGGCATGAATCGCCGAGCCAGCCGACTCGGTACTGACGACGCACAGAAAATTTTGTTGCTCGATTACGGCACGAAAGAAGTTGATTTCTTGGCAGACGATCCGAGCGAAGCCTGGGAGGGAGATGTTCGTCCACGACACCTTGGTGAGGTCAACGTGCTGTACCACGATGGCAGCGCCCATCCAAAATATCCCGCGGATATCGACCCCTCGGATTGTGCCATTCTGGAGAGGCACTGGCTGCCGATGCGTGATTTCGCGCTGCTTCCTTCTCATTGCCGAAATGATGACGAGGAGAGTTCCGATACTTCCGCGGAGGACGAATCATCGAGCGGCTCAAGTGGCGTCGTGGGTTCCGGCGACTCGGGAACCGTTCCTCCGGAAGTGCTTTGCCATCTCGACAGCGAATTGGGATTGTCGCGGCCGGTTGACGACTACTATTTGAGCCATCGCGGTCGTGACGAAAAATATCTCTCCGCAGATTTTTCCGCGTTCGGACACGATGCCCCGGACCATTGGTATTACGTCACTCCCGACGGCGATCTGTTTGAGCTGACACCGCCGTCCGACCGTCCTTCCTTGGAGGGAGAATTCGTCGAGCATGTCGGCCTCGAAGTCTATCAGGATCCCTCGTTGCTGCACGAGAGTTCCGAGGGCGAAGAAAGCGCTTGTCCCTAGCGCGGTTCTATCGTGCAAGGTCGCTGCGGGTTGGCCGAGAACCGCGTCGGCTTAGCGATCCGCGGCGCAGCGAAAGCCGGTGGTGTCATCGCTCCATTGTGGCGTCGACTCGTCGCGCACTTCCAAGATCTTGTCACCGTCACCGAGACTCAACCAAAAGCTTCCTCGTCGCACGGCGGAAGTCCCCTCGCTCTTGGGATCCTGCTCGCTAGAGCTGCACCACTCGCGAACGTTGCCACTCATGTCGTGCAGTCCGTAGCCGTTCGGCGGATAACTCCCGACCGGCGCTGTCCCTGCGTACCCGTCGTCGGCAGAATCCTTAAGCGGGTACCAGCCCTGAAAGGTGTTGCCGCCGCCAAGCTTCTCACCTCCACGGCGGACCGCGGCGATCCATTCCGCCTCGGTCGGCAAACGTCGCTCAGACCACTTGGCGTAGGCCCGAGCATCGTGAAAGGAGACTTGCACTACCGGGTGATTGTTCTTGCCCGCGATCGACGAATCGGGGCCACGCGGGTGTCGCCAGTTGGCACCGGGAACCGCGAGCCATTGATCCTCGGTGGCAACAAAGACGTGACCTTCGCCAGTCTGTTCGGCGGTCGAAATATAGCCGGTGGCGTTGACGAACGCCTGAAACTCGGCGTTCGTGACCTCGTGTCGTTGCATAACGAAACTTGGCAGTTCAACAGAGGCGGACCGCGTTGATTCCAGCGGGGAGACGGAATTCTCACCCAAGTAGTAGGTTCCACTCGGTATTTCCACAAAGGCGGAAGCCTGAGGCGGCAGGCCTGCGATTTCCGCGGTCGGGAGTCGCTCGGGAACGCGAGTTCCCCGCCCGACCACGATCCAGGCAACAACGATCATCACGGGAAGCGTGAGCGCGATGAATTTCGAGCGTCGCTGTATTGTGGAATTCATCGACAAACTTCCCTGTCTGCGTGAGGTCAATAATCCGCAATCCGCGCCCCGGGAGCCACTTTGTCAGGGATCGCGCTGCTGGTATTTACGGCTGGCGTCTTGAAGTTTCTTGCGTTCCCGAGCGGTCAGGCTGGCCTCTCCTTCGCGACTGATCTTTTCCAGAATCTGATCGACCTCGGCGCTCATCTTGTCGGCCGCTTGTCGCTGTTTGGCGTCGGGATCATGAATCCGTATCTTCGGCTTCGGATTGAGTGCCGATAGGGAAAATCCTCTTGGCAATAAGGCTCCAAGTTGCCAGCCTTTGTAGAAGAAGAGAAGTCCGCAGGCGGCACCCACAATATGGGCCGAGTGGGCCACGGAAGGACCCTGCTGACCCGGTGGAGGCGGAGTGTGGACATCGACTACGGTCCAGATCGCGTACATGACGCCCAACCCCCAGGCCGGGATGGGAACGATGGCCCAAAGGTAAAGTGTCCGATGTGGGAAGCTGAATATGAAAACCGTAACGACTCCGAACACGCCGCCGGAAGCGCCAATGCACATTCCCTTCAGGTCCAGGCTGCCTGCCATCGCTGCCTCGAACAACACCCAACCCAAGCCCGCCAAGACGATCGTCGACAGATAGAATTGCAGGAACTGTTTGCGGCCATACTTCAGTTCCACTTCGCGTCCCAGAACCCATAGGCCTACCATGTTGCCTAAGATATGGCTGATGCCGTTCAGGTCGTGGAGAAAACCGTAAGTAAGTAGCTGCCAGGCTTTCCACGGCTCGACCAGTAAGTTGCTCTCAAGTGCAAAGTACTTTCCAAGAGCACTGACCCTGTAAGTGCCCTCGGGACCCAGGCTGATTTTTGTGGAAGTGAAGTAATCCACCAGGTAAATCGCGAAGTTGATGAGCACCAGATTGGTGACCAGCATTCGTCCGCCGCCCAGATTGAATCCTGGCTGACGTTCGTCAGAGTAGTATTCGCGATCGTAGATTCCCATGCTCTTCTTAACGCCTGCCCAATTTTTCGCGATTTGGTTGGCTGGAGTGCACGATTGAGACCATGCGGCTGCTGGGCCTCAATCCGTCGTAGAAGGCAGTTTACCATTCCGCCTCCAAGCTCGGGGAATTCTAGGGCAGGTACACCTCTCGGGAAAGGCGAGTTGTGGCGAGTCTGACACGGCGGTCCCTGATGCACCCGGCGGGTCATCCATTACCAAGACCACGGTATGCCGTTGGCCGGAGGGACCGCGCAGAGGGCATAAGAATTGAGACGCTGCTGTGAAGAGGGGACGCCTGTCGATTTCTTGGATCAGCGGGCGTCTGGAATCAGCGGGCACCGAGACGTGGGAAGGCGTCCTGAGGCTCCGAAGCGGGAGCACGTCGGTCGATTGCTCGGGCCGCCTGTTTCTCAAGTCGATCCAGTTCCGCGGCCAAGCGATCATTTTCTTTGAGCAGGCGATTTCTCTTCGAGCGGAGTTGCTTGAATTGGGCATTCAACGCCTTGAGGTGAGCCTCGGCCACCTTCTGTTCGTTGGCGTGCTGTTTCTTGTCGGACTCCAATCGAGCGATGGTTTCCTTAGCAGCCTGCAAAGACGCGTCGATGTCCTGTTGATCCACATCGAGCCGGGCGGCCTGCGTCGTGAGCATTTCGGTCTCTTCCTCGTGGCGAACGCGGGCCAGTCGGTAGGCATTGAAGAGCGAGCGGTAGTCTCGCAGCTGTCGCACATAGCGAGGAGCGACACTAATGGACTTGATTTCACTGGTCGCCACGGGAGCGGGATATCCCGGCAACTTGATGCCAGCGCCTGCGTCCGAGCGAATGGAGGTCAGTTTTCGCACAATTTCCTGCTCTTCCAGGTCGTCGGCACCAGGAATGAGTTCCCCGTCGATGTCGACCGTCTCTTTGGGCAGCCACGCCAGTTGGCCGCTTGAGAATCTGACAGAACTCTCATCCGGAGCTTCCTCAGCGTCCGTCCCACTTGGATAGTCTTCTCGGAATCGGACCAGGACCTCGATTCGATCCGCGGGATCGGTTTCTTCAGCGGGCTGTAGGTCCTTGTCGTACTCGGCAACCGTGCTCTTCGGCAACCATGCCGCTCGTGAATCGTCAGGGTCCATCTCCGCAAAAATGTAGTGGCTGTCGATCGGCATCGTATCGTAGATGGTCCAGGTCGCATCGCTGTTATCGATGCGCTCGATCTCACTGGCGGTTAATGGAAGAGCTGGAACCAGCGATACGGTCGTAAATGTGGTATCCGCGGCATCCGCATCGGCCGCCGCGTCGCTTACGGTCACTTTGTCAACGCGAAAAGTCCCCAGGTATTGTCCTTGCTCTTGGACGTTCTTCGATTCGAACGCGTAGAGCAGCATGTTCTTGCGGAGCTGTGTACCTTCGGGATTGGGCACCTTTAACTCGACTGCGCCGTCAGCCCCCGGTGTCGCCTGGCAGTCGTTCCATCGCGATCCACGATCGAACACCACGCCACTGATGCGCTGATCGAGTTGCTTAATCCCTTCTTTCTTGATGATTCCGCTGACTCGCTGCCCATTCTTCAGATGTTCGTTCTTGGTCTTCAGGATCTCCGTCTTAACTTCCAGCCCTTTACTTCGTTTTTCTTGATTGACTTTGCGAACTCCAACGATGACCTCATGCCAAGCTTGACGGGTGCGAAGAACATAGGCCGATAGCACAAACTGAGTAACGGCCGCGCAGAAGACCAGGAACACCAGAATCAGCGTATGGGCTCGCCAGGACTTGTAGCTCATCCCCAGCGATACGAGAAATAGAACGATGGCCAGAATACCGACCACCATCAAAATGTCATTGGGTGCCATTGATCGTAACGGCCAGGGGCCGGCTCTCCTCGGTTCAAGTTGGGGGGATGCAACGCAGTGGGATCGGATGCGCAAACCCCTTACTCGATGGTAGATACGAGCCCTTGAACTGTCAAGGAAAATTGGATCGGCCTGGAAGGCGTAACTCATTTTCTCAAAACATGTTGTGTCGCCATCTAGGGCCCAACAGGTGTTCGCTTGTTGCTATCAGGTACGCGCGATCGAACCCGACGGGCGGGGGATTCGGCCATCTCGAGGACGCCACGGCCTGACAAAAAAGGGCTCCGGGCCATCCGTTGGAGGGGGTTTGTAAGCTCTTTTATCAAAAGAGTTTGCAGCCAATGACTTGCGGCCGATTAACAGGCCATTGCGGGCCTCGATCGGCCTTTCGGCTGGCAAACAGCAATTGAAGAAAAAGGCAATTCCCGGTACATTGATGGGACCTTCGACGGAAGCTGTTGCGTCGATTGAACCGGGATCGCCCGTTCCATGAGGCGCTGGCAGACCGGACATCGAAGTGACGCGCGATCGTTGGGCTCTCCCTGTCACGAGTGTGGCGTTTAGTACTGCCGCATGAAGTGCGCTTTCGACAAAGCATGAAATGGTGATGTCGAATCGGCCGATAGCTGAACCGTGGTAGCTCGGCCGCCACCGGACCGAGGAGAGGTCATCGATCGAGAGCCGGCAGCTTGCTAGCTGTCTCCGTCTTGGCAAGATCGCGGAGCAAACCGCGATGTTCGTCACTAAGCGAAGCGACATTTTTGGAATGAGTCATGAACCAAATAGCCCCTCGGGCTACAAGGTCTATTTCAGGAGTAAATGAGAGCCATCGTTGAGCAAGTAAGTACCTCTCAGCGATCATTGCCAAATGTACCCGAGTGGGCGCCATGACGGCCTTGATGCCTGCTTGATCTGATAACGACTGAGGAAATATACGATGAGCCAAGCGACCGTTGAGGCAACCACAGCTGGACGGGTACATGACGATCAAAGCCGTGTACCCGCACCGACACCAAGCGAAGGCAAGTTCCAGTACCCTGGAATTCCGACCACATGTGACGGAGCCGAGGCGGTCGTTCACGTGGAGATCAACATCAGCCAGGGATCGGGTGCCTATCCGATTACCAGCTCCACCACGATGGGCAGTGGATT
>Ga0180437_10000973_pt1 | contig 50804 bp, 34 predicted proteins | sample SS_ome_4_FD_132410 | JGI IMG/M metagenome (GOLD analysis project Ga0180437, IMG submission 132410) | Hypersaline lake sediment archaeal communities from the Salton Sea, California, USA - SS_3_D_1 metaG | ecosystem: Environmental > Aquatic > Non-marine Saline and Alkaline > Hypersaline >... | reverse complement strand
TTTTGCGAATACATCATGTTATCTGGCCAGGTGCATGGCACAGGCATGTTGAGTCATGGCTCGACCATAAGGACGGATTATCTCTGCTGCTTGTACGGTACGAGGACCTGCTGACCGACCCCGACGACCAGCTAAGACGTATTGCCGATTTCGCCGCCCTGCCAGCCGACCAAGAGCGAATCGCCCAAGCCGTTCGCAATTGCGAGTTCGCCACGCTGCAAAAAATCGAGACTGAAAAAGGAGGTTTTCGCACCGACAACCCCGGCTTCAGATTCTTTCGCACGGGCCGAAGCGGCACCTGGAAAGAATACTTCGGACCCGAGCACAAGGAACTATTCAAGCGGCTGGCCAATCCAACTCTACTTCGGCTCGGGTATGTCGATGGGCCGAATTGGTAATCAACCTTTGGAAATGCTATTCACAAAGGGCCTGCACCAGGTCCTCGGACGGCACAGGCCCCCAAACAGGTATGCTTCCCTGCAAAACCATCAACAGTAATCTCCGCAGCCCCAGGCATGAGCGTCGCGATTGCTCGCTTGCGCTCCAACGGTAAGGCTGCCGAGCCAACACCTTCTTTTTGGCCTCACTCTTTCGGATATTTCCCCAATCCGCTGGTTCACACAAACAGACTTTGCTGAGAATGAAAACAAACACACTGAGATGCGAGGTAAGCTGCGTTTTCTCAATGCGGTCCCCCCTTTTCTGACCGCCAATTTGCAATCACAGGGCTCTCCAAGGAGAGCTATACAGCGTAACCCATCTCACCAATAGCAATAATACATATCCGAGGCCAAATGTCAAGCGCTTTTTTGCTTCTTTTGGATTTTTTTGCCTCGCGACCTTCCAAACCGTAACCGGAGTGTCCGCAAGTCGTTACACCCTCGTCATGCCGAAAATCATTGCAAATTTTTTTTCACATCATCCCGAACTGCGGCATATAGTCTCGTTCCTGCTCTTGACCGGTTGTGTGTTGTCTTGATCTGCTTACTGTTTCATTCTTGAAGAACGCGCACCACGACCCGCGAAAAAACCGCAGAAAAAAGATATTCACCTGCAATCAGCTCGATACTGCCTAAAAACATTCGTTTTTTTCGTTGAGTTTTCACATTCTTTCTGCTATGCTTATCCCCCTAACAGGAAGAGGTTTGGGTTCGCCCGCTTCGCCTCCGGAAGAACAAAGCCCGTAAGGCGGTGAGTGCTACGCGGTTGTAAATCCACGTGGTTCATAGAGTAATCAGTACATGAATGAATTTTCAACTTTGACGTTAAGGGTGCTTCTCGGGAATCGTAGACCACGGGATGCATATATCTGCTTCGGGCCGGACGTGGCTGCGAGGCTATAATTGACTACGCAGGATTCGATCTGGACGGTGCGTTTCAGCCCCGACGCGGCGGGGATGAAAAGCCTTGAATGTTTTCAATCACGCATTAGAAGCGAAAGGAACTGGCATGGTCAAATCAAGGTTTCGTAAATTAGTGGTGCTGACAGTCTTATGTATGTGTGTTTCGGCTGCATTCGCAGGCGGGTCGCGCGCACTGTTGAAAGGCAAAGAATATACAAATTCTTTCGGCATGAAGTTTGTGCGCATCGAGCCGGGTGCTTTTCAGATGGGCGAATCGAATACGCTCGCACACGAAATAACCCACCATCGCGGCACTCAGTTCACCGGCGATTTCGATGAGCACCCGGTACACAAGGTAATTATCACCAAACCCTTTTATATGGGCGTGTGTGAGGTTAAGAACTTTCAGTACGAACTGTTCCGCCGCGACCACAAAAAGCTGCGGGGCAAAGAAGGCCTTTCGAAGGACGATGATGAAGCCGTTATTTTTGTCAACTGGTACGAGGCCCAGGCGTTTTGTCGATGGCTTGCAGACAAGGAGGGGCTCCCCTACCGCCTGCCGACCGAGGCGGAGTGGGAATACGCATGCCGCGCGGGGACTACTACGGCATACCAGACTGGCGAGCTGCTGCCCAAAGAGTTTCACAAGAACGCGCGTATGCTGGGCGGGCCGGTTCCGGCGCCTCTTCACGTAGGGCAGACGACCCGGAATCGGTGGGGGCTTTACGATATGCACGGCAATGTCGAGGAGTGGTGCCTTGACTGGTACGGCCCTTATGTTCACGGTCTGCAGATAGATCCGGTCGGATACACCAACGGCGATTTCCGCGTTTTGCGGGGCGGCAGCCATGCCACGGAGGTTTATTATTTGCGCTCGGCAAACCGGCTGGGAACGGTGCCGGAAGACAAACACTGGCTTATCGGTTTTCGCGTGGTTATCGGCGAAATGCCAAAGACAGCGCCCCTGCCGGCACCTCCGGCTCCACTAAATCAGCAAAATGTGATTCAAAGGGACATAACCCTGGTCTGTAAGGGGCCGGATCCGGACAAGCCGCACTTCGAGCGTCCTCGGAAGTATGTGACAATCCCAGCCAGTGCGAACGGTCCGCTTTTCGCAGGTCACAATCATTGTCCGGCGATTGTTGAGTGCCCCAACGGCGATCTGCTGACCATCTGGTACACGGGTATCGGCGAGCGAGAGCGCAATATGGCGATAGCCGCAAGCAGGCTTCGCTACGGCGAAGAAGAGTGGGAGCCGGCATCGCCTTTCTGGGACCCTCCGGACCGCAACGATACGGCCTTATCGATGTGGTACGACGACAGGAACACAATCTATCACTTCAACTCGCTGTCGATAAGTTCTAACTGGAACCGCATGGCGGCTGTCATGCGAACTTCGAATGATTCCGGCGCCACGTGGTCGAAGGCGAGGCTGATTCTGCCCGAACACGATGGCTCGCACCAACTCAGCGAGGCAGTCATCCGGATGCAGGATGGCTCGATCGCCATCACCCATGATGCCGGAGCTACCCTCTGGGTCAGCGGTGACGAGGGCCTGACCTGGTACAATCCGGGGGGCTCAATCAGCGGCAATCACCCGAGCGTCGCTCAGCTTGAAGACGGGCGGCTTTTCGGTTTGGGGCGAGGTGGAGACATCGACGGCTATATGCCTCGGAGCATTTCGATCGACGGCGGCAAAAACTTCACTTACAGCCCGACAGAACTGCATCCCATAGGTGGCGGCCAGCGCCTCGCCCTGCTGCGTCTGCGGGAAGGACCATTGTTCGTTGCCTCGTTCGGGAACAAGTACGGCATTTCGACCGTGCCGATCACGATTACCGATTCGGAGGGCGGCCAATACCAGGCCAAAGAGCTTTTTGGCGCCGTTTCACTTGACGGCGGCAAAACCTGGCCGTATAAGCGGGTTATCGGACAGAGCCCGGCAATACCGATCGAATGCACCGACGGTGGCGCCATGATCATGAGCGACAGCAGCAGTGAATACAGAGGGTATCTGTCCGTATGCCAGGGACTCGACGGCGTGATCCACCTTATAAGCAGCCGACAGCACTACGCATTTAACCTGAAGTGGATTATGACTCCACCGCCGGCGCCGGCGCCGCCTGTCAGGGTCAAACACGAAGTGGAAACGTTTACCGGTCCCAGGTTTGATCTCGACTACTGGTTCGACTACAAGAGCTATACGGGCGGTTTCAACGGCAAAGGAAAATACACCGTTCGGTCCATCATGCCCTACGGCGGCATAAGCCGGGCGGTCGGCGAAGGTTCATTCGAAGCGACCTTCGTCATCGACAACATGAGATTCCATCCGGGGCTCAGATGGCGCGAGATGGCTTTCGGATTCAAGGACAACCTGACCAGGACCATATTTCTGCACGTGGGAAAGAACAATCTCTCTTTGTACGTAAAAGACACCGAAGCAAAGCACGAAGGCGGTAAATACGGCGGACTTGTGCAGAAATATTTAGAAGTGCCGAAGAAACTGAAAATGCGATTCATCTGGCTTGAAGAAAACAGGCAGATTCGTATATTCTACGGCTTGAACGGCGCCGAGGCGACGACGGAACTGCCGCAGAGCGAAAAAGGCATATACCTGACATCGCCGTTTTCGCAATCCAATGCGGCGTATTTTCTAATGAGCGAAGCCACGGCTGATATCGACTACTTCGAAATCAGACCGCTGTGATGTTTCAAAAAGGAAAAAGACATGAGAAGCAAATCCGCACTCAAGGCCCCGCCTCTATATTTCACCGCCTTTAAATATCTGTGCGGATTCCGCGTATGCCTGACAAGGGTACTTATTTGCGCCTGTGCCGCGGGAAAAGAATCCCTCGCGCCGGGGTTGGTGAGGGAAGGACGTATGCAGAATCACTCGGCATGAGGCGGAGGTGGCATCGAAACGGGCAATTGGCCGATGAGTTGGGTTTCCAGGACGGCATGCCCGCCGGAAGCCCACCCTATGCAAAAATGACAGGGGTCAACTACCCTGATTAAACTTTAATACTTGAGAAAGGAGCGACAGAATGAAAGTATCAAAGTCCAGAATTATCGCGAGTATTGTGCTGGTTTGCATGCTCGCGGTTGTCGTGACGGCGCAGAACCAGACCTATACAAACAGTCTCGGAATGAGGATGATCCGTATACGCCCCGGCTCATTCAATATGGGAAGTGCCACACAAGTGGGAAGGGACTACTGGGACGAACAACCGGCACACAGAGTGACGATCAGCAAGGCCTTCTACATGGCCGAAACCGAGGTGACAGTCGAGCAGTTCCGGCAATTCCAGGCGGATTTCATGGGAACCGAGGAATACCGCCCTTATGCAGCCGGTGTCAGTTGGTTTGAAGCACAGGCTTTTTGTAAGTGGCTGAGCGAACAGGAAGACAAACCATACCGCCTGCCTACCGAAGCAGAATGGGAATACGCCTGCCGGGCTGGGACCACCACTTTGTACTCGTCTGGTGATACGCCTCCGGAACCGGAAACGCCGAATCGCTGGGGCTTGAAGAATATGCACACGGGTGTGCGAGAATGGTGTTTCGACCTGCATGGGGAGTATCCCGCCGAGCACCTGATAGATCCGGTCGGACCTGAAAAGGGGATGGTGCGGGTCGTTCGCGGCGGGCCGCTTGACAACGGCAGTCGGGATGCCGAGCGCAAGATCTGGAATGCATCCGCAAGCCGCTGCGGGATGGCGCCGAATTTTGGCGTTGCGCCCTCGGTGAGAGCGGGAAAAGTCCCCAACAAAAGCGGTTACCATAACATCGGCTTTCGAGTGGTTCAGGCGCCCATGCCTACAACACCTGCCCTGCTTTACGAGGCTCCGTTTGTGCAGCAGTGTGTAAAGCAGAGCACCGCCGGTGTGACCCAGGGCCCGGATCCTGATAAGCCTTATTTCAGGAAGCGATTCCTTATTGCCACCCCGCCCGACAACGGTACAGGCGAAGAAATAGATGCCCTTGCTTTGCACCCGGCACTTAGAGGACACAATCACAGTCCGGGTCTGGAGGTGTGCCCCAACGGTGATGTTCTGATGGTTACGTACACCTCTTATCACGAGTACGAGCCTGGCGTATCAATGATGGCCACGCGCCTTCGCTACGGGGCGGACCAGTGGGACATGCCGGAGAGAATCTTCGATTTTGTCGGCGCGAACGACCATTGCGCGATGCTGTGGAACGACGGTGGGACAGTCGTCTTTTTCTGGGGAAATCCAAAGCTCGACAATGCGTATCCGTTCCAGTGGATGACATCGCAGGATAACGGTGCGACCTGGAGCAGCGTGAGCTACCCTGATTTTGTCAACGAGATCGGCTGCCACTCAAGACAGCCTATCAACACGGTCTTTCGCGACAAGAAGGGGACAATATACGTTTCGAGCGACGGCTGCGGGGGAAAGAGCGTGCTCTGGGTGGGCTCGGCCGACGGCAGGCTCTGGCGTGACACGGGAGGCAGAAGCCACGGTCGCCATACCAGTTACGCGCTGCTTGCGGACGGAAGAATCCTGGGTCTGGGCGGAAAAAACACCGACATAAACGGCTGGATGCCCAAATCACTCTCCAGCGACGGCGGAAAAACCTGGAAAAAAGAGATTACCCCGTTCCCGGCCCAGGGCTCTAATCAGCGGCCAACCCTGATTCGACTCAAGAGCGGCAGGCTGTTTTTCTGTGCCGACTTCCAGCACATAGGGGGCCACCAGCCTGAAGGCGTCACCAAAAAAGGCTCATACGCGGCGCTGTCCGAGAGCGAAGGAGAGACCTGGTTCATCAAGAAGCTTATAGGAACCCAGCCACATGAAAACCCAAGACGTCACAACGGCGCAGACACCATAGGTTATTCCGTGGCCCGGCAGGCGCCGAACGGCGTCATCCACCTGATGACAACGATGAATCGTCCCTGCCTGCACCTTGCGATGAACGAGGCGTGGATTCTCGATACCGAAACGAAGGAGGTTGCGGATGAGGAGTTGATGAAGTCTACCGCTTCCGAAATCTCAAACGTCAGACAATACAACGAGAATTATGACCTGATAACGAAAAGGTGCGCCTGGTCCGCCGGAACAGGTAAGGATGGAAGATACCTTCTCGAAGGGACGCAGACCTGCTACTATAAAGACGGTCAGAAGCAGTGGCAGGCCGGCTACAAGCTCGGACGCAAGGTCGGCAGGGAGACCTACTGGTCGCCGGATGGCGGTATCAAGTGGACGTGGAACCACGACAGCGATGGTAGCAGCGTCTGGACGCAATACTGGCCGAATGGCCAGAAGAAAGCAGAGTCCACCTGGCGAAACCTGAAGGCCGACGGGACGGCAACGCTCTGGGACAGCTACGGAAAAATCATTAGCCAAAGACTTTTCGTTGACGGTAAGCTGCTTGAGAAAACTGAGTAATGATCCCGGCGTCAGACTTGAGGTTTGGAAATGAAAAGATGGATTATAACTCCGGCTTGCATGGCGATGTCTGTCTTTCTTGCGTCTGCTACAGCAGGTGAGAAAGCCGAAGCCGCCAAATCGTTCATCAATTCCATCGGTATCTACATGATACACATTGAACCGGGCGATTTTATCATGGGCTCCGACGGAAGTGAACTTCCGCAAGCGGTTCTCGATGCCAAAGAACACGGACGCAACCGAAAGGTCTGGCTGCCAAAAAGCGGCGATTACGATGAACAGCCGGCACATAAAGTGACGATTACCCGACCATTTTACATGGCCGCCACTGAGGTCACCAACGCGCAGTACGAGTTGTTTGACCCGCTTCATGTTCATCTGCGGGGCAAATTGGGCTTTTCCATAGACAACGACGAGGCGGTCGTTTTTGTAAGCTGGTATGAGGCGGCGGCATTTTGCGAGTGGCTGAGCAAGAAAGAGGGAATTGCTTATCGCCTGCCGACCGAGGCTGAATGGGAATACTGCGCCAGGGCCGGAACTGCCACATCCTTTTCAACCGGTGATGACCTGCCCCGTGAATACTTGAAGAATCCGAGCAGCAGTTGGTATCCGGACCCCGGACGAGGCCGCGGCAGGTCCGAACTTGTCCCCTTGCACGTCGGAAAGACCCCGCCGAATCCATGGGGATTGTATGATATGCACGGCAATGTCGAGGAATGGTGCGCAGACTTTTATGGGCCCTACGTCGCGGACGACCAGGCTGACCCGATTGGTCGTATTGACGGTGATTTCAAGGTGACACGAGGCGGCAGCCACGCTACCTACGCTTATTATCTGCGTTCGGCAAACCGGATGGGGACGGTACCACGGGATAGAAGCTGGCTGATAGGATTTCGCGTCGTCAGCGGCGAGCTTTCCGCGACAAACCCGCTACCGAAGGCCCCGCTTCAGCAGTATCAAAAAGGTGTTAATCAAAGCGTACCTCGCCAACCGGCTGAAGGTCCCGATCCCAAGAGGCCTTATTTCCGCGGTCCGCGCAATTATGTGAAGATACAACCCGATTCGTACGGCCCACTTTTCTCACGGCACAATCACTGCTCGGCGGTCGTCGAATGCCCCAACGGTGATTTACTGGCAACCTGGTTCACAACACAGACCGAGCGCGGGCGCGAGATGGCCCTTGCGGCAAGCCGGCTGCGATACGGCGCCGAAGAATGGGACCAGGCCAGCCTCTTCTGGGATGCTCCGGACCGCAACGACCCGGCACAGGCGTTGTGGTCCGATGACAAAGGAGTCATATATCATTTTTCCAGTATATCAGTCGCTGCGACATGGGGGCCGTTAGCTGTTTTGATGCGGAGCAGCACCGACAGCGGCGCTACGTGGTCGAAGGCGAAAGTCATTATTCCCGAACACGGCAGGCGGCACCAGGTTATCGAATCGGTGTTCCGCACGCGCGAGGGCTTTCTGGTGCTTCCGTGTGATGCGACGCCCGGCGGTGGCGGTGGGACGGCGCTTCATGTGAGCCGCGACGGTGGAAGAACATGGTTCGATGCGGGTGGCACCATTGCGGGTATCCACGCGGCGGTAACGCAACTGGAGGATGGGCGGCTGCTGGCCTTCGGACGAGGCGATACGATTGACGGCAGGATGCCCAAGAGCATGTCTGAGGATATGGGAAAGACCTGGAGCTACAGTGCGAGCGCTTTTCCACCAATCGGCGGCGGCCAGCGGCTCGTACTGCTGAGATTAAGGGAAGGACCATTATTCCTTGCTTCTTTTGCCTCACAGAGGGAAGATGAGTCGGCACCGAAAGTCTTTGTCACTGATGCTTCCGGAACAAGAAAGGCAGTTACCGGACTATTCGGCGCAGTGTCTTACGACAGTGGCGAGACGTGGCCAATGGTCAGGCTTTTCACCGATGATCAGCCGCCTCGGCAGGCCCAGACCACCAACGGCGGGAAGTTTACGCTTAGCCAGACATCGGCTGAGCCCAAAGGCTACCTGTCGGTCTGCCAGGGGGCAAATGGGCTTATTCATTTGACAAGCAGTTGGAATCATTACGCTTTCAATCTCAAATGGCTCGAAACACCGCCGCCGGTGCAGCCTCAATAAGAAGGAAAAGAGCACAAATGAAGACACAGGAAAAAATCGAAATGCACAAGGCTTTCTGGCGAGGTGAGGGACCGTCGCTTATTCTTGTTCCGACGAAAGAGATGCCGCTCTATGATGTGGACGACTACCGCGAGCGCTTCTACAACCCTGAGAAAATGTGGGAGTCGGAGATGGCTCGCGCCAGGGGAGTGCTTGACTGGCCGACGGACGGGATTCCCACGGTCAGGCCGAATCTCGGTGTGATTTTCATCCCGGCGATGGCAGGCATGAGCTTCGATATCCGGCCCGACCATATGCCGTGGCCGGGAAAACATCTCACCCCGGAGCAAATCCGCTCAAGCCGTGATGTTGACGTCACTCAAACCGAGCTTATGCAATTAGCGGTGGAATTTTATCAAATACACCGGGAAAACAGCGATGGCGAGATACTGGCCTATCAGCCGGACAACCAGGGCATCTTCGACATCGCGCATCTGATGTACGGTGACGAAATTTTCCTTGACATTGTGACCGAGGAAAAGAAGCCATGGGTTGAAGAACTTCTTGAAATCAGCTTTGATCTTATGGTTCGCGCTTCGGTGCACGTAAAAAAGCTTATCGGCGAAGCGACGGACGAGATGGCCCACGGACATGCTACTCAGCAGGGCGTCGTATTCTGCGATGCAGGACTCCGCATATCCGAAGATTCGCCCACGATGATTTCGCCGCAATTGATTGATCAATTCGTGATACCGCCCATCGAGCGCTGTGGTGAGCATTTCGGCGGTATATTTATGCACTACTGCGGCAAGCACGACTATCTTTTCGAGCGGCTGTGCCGATGCGAGTGCGTGCGCGCCATTGACTTAGGCGACCCATGGTCTTATGACACGCGATGGCTGCTTGAAACATGCGCCGAAACGAACACCGTGCTGTACAGCCGGGTGGGCGCCGAGCAGAGGGAAAGCTGGACCGACTACCTGACACGGGTGGGCGGACTGGTGCACGACACGGCGGCACGCTGTATTCTCAGGCCGCTGGTATTTCCCGAATCCCGCGCCGACTGCGAAAGAATGCAGCAGCTCTGGCACGAACTGACAGCAAAATAAGCGAGACCGCTCAATGATCCGGCCTGATAACGTATCCTGATTGACCCCGTACCACAGAAGAACTATAAATCTTTGAGACTGTCTTTGCAATCCACGGGTTGTTACGCTATGATGCGGAGTAAGTTTATCAGCCCTGGCCGGTGGCAGCCACAGAGCCCGGCGAGGTGGAGGGTTTGATTGTCGAAGCTATGAATCGTCCGCTTAACCTATGAAGTATGCTCATGAAGAGACCTGCACCAAAACAGATTAGTCCTGAGAGTATAGATCGGGTGTTAAGATTCCTCCCTATCTTTGAGCAGAAGGGATATAAGTTTTCTGAACTTTGCTGTCCAGAACCGCATGATAACGGCACACTTGTCCTTCCTTTTTATGAATACAGCAGGGATGTCAATGATTTTATATCTACCCTCTACAGGGAGGGATTCATTATACCCTTTAACTGGCCTATTTGGGAATATGGGAGAAAGCTCTATGATAAGCCTCAATTGCTGAAAAGAGCAAAACTTGAAACCTTGCAAAAACTGCTTACGGCTCATATTCGACAAGATCGTTTTTGCGAAGGACATCTTGCCTGTATACTGGAGAACGGACACATTAGCGCTATCTTACATCGGCTCGAAGAAATCAGAATGAATATGAAAAACTGAAGGAGTACATCCCCCTGCTCTCAAATCTCAACGGTCTCCCTATCCGCAACAATCCTGACATTGCTACCAAAATACTCAGAATATTTTTCAGGGAAGAGAGTATGAACAGGAATTATGTACTTCGGAGAAACTGCTTTAACAAATTCCTGCAAATCTTCGATATAAACATGACCACTACAATGAACCTCAAATACCGGGACTTCGTTGTCATCCCAAAATGGCTTCACTTCAGGCAAATATCCATTCCACAGAGAGTAAATCAAAGCGGTATTTTTCAAATCACCTTTTTTTGCAAAAATCCATCTTGTCTTGTAGGTATTCTTTATTACTAATCTGTTTCTGACACTCTGCATTTGCTCATAAGTTATTTTAGCCGATTTAAATTTAAACAGACTTTTGTTCTCAGCCATTTTTTCTGTATAGGTGTTCGGGACAAAAAATATTCTTATATTGTCCCCCCAGTCGAACTGAGGTATTTTGAAAGAAATCCTTTTCAGCTTGTCCAAAATGTAAGCAGTATAAGGGTCAATAACAAGAGTACGGCTGCTTCTGACACAAGCCCTGTAAACAGAAACCAACCTGTCGATATTTTGAGATGAACAAGCTAAGAAATACAACTGGCATTTATCTCTGAATAGCTCCACGAGTCCATTCTCTACTTCTTGCTCAGTTTGATATTGCCCTCTTGTTCTCCCAAACATTGAGCCTTCAAGAATAAGATAGTCAATGTCGTTCAGTGGATGTTTCAAGATATTTTGAAACAAGATGCTCTTTCTTCCATGCCCTCTGAAATCTCCTGAGTAGAAGATCCTCTTACCTTCTCCCTCTATCAGAAATGCCAGTGCATCAAATCCGGAGTGGTCAACCAGATGGGGGGTTATTTTAAACTCGCCGACTTCGAAAGCTTTCCAGCTTTTCACAGGATGGGTATTGATGGGTATAAAATCCGTCTGTCTGAAGAAGTGGGATACTTCTATTAGTTCCTTACATCCTTCACTGAGATAGATTGGTATCTCAGGGTTGATAAAGGATAACAAGCCATAGTGATCCTGATGGGAGTGGCTAAGGAGAATTCCGTCAACGGTACATTGTTCATCGCTGTACAGCCCGTGTATATCGGGCAGGATATTATCCTCTATTAGCTGCTCTTTGGATTTATTCTTTATTTTTTCAGCATTAAACTGCTCTCTATTCTCATCTACAAGGGGCAGTCCAAAATCAATCACAATTGTTGAATTGCGCGATTGAAGCTCAATGCAGGTTCCGCCAATTTCTTTAGCTCCTCTGTGGATAGTCAGGTTCATGGTGAATCTGATCCTCAAAGCGCCTCAGAAAAGCATCTAAGCCGAAGATATTCTGGTCATAGAGACCAAATCCCATAAAGTTACTGACTGCAAATTTAAGTTCTATACGCGGACAAGGAGGCAATGCCTCCAGTTCTCTCTTCAGAATCAAAGAGGCGGGGTCATGATTAATCAAGGCTAAGACGTACTCCGGCTTGTCATCACCAAAACTTTCAATTGATTTCTGATTACTTATAAGCCCTAATTCCATTTTTTGGTTAAATACTCTTTTCATCTCGTCTTTTATGCTTGAGAGATTACCCCCCTCTCCGACGAAAATGTTTATGTCTTCAATGTGTTTCTTGAGTCCGGCATTTCCAGTCAGGGCATTATCCCGATACTTCATTTCGATAAAGGCCAGCCCCAAACTCTTGTTGTTTTTTCGTTCTGAGGGGGAAGATGGCCAACGAACTGCTATAAGGTCGAATCTTCCGTTGGCATTTGCATATTCTATGTCACAGATGAAATAATCTGTACCTTTGGCTGAATTTCCAAAGTTGTTTTCCCTTAGCATTAGTTGCTGAAATTCCCTCTCATTCTTAGGATGTTTCCCAAACCACAAATCCATTTCATGTTTTAGAAAAGGTATCACATCAATCCACCTGTTAACATCATCCGAAGCAGCCAGTAGAGCGGGCAGGTCTTTAGGGCGCCTGGTCCTATTTTCATCAAGATAGTCTCTGTCGAAGCCGACATTAAACGAATTGCCTTTTTCCGCAATCTTTAGTATGTTTCCACCACGATAATATATATTGACATAATTGTCTCTAATTTCAAGACATAGTGTGGAGTCGAGCCTAACCAGATTCAGGACTGGTTGCAGAATCCCGAATTTCAACGTACTTATAAATGTCTTTGATAAGTCTCTCATAAAGCTCCCATATTGATACTTCCAGTTGCTTACCGGTTCTCTTCATCAAGCTCGGGCGTCTGCTCTTCGCTGAAACCCGAAATGAGCTTATCTTCAGTGTATTCAAGGTCTTCGCTCTTCAAAAGTGATCTATACAGGTGATTAACCAACCACATACTAACTCAAATTCAGGAAATGTCCAAATCCTTTCTGAAGCCTCAGCATTGGCTACGGTTGTGTGCCAAAAAAATTTGCCCTCATCCTTGCATACGACGAAAGGTTCGGATATGATGCCTGTTTACATGCTCGGCCCCGACCTGCGGGGAAAACCGGGCGGCCAAAGTAGCGTCCTTGGCGGGTGCAAAGTTGGTTTCCGGAGTGAAACGAATGTCTGCAACAGTAGTCCAACAAATAAGTTACATCGCCCCTGCGGCGCCGGCGAGGAGAAGGTCGGCGACGGGTAGTGAACCGTTCCTACGGCCGGAAATCGGATTCACGCCCAAGTGGTTCCGCAGCAGCCTGGGCATCGATTTCGGCGAAAAATGGCATGTTGACCCAAAGTACCGCCGCGAAACAGTTATCGCCATGCGCCAAGAGCTGCGAAGGCGGTTTCCAGGCACATCGATTGGCAGAATTGATCAACCCGATAAGCCGCTTGACCTGCTGACCGGTCTTTACGGGGGCAACTTCGTGGCCGCAATTTATGGCGTGCCAATCATTTACGCCAAAGACAACTGGCCGAACTGCGAGCACAAGTACCTAAGCGACGAAGAAGTTGAAAACCTTGAACCGCCCGCACTCGACAGCAACCCGATGTTCCAGGACCTGATGCGCCAGGTTGACTGGATCGCCGAGTCCGAAGGCCGGGTCGAAGGGTTTATCAACTGGCAGGGAATCCTGAACAACGCCCAGCGGCTGCGAGGCGAGAATATCTTTTTCGACATCATCGACGCACCCGACAGGTGCCGCCGGCTCTTCGACTGCATTTACGAAACCATGGCCGAGGGCGCCAAGCGGCTACACCACCGCCAGAAAGAAACCGGCGCAATAGTCGATTTCTTTACCGTAAGCAACTGCCTGGTCAACATGATTTCACCCGCGCAGTATCGCGAGCTTTTCCTGCCCTATGACCTGAAATTTGAGGAGGAATTCGGGAACCTTGCCGTGCATAATTGCGCATGGAACGCCGACCCGTATATCGATGAATACGCCAGGATCAAGAATCTCGGATATGTGGACATGGGTATCAACTCGAACATGGTGCGGGCACGCGAGGTGATACCTCATGCCAGACGCGCCTTGATGTACACACCGATGGACCTTGCAAACAAACCCTGGGACGAAATCCGCGATGATATCGAACGAATCGCCCATGAATTCGGGCCGTGTGATATTGTCGCGGCGGATATAGAAGCTGACACGCCGGACGAACGAATTCTGGCGCTTGTCGAACTTTGTGAGCAAATCAGCAATCGAAAGGAGATCCAATAGTCATGGCAGATTTACCCAAACCGCTTCGCGGCATTATACCACCGATGGTAACCCCACTTCTTGACAACGATACCCTGGACGTAGAAGGGCTCGAACGACTTATCGAGCATATTCTCGCCGGCGGCGTACACGGGCTGTTTATTCTGGGAACGACCGGAGAAGGGACCAGCCTTAGCACCAGGCTCCAGACGGAAGTTATCGAAAGGACATGTAAGCAGATCGCCGATCGTGTGCCGGTACTGGTCGGCATTACCGATACCGCCTTTACCGAATCGCTGAATATCGGCAAAATCGCCGCCGATAAAGGCGCTCAGGGCCTGGTACTGGCCCACCCATGCTACTTCCCCGCGGCCGATCCTGAAATGCTCGCCTCTCTTAAGCGAATGGGACCGCAGCTTCCTTTGCCGACGTTCCTCTACAACATGCCCAGCCACACGAAGCTGACGTTTGCACCATCAACAGTCAAGGCTGCTGCTGACGACATTCCAAATATCGTCGGGCTGAAAGATAGCGGCGGGAAGATGGTTTACTTCCACTCGATCCAGACACTTCTAAAAGACAGGCCTGATTTCGCGCTGCTTGTGGGCCCGGAGGAGATGTTGGCTGAGACGGTGCTTCTCGGCGGTCACGGGGGCGTTAACGGGGGGGCAAACATGAAGCCACAACTTTACGTCAGCCTGTACAACGCAGCAATAGCAAAAGACTTCGACAAAATAGCTTCGCTGCATGCAGAGGTGATGGCGATAAGCACAAAGATTTACTGTGCGGGCGCATACGGCTCCAGCTATCTTAAGGGTTTGAAGTGTGCTCTTTCGTGCATGGGCATCTGCAGCGGCGAGCTGGCCGAGCCGTTCGAGGGCTTCAAAGGCGACGACAAGAAGAAAATTGCGCGGTACGTCCAAGAGCTCGCACTGAAGGCTAATAATTAGAAAACCGTCAACACTTGCCCGGCTTACCGGGTTTAACAGGAGCAGGGATTTTTTTCAATGGAATCGAGGAGCCGCAGGTGGCCCACTAAATGTCGGGCCATTTATGCGGATGTAGTGTTGTCTTTTTGGAGTATTAAAAATGAGAAAACGATTCGTCTTCGTATTAATCGTACTTATCGCCCGCGCTGTGGTTGGGCATGCGGCCGAGAAGGCGCAAATGGGTTTCACCAATTCGCTCGGAATGAAGCTTATCCGCATAGAGCCGGGGACCTTCATGATGGGCATAGAGAAAACACCGCTGCCTCCGGAGAGCACTGTCTACGACAGACCCGGCTGGTACCGTGGAGAGCCCAAGCCGCCCGCCTTGTGGGACGGCGTGAGAGCGGGACTGGTGGGCGCGATCTTCAATGATGGTGACCAGAACGAAAACAGGATGACCCGGGTTATCGAACAGGTAAACCTCGACTGGAGTTCCGAACAGGCCAGAAAGGACCGGCTGTGGGGCAAATCCACTCGCTGGCGAGGATTGGTCAAAGCCCCTTCCACGGGTATCGTGACATTCACCGTCGAAGCGAATGACGAGGTCCGTGTTCTCATCAACCATGAAGTGGTCATTGATGCCGCTGGCAAGAACAACCTCGAGACGGCCCGCGTGCAGATGATAGAGGGAAAGTACGCACAAATTGCCATCGACACCGAGAATACGTCCTACACAAGGCTGTACTGGAACTGGGCAGGGCGGTCCAAGGAATTAGTACCGCCCGATGCGTTCTCACACAGCGCAGAGGATTATAATATGGTTCTTGCATACGGCGCGTGGGCGCCGGGTCGCAAGGGTGGCCGAGGCGTCGAATCCATCGGCGACTACGACGAGCAGCCGCGCCATGAAGTTACGATCACCCAGCCTTTCTACATTTCCGAGACCGAGGTGACAATCGACCAGTTCCGGCAGTTCCAGGCTGAGTATCCCGGCTATGACAAGTTCAGACCCTACGCTTCGGCTATAAGCTGGAACGAGGCCGTGGCGTTTTGCAAATGGCTCAGCAAAAAGGAGGGCAAGCCTTATCGCTTGCCGACCGAAGCGGAGTGGGAATATGCCTGCCGCGCCGGAACCGAGACGCCGTTTTCGTCGGGTAATACCTGTCCGGAACATGAGACCGCCAACGCCTGGGGCCTCAAGAATATGCACACCGGCGTGCGGGAGTGGTGCCTCGACTGGCACGGCGTTTATCCGGAAGAGGCCCAGACCGACCCCGTTGGTCCGGCCGACGGATGGGTAAAGATAATTCGCGGCGGCGCGATTGACTGGTCGGTGGGTGACAATCCGTATTTTGCGAGATCGTCGAATCGCGGGGCGGCGGCGCCGAGCTTTGGACCGCCTCCGGTTCAGTACCAGTTCAAGCAGCTCCAGAACGCCAAGCTCAAGTTCAAGCTGCCCCAACAGTTGATGGAGGAGGCTCACAGGCAGTACCAAATCGAACGGCTTGACGATACGAATGTCACCATGTCGGAGGCGCTCAATACTCCGTTCAGATACACCGGCCTGGCGTATCGATGGTCTATCCGCACCAGCGGCTTTATTCCAGGTCGTCACAGCATCGGCTTTCGTGTGGTTCAAGCGCCGTCCCCCGAGAGCAAACCTCCCTCGTTCGAGCCGCCCTTCTTCCATCGCTGCGTAAAACAGACCAATCAAGGTGTGACCCAGGGTCCGGACCCAGACAAACCGTACTATCGCACGCGGCTGATATTTCCGAACATAGGGCACAGTTCTCTGGCGGAAGTTGGCTGGAAAATAGGTCTGGAAAAAGGTTACGGCGGGGGACACCACAACTCGGCGCTGTGTGTGCTTCCGAATGGCGATCTCGTTGCAGCCTATTATAACACCATATTCGGCGGCGAGCGCGACCCGGGCGTATCGATAATGACTATGCGGCTTCGGCACGGCGCCAACGAATGGGACAACCCCAGCGGTTGGCCGGACAACGTCGATTCGGACGACGAAGGACCAGTCATCTGGAACGATAACGGAATTATCTGGTTTTTCTGGGGCTCACCGCGTCAGGAAGCGGGATACCCATTCCAATGGACCAGGTCAAAGGATAACGGCGCGACCTGGGAGCCGATTCATTTCCCACTGTTCGATGCCCGCGTTGGCCCATATGCGGCGCAGCCGATTAACAGCGCTTTTCGCGACTCGAACGGAACCATCTATCTGGCCGTTGACGGCTCGCACTCGCCGATAAGCTCCGAGCTTTTTGCGAGCAAAGATAACGGCAGAACATGGTACGATACCGGTGGAAGAACCTTCGGAAGGCATTCCACGTTCGTTGTGCTTGATAACGATGTGATAATGGGCTTCGCGGGAAAACAGGCAAGTATCGACGGCTGGCATCCTATCAATATTTCTCGGGATGGGGGAGCGAGTTACGAAATAACCGCCTCTGCGCTTCCGGCCCTTGGCGGCGGAACGCGTGCAAGCGTGATCAAGCTTGCCAGTGGACGCCTGCTGTACGTAGCCGACATGCAGCCGGAAAAGCACATTACCCGAGAAATGCTCCCGCCGGGTTATACCGGGCGAGGCGCGTATGCGGCCGTAAGCGACGACGGCCAAACCTGGCGTATCAGGAAGCTGGTCGGCGGCAATGTACTCGACAAAGAAGGCAAGCCGGTCGACGTGCATACGGTGAGCTATGTCACTGCGCGTCAAGGTCGGGACGGGATGATTCATGCGGTGACATCACACAATCATCCGGATCTGCACTTCGAATTCAACGAGGCCTGGATTCTGCAAGGTGACACCGAGGCGGAACCACTCGGCTCGAAACCGGCGAAGATCCTGCCGCATTCTGTGAAGGAATATCGGGAGGAGTATTCGAACGGCCAGGCGAAGGTGACATGGAGTGCGGGCATTGCCGAAGACGGACACCACGTACTGCACGGCAAGGAGACATGGTACTACGAAAACGGCCGCAAGCAGTGGGAGGCAAGCTATGATGCCGGCGACAAAAAGGGCACCGAGGGCTATTGGTCAGCCGACGGAAAACCCTCGTGGCAGAAAGCCCACTATGACAACGGCACGACCGACGTGTTTATGTGGGACCCGGAAGGGAATATCAAGGCGCTGTCCCGCTGGCAAGGCAAGAAGCTTTTGCGCTACAGACTGCGCGATTAGACTATTGTTTGAGAAAATCAAGAAAGGCGAGTGTCTTGGTAGTATATCCCTGACATTCAATATTACAGAAGTCATAATTGTGTTCTGGAAGGAGCTATGAGAATGGTGAAAAAGATATACGTGCTTGCGACCACAGCTTTTTTGGTAATGTCGGCTTTTACAGCCGATTCTGCGGTTGCAGGGATGCCAACGGGCCCCGAATTCACAAATTCGTTCGGTATTAAATTTGTGCGTATCGAGCCGGCAACGTTTCAGATGGGTCAGAAAAAAGTCCCCCTGCCGCCGGAGGTTCTGCCGATCTTCCGCGGGCGCGGACTGTTTGACTCTCTCAACGAAGGTGACTACGACGAAAAACCAGTCCACACCGTAATAATCACGAAACCTTTCTACATAGGCGTCTTTGAGGTGACAAATTCGCAGTTCGAGCTGTTCAGGCCGGAGCACAAGCAGTTCCGCGGCAAGGAAGGTTTTTCGGTCGAGGATAACGAGGCTGTCACTTTCGTCAACTGGTACGATGCGAAGTCCTTTTGCCGGTGGCTGAGTGACAAAGAGGGACTGCCCTACCGCCTGCCTACCGAGGCGGAGTGGGAATACGCCTGCCGGGCCGGAACAACAAGCAATTATCACACGGGCGACGTACTGAGTGAAGATTTTACGGGAAAAGCTGCTCCGAAAGGCCGCGGCTCCAAATCGGTTTCGCTGACCGTAGGCCGAACAACACCGAATGCATGGGGAATCTATGACATGCACGGCAACCTCGAAGAGTGGTGTCACGACTGGTACGGGCCATATTCCAGTAGCCTTAAGGTCGACCCCGTAGGATATGTCAAGTCGGACTTCAAGGTGACACGCGGCGGCAGCCACAGCTCGGACATCTATTACATGCGCTCGGCCAATAGGCTTGGCGCCGTCCCCGAAAGCAGAAACTGGGTCACGGGCTTCCGCGTCGTTCTCGGTGAGCTGCCGGCGACCGAACCGCTGGCCAAGGTAATTCAGCCCCATCAGCGCAACGTCGTCCCAAGGGAACGCCGACTCATATCAAAGGGGCCCGACCCTGAAAAACCCTACTTCAGAGGACCACTGAGATACGTCAATATTCCACCGGGTTCGGAAGGGCCTGTCTATTCCTGCCACAATCACGACCCGGCGATTTTGGAATGTCCCAACGGTGATTTGCTTACCTTCTGGTATACCTGCCATGACGAGCACGGACGGGAACTTGCTCAGGCGGCAAGCCGACTTCGATGGGGCGCCGACGAATGGGAGCAGGCATCGCTGTTTTTCTGGACGCCAGACCGGAATAATCACGCGCCGGCGGGCTGGTTTGACGACAAGGACACGATTTACCACTTCACGGGCGTATCGGCAGCGAAAAGCAGAGGCAGAAGCGCGATTGTGATGAGAACAAGCAAAGACTCGGGGGCCACCTGGTCGAACGCACGCCTTATTCAGCCCGAGTTCACAGGAGGACATCTGCCCAGTGAGCCTGTTTTCCGAATGCAGGATGGCACGATTGTCTTTGCAATCGACGGGCCTGACACCCTCTTCATGAGCAAGGACGAAGGTTTGACATGGTACAATCCGGGTGGTGACATACCCGGTATTCACGCAGGAGTAACGCAGTTGTCCGACGGCAGATTGTTCGCCTTCAGCCGAGGTTACGCCATCGATGGTAAACTTCCCATAAGCATCTCTACCGATGCCGGCAAGACCTTCACTTCGAAGGCAAGCATATTCCCGACTGTCGCCGGCGGCCAGCGCCTCGCACTCTTAAAACTCAGAGACGGCTCGCTCTTTCTTGCGTCGTTCACCGGCGAAAAGAGAGAAGGCATATATATCACGGATTCCACAGGAGCCAAACGCGAGATTCGCGGCCTGTTTGCAGCGCTTTCACCGGACGACGGAGATACCTGGCCCTACATGCGCCTCATTACCGACGATGGTCCCGCCCGGACCATCGAGTGCACCGACGGCGCCGCCATTACGATGAGTTCCCGGTGCAGTGAATACCGTGGGTATCTGTCCGCCTGCCAAAGTCTCGACGGCCTCATACACGTAATAAGCAGCCGCAACCATTTTTCATTCAATCTCAAATGGCTCAAACAAGCGCCCCCGCCGCCTGCCGACGAACCGGTGAGTGTCAAAGCCATCGTCGAAACATTCAACGGCCCCGACAAGTTCGACAACACCGGCTGGCTGGAATACAAAGGGCCGGACGCAAGTTTCAACGCAAAAGGACAGTATACAATAAAATCAGGCTCTCACTACAACGGGATAAATCGGCTGGTCGGAACCGGCTCATTCGAAGCAACTTTCGTGGTTGAGCAAATTCACTACAATCCACCGGGACCGAGGATATCCGAAGGGGTGACGTTGGGTTTTCGTGATCCCTTCGGTGATGATAGTCCTACGATGTTTGTCTGGATAAAACAGAATGAAATCGCCTGCAGGCCGTTTGGCTCGGTAAAACTTGCAGCGCCTCCGAAGTCGGCAAAGATAAAGTTCGTATTCGACGAGTCGAATCTTCAGTGGCGTGTTCTCTATGGCCTCAATGGGGCCGAGCCAACAACGGAGTTTGAAAAAAGCAGGGAGGGTTTCTATGTCAAGAGCCCCAATACCGAATGCATGGGAGCATATATTATGATGAGCAACGGCCGATGCGACCTCGATCACTTCGAGATCAAGCCGCTGTGATCCTTGGTCTCTCGGTTCGACGGCCTTTGAAACGGCTTATCAGGCCGTGCGCAACACAACGAATGAAAAGGACTCGGAAAATGTTAACGTTCGGACCGACCCGCCGGGGCTTCTCGGCGGCAAAGGCACTGACTGCTGTCACGGTCGTTCTTTTTGGCGGTCTCGCCGGTAATCTGAGCGGGAAACAGGCGGCTGCCGATACCTTTACTAACTCTATCGGCATTGCCTTCAAGCGGATCGAGCCCGGGGGGTTCGAAATGGGCTTCGGCCGCAAGCAACTCTCCGGCAATCTTGTCGTCAGAAAAGGGCATTTCAAGAACGGCGATTTCGACGAGCGCCCCGCACACCGTGTGACAATCAGTAAGCCCTTCTACATGGGGGTATGCGAGGTCACAAATGCTCAGTATGAAATGTTCGACCCGGAACATAAGAGATTTCGCGGCAGGGCCGGCTTTTGCGTTGAAGATGATGAGGCCGTCGTTTTCGTAAGCTGGCACGACGCCGTGCATTTTTGTGATTGGTTGAGCAGAAAAGAACACAAACCCTACCGCCTTCCAACGGAGGCCGAATGGGAATACGCCTGCCGTGCCGGAACCACCACCAGTTTTCACGCCGGCGATGTACTGCCGGAAGGCTTCGTAAAGGGCAATATAAAAACGGCGGCTGAAGAACCGGTGCCTCTTCACGTAGGACAAACAGCCCCTAATCCCTGGGGACTATACGACATGCACGGTAACGTCGAGGAGTGGTGCTACGACTGGTATGGTCCATATCAGGGCGGCCATCAGGTCGACCCCACAGGCTGTGTTGATGGGGATTTCAAAGTGACGCGAGGTGGAAGCCACTCGACCTGGGCGTATTACCTGCGATCCGCAAACCGTATGGGTACACTTCCCGAAGACAAGCACTGGTTGATCGGTTTTCGCGTACTGATTGGTGAGATGCCCAAGACGCAGGGTCTGCCGCGGCCCAAACCGCAGCCGTTCCAGGAAAACGTAAGCCGGCAGATTCCACCCGACCTGACAAAGGGGCCAAACCCGGATAAACCGTATTTCAAGGGCCCAACGCCTTTCGTAAAAATTCCCGCCGGTTCGACAGGTCCTTTATATTGGAAACACAGCCATTTTCTCGCAGTCACCGAATGCCCCAACGGCGACCTGCTTGCGGCATGGTTCAACTGCATGGAGGAGATGGGCCGTGAATTATGCGTTGCAGCCAGTCGCCTCAGATATGGTGAAAAGGAATGGGAGCCTGCGTCGGTTTTCTGGGATGCGCCCGACCGTAACGACCATGCGCATGCGCTCTGGTACGACGGCGAGCGGACAATTTATCACTTTAACGGTCTCGGGACACGCTGGCGAAATCTCGCGGTCCTCCTTCGCAGATCGACCGACAACGGCGCGAACTGGTCAAAGGCAAGACTGATTCTTCCCGACCATGACACCGGTCGACACACCGTGGTCGAATCCGTTTTCAGGGCCCAGGACGGCAGGATAGTGCTTCCGTTTGATGGACGACGCGGCTCGATTATCCTGCTCAGCAGCGACAACGGCCATACCTGGACCGACCCGGGCGGCAACATCCGCGGCACACACGCCGGCGTCACCCAACTGGCCGATGGACGGTTAATGGCTTTAGGACGGCACGGCGCGATAAACGGCCAACTGCCCAGGAGCATCTCATCCGACATGGGCAAGAGCTGGATCTACACTGCCGGGCCGTTCACGTCCATTCACACGGGAAGGCGGCTTGCGCTGATGCGGCTCAAAGACGGAACCATTTTCTGCGCATCCTTCGCCAGGAACATGAAGATCAAAAACAACACACAGGAGCAGCACACCATCAACGGCCTTTTTGGCGCTGTTTCGTTCGATGAGGGTGAGACCTGGCCTCACATAAGAGTGCTCTGCGCGGGACAGGGACGCAACGAGACGCAAACGATGGACGGCGATCCGTATACGATTGACAGTGCTACGGGCGAGCCGATCGGATACCTCTCGGTCTGCCAAAGCCAGGATGGCATCATACATTTGCTGAGCAGCCGCGAGCACTATGCATTCAACGTGACGTGGCTTACCACGCTGCCGCCGGCGCCACCACCGCCGGAGCCGGAACCAGCTGCATCTGCGCTTAAGGCCAAAGCGAATTTACCAAGCGTCTACAAGCCGAAGGGTCTGCCCAGCCAAGACGACTGGCAGTGGGAACTGCTCGGTCGCGGCCTGAAGGAGGCGGAACTGGTAAGCCTTCTGGGGCCGCCAAAAGACGGATTGAAAATACACACCGAAAGAAGTGGATTCTATTTCCGAAGCGAAAAATTGGACGGATTCAGCGCTGTTGAACCTGCCAAAGGCTTTACCGGCGAAATCAAAGCACAGATTCTCGAAAACAAAGCCAACGACCACGGCGTCGCATTCGAACTTTACGACGGCAACGGCAGCCGATACGCGATAAGCATTACCAGAACGGGCGTCTACTGGTATCAAGGCACGGTGCAGAGTTCCGGCCTACTGCCCTTCAGCCAGTATGTACCGCTGATTGAAGGCGTCAACAACACTGATTGCATGTACACCTATCGACTCGCGGTCCGCCCCGACCGTATCGTACAGATTTATCGCGACGGCCAACTCATCGGTACGAAGCGCCGCATGTATCGCACGCCGCGCTTCGGGTACGTTTTTTTCGGTGCCGGCGGCGGCTCCGAAGCACTTGTGGAGTATATCGCATACGACCTGACCGGGCCATATGGCCCGTGAGTAAGTTCGAACAGTTTAGCTAAAAATCAAATGTTGTTTTGACTTACAGGGAACGCAAACAATGGAAAGAAAATTCGAATTTGCAGCCATTGCAGCACCGATCCTGATCTGCTTGGGTGGAACAGCCTTCGCAGATATCGACATGGGCCCGACTCACACGAATTCGATGGGTATGAAGTTTGTTCGTATCGAGCCGGGGACGTTTCGGATGGGGCAGTTAAAGACCCTCCAGCCGGAAGTAATACCGGTCATCGAAGGAGGGCACCGCGGCGGAAGGTTTGACCTGCTGGCCAACGGCGACTATGATGAGAAACCGGTTCACACCGTCGCGATCACGAAACACTTCTACATGGGCGTCTTTGAGGTAACCAACTTTCAGTATGAATTGTTCGACCCGGAGCATAAGAAACTGCGCGGCAGGAACGGCTTCTCCAACGATGATGACGAAGCGGTTATCTATGTCACCTGGTATGATGCACAGGCGTTCTGCGAATGGCTGAGCAACACCGAAGGTCTGTCCTATCGGCTTCCTACGGAAGCCGAGTGGGAGTACGCCTGCCGTGCAGGCACTGAAACCAATTATCACACCGGGGACATACTGCCCAGCCACTTCCACAAACGTGGAGGCAGAGTCGGAGTGCCGAGAGCCACAACGCTGCAAGTCGGACAGACGACCCCTAACGCGTGGGGCCTTTATGACATGCACGGAAACGTCGAGGAGTGGTGCAATGACTGGTATGGGCCGTACACGAAGGGAAGACAGACCGACCCCGTCGGCTATGAAGAGGGCGATTTCCGTGTCACGCGAGGTGGCAGTCATGCAACCTTTCCTTATTTTCTGCGTTCGGCCAACCGCCTGGGCACGCTGCCGGAGGACAAGCACTGGCTCATCGGCTTTCGAGTTGCAATCGGTGAGCTGCCGAAGACCCAGCCATTGTCTCCGCCGCCGCCGGCGCGGTATCAGCGAAATGTCACCCGCCGCGACCGCGCCAAGGTCAGCAAAGGCCCCGACCCCCATAAGCCGTACTTTTGCGGCCCCGTGCGCTTCGTGAACATACCGCGGGACTCGATCGGTCCGGTCTTTGCGGGACACAACCACAATCCGGCGATTGTCGAGTGTCCAAACGGCGACCTGCTTACTATATGGTACACCTGTGTTTCCGAAAAGGACCGCGAACTTGCCCAGGCCGCAAGCAGAATGCGGTACGGCAGCTACAAATGGGAGGAGGCGTCACCTTTCTGGGACGTACCCGACCGCAATGACCACTGCCCGACACTGTGGTTTGATGGGCACGAGACAATCTACCATTTCGGCGGCATTTCCGCAGGCGCCACCTACGGCACACTTGTCATAATGATGCGGACCAGCTCCGATAGCGGCGCGACATGGTCCAGGGCGCGAATAATCGTGCCCGACCATGCAAACGCACGCGGCGGACATATGACCAGCGAACCGGTCTTTCGGATGAATGACGGCTCCATTGCAATCACCACAGACGGTATGCCCACACACTGGATAAGCGGCGATGAGGGCCTGACATGGTACAGTTGCGGCGGCACGCTCAACGGAAATCACCCCGGTGTGACGCAATTGGCGGACGGCAGGCTTGTCGGCTTTGTCCGCGACCATGAAGTTGAGGGCAAAGCGGTCACAACTACATACTGGGACATGGGGCAAACGTTTACACACAAGGCACGAAAGTGGCGAATGAAAAGATGCGTCTCGGAGGACCTCGGAAGAACGTGGACGGCCAGCCCGAGCATATTTCCCGGCATAGACGGCGGCCAGCGGCTAGTTCTGCTGAGACTTCAGGAAGGACCGCTGTTTTTAGCGTCATTTGCAAACAGGGGCATTATCATCATGGACGCTGCAGGAAACAAACGCGAAGTACGCGGTATGATCGGGGCCGTTTCAGAAGACGGCGGCGAAACCTGGCCTTATGTCCGCCTGATTTCGGACGGTTCCGGCGTACCGGGAAAAACCACAAACGGCGGATACTTCACAATGGGAGACCGAACCGCTGAATACAGAGGCTACATGTCCGGCTGCCAGGGTCTTGACGGCGTGATTCACCTGATAAGCAGCTACTCGCATTATTCATTTAACCTTGCATGGCTTAAAACTCCTATGCCCGCGCCGGACGAAGTGGTCGGCGTCAAGCCGATAGTGGAAACATTCGACGGACCCGAGTTCGACTCGGACGGATGGGAGCCTTATCACGGGCACGCCGGCGGCTTCAACGGAAAAGGCCAATATACAATTGTTTCAAGGTCGCATTTTCAGGGCATGAATCATATAGTCGGCAAAGGCTCGTTCGAGATGAACATGGCCTTCGAGAATATTCGTTATAATCCGCGCGGTGATACCGCATCGCCGGGTATCACGATCTGGATCAAGGACGCAATGATGCGGCGGCTGCACTTCTATGTAAGGGACGACCGAATTGACATGGGCCTGCAGGACGAGGAGGAACCTGTACCTTTGAACGAAGGTCACAGGTTGAATGTTTACTATTCTACTCCACCGACTTCCGCCAAACTAAAGTTCGTTTATGACGAAGATACGAGGCGGGTACGTATTTTTTACGGCATCAACGGCCAAGAGGCAGCTACCGAGCTTCCGCACAGCAAGGCAGGCATTTACTTCGGAAGACCACTAAGTGAATCGACCGCCGCCTACATAATGTTCAGCAATGGCAAGTGCGACGTTGACTACTTTGAGATAAAGCCGATTTCCTGAGCAGTACGGCCAATATGCGCCGACAAAAGCACTTGGCTTTTTCAGAAACGGGAGGTAACCATGTTGTTGAATGAAAAAGAAAGACGATGCAGCCCCGTGATAATTGCAGTTGTGTCCCTGGCAGCATTGCTGCAGGCGGGTTTATTGGGGCAATCTCGTGCCGTCGCTGCGGCCATGCCGGATGGAAAAGAATACACAAATTCGTTGGGAATGAAATTCGCCCGCATCGAGCCTGGTACGTTCAAAATGGGCAACGACCAGAAGCTGCCTCCTGAAGTTTTGCCGCTAATCGAGGGCGGCGATCGCGGCGGGCGATTCGACCTCCTGGCGAACGGCGACTACGATGAAAGGCCCGTCCATTCGGTCAAAATCACCAGACCCTTCTATATGGCCGTCTGTGAAGTAACTAATCGACAGTACGAACTATTCGACCCGGAGCACAGAAAGCTTCGAGGAAAAGAGGGGTTCTCCAAGGATGACGACGAGGCCGTGATTAACGTCACATGGTACGATGCGACAGCGTTCTGTCAGTGGCTTTCTGATCAGTACCCCGACGTGCCGGGATATCGCCTGCCGACCGAAGCCGAGTGGGAATACGCCTGCCGTGCAGAAACAACAACCAACTTTTACACCGGGGGCCTCCTGCCAAAGGAATTCCACAAAAACACCGGCGGAGAAAGCCCATTGCATGTGGGCAAAACAAACCCAAACGCCTGGGGGCTGTATGACATGCACGGCAATGTCGAAGAGTGGTGCCGCGACTGGTATGGCCCCTATCAGAGCGGTCCGGCGGTCGACCCGGTCGGCTATGTCGACGGAGATTTCCGGGTAACACGGGGAGGAAGTCACAGCACCTCTACATACTATTTGCGATCGGCAAATCGACTGGCAGCGCTGCCTAATGAAAGACATTGGCTGATAGGTTTCAGAGTCGTCATGGGGGACGTCCCTGACGGCAAGCCGCTGCCGCCTCACATGCCGCTGCATCAGCGGAATGTCTTTCAACGGTCGCAAGAAGAAGTAATAAAAGGCCCTGATCCCGACAAGCCATACTTCAAAGGTCCTCGAAAGTTCATGAAGATTCCTCGCGAGGCCATCGGCCCACTTTTTGCCGGGCATAACCACAGTCCGGATATCGTCGAGTGTCCGAACGGCGACCTGCTCGTATCATGGTTTACGTGTGTCTCCGAGCAAAAACGTGAAATGGGCCGCGGTGCGTCGCGGCTGCGATGGGGACAGGAACAGTGGGACGAGCCCTCGGTCTTTTTGGATACGCCGGATCGGAACGACAGTGTACGGGCACTATGGTTTGACGGTAAAGACACGATTTACCATTTCTTCGACGCATCTGCTGCCGGATCTTATGTGATCCATGCGACAGCGCTTAGAAAATCGACCGACAGCGGCGCGACATGGTCCAAAGCACGCATAATTTTCCCCGAACACGTGCTGCCCGAAGACAAGTGGGGCGGACACATGTTAAGCAGTTGTGTCTTCCGCATGCAGGACGGCGCTATTGCACTCGTCACAGACGGCTTCCCGACGGTCTGGACAAGTCATAATGAGGGACTGAGCTGGCAAAGCTGCGAAGGTCACATCAACGGAAACCATCCCGGCGTTCTACAGCTTGCCGACGGCCGGCTTCGAGGCTACGTCCGCCAAAAAGAGGTCGAAGGAAAAGAAGTGGTAACCACATATACAGACCTGGGTAAAAAGTACACGCACAAAGCGCGCAAATGGAGGATGGCTCAGGGCACTTCATCCGACGGCGGCGGAACCTGGGTCCGCGAGCCGACTATATTCCCGGGTATCGGCGGCGGTCAGCGGCTGGCATTGCTAAAACTGAAAGAAGGCCCCATTTTTATCGCCTCCTTCGCAGACAGGGGCATCATCATTACCGATGCATCCGGACAGAAACGTGAAGTTCGTGGACTTTTCGCGGCTGTTTCCGAAGATGAGGCCCAGACATGGTCCAACATTCGTCTTGTAAGCGACGACGGCCCCGGAAGACCAGTCGAAACTACAAATGGCGGAATGTTCGCCATGAGTTCACGCAACGCCGAATACAGAGGATATCTCAGCGCTTGCCAGGCTCCCGACGGGCTGATTCATCTTATCAGCAGCATAGAACACTATACATTCAACCTGGCCTGGCTGAAAACGCCACCACCACCGCTCAAGTATCCGCCCATAAGGGTCAAGACCGCTATCGAGACTTTCACCGGTCCGAAGGATTTCGACCTTGAAGGCTGGGCGCCATACCACGGCCACGCCGGTGGATTCAACGGAGAAGGACAATATACGATTATCTCCCGATCACACTTCCAGGGAATGAATCGGCTCATCGGGGAAGGCTCGTTCGAAATGAACATCGCTTTTGACAACATCCGTTACAATCCCCGAGGAGACACCGCCTCGCCGGGAATTACGATATGGATCAAAGATGCAATGATGCGCCGTCTGCATTTCTACGTAAGGGAAGACCGAATAAACCTTGGTCTGCAGGACGAAGAAGAACCGGTCCCCTGGCCGAAGAACACCGTCTCCCAGATTCCTTACTCGACCCCCCCCACCTCGGCCAACCTTAAATTCATCTACAATGAAGATACCAGGCGAATCCGGATTTTCTACGGTCTCAACGGCGCCGAGCCAACCACCGAACTTCCATGCACAAAGGCTGGGATATATTTCGGAAAGCCCTTAACCGAATCAACCGCCGCCTATATTATGATGAGCAACGGACAGGTCGACGTCGATCATTTTGAAATCAAACCCCTGTAGAACCGGCAAGCTGATGCCGACCAAATGAAAAGCTGCCTTGCAGGTTGCCCCATAATCGGCGCTGTGACAGAGAGATCTTGGGGTGGGGGCTTGCCTCACCCCCTGCATGCTACTGCGGATTGGGAACATTGTCCCCGCCATGGCATTGTTTGAGATAATTGAGGGCATGAACCTGGCCGGTCATCTCGAGCCGATCCTTATAAACCGGGTCATGCCAGCCTTTGATATCTATGCTGCCTACGAACCCGCCCCGCCGCAGTTCCGAAACAATGTCGGTCCAGTTGCTGTCTCCGAATCCGGGCGTGCGATGAAAGACAAACTGTCGCGGCCCGTGTATCCCATGCCCGCAGACGATGTCCCACAGTATCGCAGCATCCTTGCCATGCGCGTGAAAAACCCCATGTACTCATTTACGCAACTGCGGCATAGGGTCGATGAGACTGACCATCTGGTGACACGGCTCCCACTGAAGGCCCAAATTGTCCGAAGGAATCGCATCGAACATCATCTTCGATGTCACAGTTCTCGATCGCGATCCGGACGCCTTTGTCGGCGCCGTGTTTCGCCACAGGCGCGAAGACCTCGGCAAAGCGACCGGTCGATCGGCCTGTCCACAAAGTGACAGATGAAACCGGTAACCAGGTCACAGCCAAGAAACTCCACCGTCTCGATAAGCTTTTTCAGACCCTATCTCGCTTCCCGGGCAAGCTCATCATCCATCAACGGATTGCCAAACATACTCATACTGCTGATTACGGCGCCGCTTCCCTCGAGCGCTTCGCGGCACTGGCCTGCCAGCTTTTTCAAATCACAGCCCCCATTGTCGTGAAGAGGCTTATGGAAAACGACGCAAACCCATAAGGCAGAATCTGCCGAATATAATCCGCCGTCTTGTCGCCACCTTTGACAAGCGCCCCGATCCGAATTTCTTTATCATGCATATTGTTTTTTGTCCCATAAACCTCAACGCTGTTTCTCTCGATGCCACCGTGATCATATCCGTTTTCCATTCATAATGGCGTTCAGCATGTAAAGATAGTCGGACAGCAGTCTTGTTATCAGAAACTTATCTCTTACCTTCTCTCTGGCCTTCTCACCCATTCTTTTGGCCTCGACGGGGTTCTTGAGTATATGCACTATCCTGTCGGCGAAGCCGTCCACGTCCCCGTGTTCAAGCAAGAAGCCGTTCTCCCCGTCCTCGATTTGCATCGGTATTCCACCAACATTGGAGGCGACAACAGGCGTCCGCTTCCAAAGGGCCTCCGTGACGGCAAGGCAAAATCCTTCACGGATTGATTTTTGAATTATTACATTAGAAAACCTCTGGATCGAGTTAACAAGTTCCTCAGAGTTTCCAACGACAAAGATTATATCCTGCTTTTTCACAAGTCTTTCCGCCTTGCGGTGCACCTTCCTGTACATCCGCAGACCCTCCGGGTCGTCGCTCGCCACGTTGTAACAGAAAATCAGGCGGCAGTCGACTTTCTCCTTGACCCTCTTAAAGACATCTATCACCCCTTCAGGGTCCTTCCAGGGATCTAATCTCGAGACCTGCGCGATTATCGGTTTGTCCGTCGGGACGCCGACCCGTGCCAGATGCTCCACGATAACACTTTCAGAAATGTTTCTGTTTTTTCTGCTCAGGGGGTTTATGGCGGGGTACATAAGCCTTTGCTCGACGGGAAGATCCTCCTTGAAGTATTTTTCACTTGAGAAGACTGCCTCGTCATACCTGAGCAGATAACCTTTGAGAAAATCCCACAGTTCTCTGTCCGGGTGGGTAAGGTCTATGTGACACCGCCATATCCAGGGCTGAAACTTTCTGTAGGACCTTATCAAGGACAACGGCTGAGGGTCGTGCACGATTACGCAGTCATGAGTCAGGTGGGTGAATTTCGAAAAATTCTCGTTCACCTGAAGGTAAAGGGCTTTCTTTTTCTCGGTCAGGTTCAGCTTGGCACCCTGCAGGGCGTTGTGGAAGCTCTTGGTGATCTCGAAGAATTCCTGGCTTCCGTGAAGGATTCGCCAGCCGGCGTGAACACCAACGTCGTTCATAAGCATCACAAGCGAATACAATATCTCGGCCACACCGCCGCCCTGATACGTGGCGTTCACATGAACGACGTGCTTGCCATAGAGGCCCCGGGCCCTGGTATAGATCTCCGCCAGAGTCGGATCCGGTACAATGTGTCGAAAATCTTCGAGACTTAGCATGTTATCTCCTGCTGACTATCAGTTACTGTAAGTTCCTCAAGCAATATTCTCAGTTCAAGGACAGAATCAAGATTGAATCTCGCCTTTGAAATTCCATATCCGATCCGGACCGAGAAAGCATCATCCGGTAAAACCGTAAAGAGGTCCTCGTCGGTATAATCGTCACCGGCGGCAAGGACGAAATCCCACCGGCTTCCCTCAAGCCAAATCTGCGCCGCATGGCCTTTATTGATGATGCTATGTTTGATTTCGAGTATCTTGCTCCCCTCGAAAACACCTATGTCCATGTTTGCGGTCAGTTCGAGAACCGCGTGCCGCAGTTCGTGCATCCTCGTGTATGCAAGCTCCGGGTCCGACCGACGGAAGTGCCACACAAGAGAAAAATCCTTTTCCTCCAGGGACGAGCCTGGCGTTCTGTCCGTGTACATTTCGAGAATTGGCCTTATGGTCTCTTTCCACTCATTTCTAAAATGCTCCTGCGTGTGCCAGCATCCGCCTTTCGGCCTGATCCACGCCCCGTGTTCGGCGATCAAGGCCGCGCCGATATCACCCAGCCATCGATCCAGCGTGCTCCTGTCCCTGCCGCTGATAATTACAATTTCGTTTCCCTCCGTCAAAACCAGAATCCTGAGCAGATTCAGCAACTCTCGGTCCGGTCCGGCTTTTTCAGGCCTGCCGGCAAAACCAACTAATGTACCATCGTAATCAAGCAGAAGCAAACGGCTTGAGGCAGTACGGTAACTGTCGATCAAATTCTTCCTCGCTGAATGTCCGAGCCTGCGCACGGCCAGCCGGTTCTGAGTCTCCTTAATCTCGCCCAGCATCTCGACAAAGTCGTTGGCCCACCTGGTAACGTTATACCGCCGCAGCCTCTCCTGCATCAGAGCGTTGCGCTCGATCTGTCCCTCCGTGGGCATCTCCAGTGCTTCCTTTATTGCCGCAATTATCGCCGCTTTGTTGTTCGCATTGACTGTTATGGCCTCTCCAAGCTCACTTGCCGCACCCGCCATTTCACTGAGAATCAGCACACCTTTACCATCTACCTTGGTCGCGACATACTCTTTTGCTATCAAGTTCATGCCATCGCGAAGGGGCGTGACAAGTGCTACATCCGCCACACTGTAAAGTGCCACCAGCCGCTCGAACGGCACCGCACGATATAGGTACCATATCGGCACCCATCCTATAGTACCATGCTCGCCGTTAATTCGACCCACGAGACTTTCGAGCTCTCTCCGCAGTTCTGCATATTGCTGCACGCCCGTGCGCGAAGGAACGGCCAGCACTATAAGCGTTACCTTCTCGTTGTACTCAGGATTTTGCAACAGAAACAAGTCAAAAGCTTCGATGCGCTGCTTTATGCCCTTCGTGTAGTCGAGCCTGTCAATGGAAATGATTATCCTGCGGTCTCCGATCTTCTTCCGAATGTCCTCCACCGCCTCCTTGACCTCCGGACTATCCACGGCCCCGCTGTACCGCTCGTAATCGATGCCGAGCGGAAACGCATCCACCTTAACCAGCCGGTCACCCACCGTCAGGGAGCCCATGGCATGCTCCAGCCCCTTGATGCGGGTCATACAACTGAGAAAATGCCGTACATAATCATACGTGTGAAATCCAATCAGATCAGCACCGAGAATACCTTCCAACAGCTCTTCGCGCCACGGGAGAAGTCTGAACAGCTCAAAGGAAGGAAAAGGAATGTGCAAAAAGAAACCTATTTTCGCCCCAGGTATCCTCTCACGCAGCATATTCGGCAGCAGCATAAGTTGATAATCATGTATCCAGATGAAATCCTCCGACCCGGCGCAATCGGCCGCCACATCACAAAAGGTCTGGTTGGCCTGCTTGTAGGGCTCCCAGTATCGAGGTTCATAAACGGTATTGAGCGGAAAATAATGAAACAACGGCCAGATCGTTTTGTTGCAGAATCCGTGATAGTAGTCCCGCACGTGCCTCGTCGAGAGAAATACAGGCTTGCAGTTCTGCTCGGCCAAATGTTCGACAATCTGTTTTCTGTCCCGCATGGATATTTTGTCGCTGGCGATTCCAGGCCATCCGACCCAGCAGCACGGCCGGCTGCTGCAGAACGAAGATAGACCTGTGGCAAGTCCCCCGACGCTCGACCTGAAACGCAGGGAACCAGAGCTCTTGAAAACGCTCACCGGCAACCTGTTTGAAACTATCAGCAATTTGCTCATTAGTATCTTTGTTCGCTCAAACCACTGCTATTATATCATAACTCAACTGAGACTGCCTGCCCCTGTTTCGAGCTTTCTATGACTGCGAATAACATAGCCAAAGACTTGATATTATCACCGCATTGGCACCGGGGCGATTTTCCCGTTGGCGGAAACTCCAGCATTTCACGTAGCACTCCGTGAATTCGCGTATACTTGACCTCGGACTTCGGAACGGGCAAGTCCTTCAAGTCGCGCAAGAAACCATCACCGCCGGCAACGACCTGACCATGCGGTGTCTGATCCCGCTCACAGATGACCGTACCCTCATCGCCGACATACCGCCAGTCGCCGTTCCAACTGGTCTGCCAGCCTTCGGCGCACCAGCTTCCCCAGTACAGTAACATCACATCGTCGGTCATCGGCTTTTCGCCATGGATGTGACAGCCTGCCTCAAGGACCGTGAACGTGACGCGACAATGCTCCTGCAGCGGGGTCAAATCGAGCACGAAATCAGGTATTTTCTTTCTCAACATCCGCTCAAAATCCGTGCCCACCTCCGCCTCAAGACCATACTTCTCCAAATTCCGATGCGCTTTGGCAGGTTCCACATCAACAACACTGACGACCTACAGTTCCTCTTCTTTCAACGCTGCAAACCCGAACTTTGTAATATCACCAGCCCCCACCACCAGAAAACGCTCTGAAACCATATAGTTGTATCACCTCGAATCAGGTCGCCATAACGCTGCCGACCCGGCGGTCAATTAGAACACAATCGGCAATTATCATATCACTTGCAGCTTTGCTCACTCCTCAAAGGCGGCGTCGAAGGCCCTTGCCGATGGTTTGAAGTCGATGTTCTTGACAAACTCACATGCCTCCAGCGCGCCGTGCTCGCGGTCCATGCCGCTGTCTTCCCATTCAACCGACAGCGGACCTTCATAGCCGATTTGGTTAAGCGTCCTGATGATTTCCTCGAAATCAACGTCGCCGTGACCAAGCGAACGAAAGTCCCAGCCGCGGTCAGGATGGCCGAAATTCAGATGCGACGCCAGAATACCGGTTCGACCGTTCAACTGCGTAGCTGCGTCTTTCATGTGAACGTGATATATCCGGTCGGAAAATTCCTTCAGGAAGCAAACAGGATCTACCATCTGCCACCGGAGATGACTCGGGTCGAAGTTGAAGCCGAATGCCTCGCGATTGTCAATCGCCGCCAGCGCGCGCTTCGCCGTGACGATGTCGAACGCTATCTCCGTCGGATGAACTTCCAGCGCAAACCGTACCCCGCACTCGTCGAACACATCCAGTATCGGATTCCACATCTTCGCAAAATACGAAAAGCCTTCCTCGATCATTTTCTCGGTCACAGGCGGAAAACTGTAAAGCATGTGCCAGATTGACGAGCCGGTAAAACCGTTAACGACCTTAAGGCCAAGGTTTTTTGCCGCGCGCGCGGCGTTCTTCATCGCCTCCACCGCCCACGCGCGTTTCTTCTCGGCGTCGCCTGCAAACTCGCCTGGCACAAAGCCGTCCGAACGCGAATCGTTGTTCAGATCACACACAAGCTGTCCGGCAAGGTGATGGCTTATCGCAAAAACCTCCAGTTTGTTCTTCTCCAGAATCCCCAACTGCTTTTTGCAGTAGTCCTTATCCGTCGCAGCCTTGCCCACATCCATGTGATCGCCCCAGCACGCCAGTTCCAAACCGTCATAGCCCCACCTTGCCGCCTTCACCGCCAGTTCATTTAAGGGCAGATCCGCCCACTGTCCCGTAAAAAGTGTTACAGGTCTTGCCATCTTTATTCTCCTTCAGTCCCTGAAACAAAAAATCGTTTTCTCAATAAAACCCTCATATCAGGGCTCAATCTCCAATACAAAAACCGTCATGATCATGCACTTCCTGCCCGCCTGCTTTGCCAGCCTGATCCACTCGGCAGCATTAAACTTAACGGGGTTCAACCTCGCCGCCAACTTTTCGTATCCCTGCACCGCTATCCCGGCCTTGTACATAATCCGCTCGCTGTAATCGTCCGTCGCCTTGCCTTTCCACTCGACCGCAGGTATCGCATACCACCCCAGTGGATGAACATACCGAACTTGGCCTCACGCCACCATTCAGTGCGTCGGCTCCTTTCCGGCTCAGGCGTCACCTCCGCCCTCACGAAAGGCGCCAAACCAGCCAAAAGGCCGGCTACCGCCATAACCAGGAATTTTGCAGCTTCTCGCCTTCCCGGAATTTTCCCGCTACCCGGATACTTCATAATCATTTCTTCATCGCTGTCCATTTCTGCTTGCTTTTGGTGCTCGCCAGGAGCGTCTCTATGAAAAGCATTCCGCGAAGACCATCATCGACATCAGGAAAATCCAGCGTCAGCGGATCCGGCTTTTTGCCTTCCATCCTGGCACGCACCGTGTCCGCGAAATTGCAGTAAACATTCGCAAAGGCCTCGAAGAAAGCCTCTGGATGCCCGAATGGAAGCCGTGTCGCCCTCGCCGCAGCCGGACTCTTTTCTCCGACATAGTCATTACCCCGCCGCCAGACCTGCACTGGCCCATCGGGCGTCTTGACATACAGATAATTCGGATGCTCCTGGTGCCACTCGAGCCCTCTCTTTTCACCGTAGACCCAAATCGCAAGCCCGTTCTCCTCGCCGATGGAAATCTGGCTGGCATGAAGAATCCCGCGAGCGCCCTGAGTGAAACGGACAATGCAGTTGCCGTCGTCATCGAGTTTGCGGCCCTTGACGAATACCGTCAGATCAGCGCAGATGTGCGTAATCTTCAACCCGGTTATATACTCGGCAAGGTTTTCCGCATGAGTGCCTATATCACCCATACACCCTGAACCGCCGCTCTGCTTCGGATCGGTGCGCCATGCGGCCTGCTGCTGGCCTGTTCGTTCAAGTGCCGTTGCAAGCCAGCCCTGCGGATATTGAACAACGATCTTACGAATCTTGCCCAGGTCGCCCTGCCTCACCATGTCCCGTGCGAGCTTGACCATCGGATAACCGGTATAATTGTGCATCAGGCCAAATACTCGTCGGGACTTCTTCACAATCGCCCGCAAGGCCCGTGCCTCCGGCACATTGAAGGTCATCGGCTTTTCACACATCACGTGAAAGCCGGCTTCGAGAAAGGCCTTCGCGATCGGGAAGTGCCAGTTGTTCGGAGTGGTAATAGAAACAAAATCTATCCTCTCGCCCTCCGGCAGCTTGAGTTCACGCTCGATCATCTCCTCGTAGTTCCGATATGTCCGCCTTGAATCAACATAGAGACGCCGGCCCATCTGTTTGCTCTTGCGAGGGTTGATATCGAATGCACCCGCTACAAGCTCGATCTGACCGTCCATCCGGGCTGCTTTTCGGTGCACCTCGCCGATAAACGCACCCGGCCCGCCGCCTATCATTCCCATCTTCAATTTCCGGTTAAGCTTCATACCTGCTCCTTTCCACAAACAGTTTACCATCAACACGATTACCGTTCTCAGCCCGGACTAATCGTAATAGAATATAAGCCATAAACCCACGAACATCCACCCGTAAATTTGAGCATCGTGCGGTAAAAACTTCCGACACACAAACCCCCTCCAGGCAGAGCCATACTGACTGAAACATAGCCCATTTCGATTTCTTCACTGTGTGCGCCGCTTTCAGCCGACTCTCTGCCCGGGCCTTCCTACCTCTCCGGTCCCACAATATCCTCGTAGCTCTCTCTCCTCCTTATGACCAAGAATTCTTCCCCGTCAACAAGCACTTCAGCCGCCCTGGGCCGCGAGTTGTAATTGCTGCTCATACTGAAACCATAAGCGCCGGCTGTGAAAACCGAAAGCAGCGCTCCACGCTCCACACGCGGCACAAGCCTGTCTCTCGCCAGGAAATCGGCACTCTCGCAGACAGGCCCTACCACGTCCACAACTTCCGTACCGTCCAGTTCCAAATCCTTATCTCTGCGCGACGGAACAAATCTATTGTCCACCTCCGCCGGCCAGATGAAATGAAACGCATCGTAAAGCGGCGGACGAATCAAATCGTTCATCCCTGCATCAACGATGATAAACTTCTTTGCCCCGCCCATTTTTCGATACAGCACGCGCGTTAAGAGAATCGCCCCGTTAGCCGCAATACTCGCCCCCGGTTCGAGAATAAGCTTCAGCCCCTTGCCGTCGAGTAACGGTACGATCGCCGCTGCATAATCAGCAGCAGTCGGCGCCCTGCCGGTAACGTAATCTGCGCCATAGCCGCCGCCGACATCAAGCGCTTCGATCGCAAAACCATCGCTGCGAAGCTGCTCAATCAGCCCCAACGTCTTTTTTATGGCCTCGACATACGGCTCAACCGTATGTCCTGCAGAACCCAAATGTATGTGAATCGCGCAAAGCTTTACCGTGGTTTCTCTGCCGTAACTGTTAAAAACCCGTCTCGCCCGCTCGATATCGACTCCGAATTTTGTTTCCTTCGTGCCCGTTGTCGTATAGATGTGCGTCTTGGGATCAACATCCGGGTTGACACGCAGCGCCGCTCTGGGCACAGCCTGTGATGGAGCGACGTTTTCCCTCGCCAGGCGAATCAGGTTATCCAGTTCGGCTTCGGATTCGATATTGAAGTAAGCGATCCCCGCATTCAGCGACTCTACTATTTCCCCGTCGGTTTTCCCGACCCCCGCGTAAACGACCTTTGACGGATCGCCGCCAGCCTGTTGAACGCGATACAGCTCACCCCCACTGACAATATCGAACCCGCTGCCGGCCGCAGCCATGAACCTCAGTATATTTATGTTGCCGCAGGCCTTGACGGAATAGCACACCGTCGTATCCAGCGAACTGTATGCCGCTTGAATCCTTCGCAGATGCTCCTCAAAGGTCGCCTTGCTGTAGATATAGACCGGCGTACCCACTTCGGCTGCAACTCTTTCAACCGCAACACCCTCGGCAAAAAGCCTGCCACTCTTATAGCTGAAATAATCCATCGTGCTATCTTCCGACACACCGCTAAAATCACAGAGGTCCGTCTCACTACAACAAGACTCTTCAATAGTATATGAACCTACAGCCCTGTTGCAAGTGCTTTTGGCCGACAGATTCTCCCCCAATGTGCACAAAAAAAACGGAAGGCCTCGCCGCTGCCGGCTGGCCTTCCATTTTTTCGCATAACTTGTCGCAGTTCTGAAATTCTGGTTAACCTGTTACGCTACTTCTTCTTCTTGGCTTTTTTCTTGGCCTTCTTCTTGGCCTTCTTCTTCGCTGTCTTCTTCTTTGTCACCTTTTTCTTTGCTTTCTTCTTTGCCATAATTCTCTCCTTTCGGCCGATTAAACTCCTTTACGTTATGCTAAGCCGTTCTTGAAAATCCGTTCAACCAAATTGTAAACAACCAAGCAATCATTATCACAATTTTTATCGTCCAGATGTTTCGTAATCCTTCATAAAATTTTTCGCTCTCGGTGTTTTACACGTGCGATAAAATGATCTATCATACTTTTTGAAAAGACGGTAATAACCATTTTGTCATAGTTGAACTTCTTGCGAAAACGAAATTGCAATCGAAGTTCGTAATCACCTGCACGAAGTGACGTTGAGGACAAATTGCTGAAAGTACATTATTTGAAGGCTATAGGCTTGTTTTACGGCATTCTTGAATTGAAAGGATGTCACGATGTTGTCAAAGTCTTTTTTGTTAGAAGTGTCACTAAGTATCGGCAGAAAAAGAAAAATATGCTGTTTTTATGGACTCTCTCGCCGTTCAACGGTTCTTTCCAAGGTTAAAAATTTTTTGTTTTTTTTGCAATATTTTTTTCCAAGTGCGCACATTTTGTCTGTTAGTTTCTATGACTGAAAGAAGAATAGTCTTGTTCGGCGGAACGTTCGATCCGATTCATCTCGGTCACACAACGGTCGCTTCCTGCGCGCTCGAACACATCGGCGCAGAAAGAATTATCTTCATCCCCGCAAAACGCTCGCCCTTAAAACTGCTCTTTCCAAAGGCAAGTGACCGGGACCGAGCTAAGATGATAGAGCTTGCAATTCAACACAAAGAGAGCTTTCACTTGAGTAATTACGAACTCAGGAAACCGGAGCCGAGTTATACCCTCGAAACCGTCAGGCACTTCCGCGCTGAGTACGGAACCGAGGTGTCTATCTACTGGCTCACGGGCGCCGACACTATCGACGAATTGCCGCACTGGCACAGAATTGCAGAGCTAATCGACGAATGTAATCTGGCCGTGATGTACAGGGCAGGCTGCAAACAGCCTGACTTTACCGGGTTCGCAGACATATGGGGCCGCGAACGCGTCGAGAAACTCCGCCGAAATATTATAAAAAACCCCCTGATCGACATAAGCAGTACTGAGGTAAGAAATAGATTAGCCGCAGGCCGGGATGTTACCAACATGCTTGGCCCAACCGTAGCCCGCTATATACGCCAACACAATCTGTACCGCTGAAAGACCCGAAACATACGAATGCTCGGACTACAGCAATTAGATCAAACAAGATGCTCCCCATATTTGTCAGTCAGACCTGCCCTGCTTTTGCACCAGCTATTTTGCTCAAAATAAATTGGGAACACTGATTGGGCCTCCGGCTTTACTCATACATGTTCGTTGAAAAGCAATGAGCAGATAGTATAATTTATGCATATCGTCCACTTGGAATACTGCAATGTATAGACGCGATTTTCTAAAAACGGTTGGTTGTGCGGCGGCCTCACTCGCGCTGCCCGGATGTACATATCTGCGCTCACCAACCTCCACCTCCGCTGCCAGCGACAAGCCCAACGTCATTTTCGTAATGACTGACGACCAGGGACCATGGGCTTTCGGCGCCGCCCCCGACCCTAACGCCCGGACTCCCAATATCGACCGCCTCGTCGCCGAGGGCGCACGCCTGAACAACTATTTTGTCACTACGCCGGTCTGCAGCCCCTCAAGGGCAGCCCTGATTACCAGCCGCTACGGCGCCGAGGTGGGTATACCCGACTACCTCGGTGGTGAGCCGCTGCCGCCCTGGTCCGACACACAATTTCCCGTCTGGCCGAGATTGCTCGCCGAAGCCGGTTACGCAACCGCCCTCGTCGGAAAGTGGCACCTTGGCAAAGAGGACAAAAACCACCCCACGCGCTTCGGCTACCAACACTTCGCAGGCTTTCGAACCGGCGGAAAAACCTCGAAAGACCCTGAAGTCGAAATAAACCGCAAACTAACACATGTAAAAGGCTACACCCCCGACATACTCACCGACCTTGCCGTCGACTTCATTCGCCGCAGCAGTGATAAGCCTTTTCTGCTCTCGCTGCACTTCTGGGCGCCTCATGCAAACACTGCCAACTTCACCCCGGACGGCGACCGCACCTGGCTGCCATTAAGTGAAGTCGACTGGAGCCGGTTCAAGAACACAGACCCGGCTGTTCCCGACCCAGACTATCCCAAACTCGACATTCCCCGACTAAAGCGGATGATGCGCGAATACCTCGCGAGCGTCGCTGCCGTCGACCGCAATCTCGCAAGGCTCTTGGCCGTGCTCGAAGAACTCAAGATTGCCCGCAATACCGTGGTTATCTTCACCTCCGACAACGGCTACAACATGGGCCACAACGGCATCTGGCACAAAGGCAACGGCCGATGGATACTCACCGACAATCGAGGCCACAGGCCGAACCTCTACGACAACTCCCTCAAAGTCCCCGCCATTATTCGATGGCCTGCCGTCATAAAACCGAAAACCGTAATCGACCGCACCGTCACCAACCTTGATTGGTTCCCGACAATCCTGGCGATGGCGAATATCATGCCCGCCGCAGACGCTAATCTTAGGGGCCGAAATTTCCTCCCTCTTCTTAAAGGCAAAAATCCCCCCTGGGACGACAACCTGTTCGCCCAGTACAAAATGTGGTCCTGGCACCAGAATGGCGCAGACCTTAGATGCTACCGAACAACCCGATATAAGCTCGTCCGCGATTTCAAGCACGAAGGCAGTGACGAGCTTTACGACCTCGTCGCCGACCCCAATGAAACCAAAAATCTGATTGACTCCTCCGACCCAGCCATCCAAAAAGCACGTCGACAATTGAATGAAAAACTGCTCACGCAAATGCGTCTAATAAACGACCCCACACTTCAACAGCAAAACGGGGCCGAGAAAATAGCAGATGACAACCGACTCTCGGAGGCATCTGACCGATGAACAACACGTTCGACCGCAGGGATTTTCTGAAGCTGGTGCCGCTGGCCGCTACATCCTATGCAATCTCCGGATGTATAAGGCAGTCTGCAACCTCCCCAAAAGCCGGACTCACAAGGCCCAACATCATCTTCATAATGGCCGACGACCTCGGCTACGCAGACCTCGGCTGCTATGGCCAGAAACTCATCCACACACCCAGCATCGATAGAATGGCCGCAGAGGGGATGCGGTTCACACAGTGCTATGCCGGCTCCACCGTCTGCGCCCCTTCGCGAAGCGTTTTAATGACCGGCCGGCACACCGGCCATACACGTGTCAGGGGCAATTTCGGAAAACAAGGCGGCGTCCTCGTCCTGGATAACGGCCCTCCGCAAAGACGGGTCCCCCTCCAGCCGGAAGATACCACCATCGCCGAGGTCCTCAAACAGGCCGGTTACACAACCGCTATCACAGGAAAGTGGGGACTCGGCGAGCCCGACACACCGGGCGTGCCCAAACGAAAAGGTTTCGACCACTGGCTCGGCTACCTTAACCAGAGACGCGCCCACACTTACTACCCGCCGTACCTGTGGCAGAATGAAGAAAAGCTCATTCTCGAAGCCAACAAGGACAAGGCAAAGGGTTGTTATTCGCACGATCTTTTCACTGATTTCGCACTTTCATTCATACGAGAACACAAAGCTCAGCCTTTCTTCCTGTACCTTGCTTACACACTGCCGCACGCTAAATTCGAAATACCCGACACCGCCCCTTACACCGACAAACCCTGGCCTGAAAACGCTAAGGCATACGCTGCAATGACCGCAAAACTCGACACCGACGTCGGCCGCGTTCTCGATCTGCTGAAAGCACTCCAAATCGACCAACGAACAATCGTATTCTTCTGTTCCGACAACGGCGCCGCGCCGCGCCCCTGGCCCAAGATATTCGACAGTTGCGGACCGCTCCGCGGAAAAAAACAGGACCTCTACGAAGGAGGCATTCGCGTCCCTATGATTGTGCGCTGGCCCGGCCGTGTCCCATCGGGCGTTGAAAGTAACACCGTATGGTACTTTGCAGACGTAATGCCGACCCTCGCCGAACTCGCTCACGTCAGCCCGCCAAAGAACATCGACGGGGTCAGCATCCTTTCGACCCTGCTCGGCCTAAAACAAGACCTTCATGACAGATTCCTTTACTGGGAATACCACGCAAGAAACTTCAGCCAGGCCGTGCGGTGGCGAAACTTCAAGGCTGTTCGGCAATCTCCCGACCAGTCTCTCGAACTCTACAACCTCGAAAGAGACCTCGCGGAACAACACAACGTCGCCCACCAATATCCTCAAATAATCGAACAAATTGAGGATTATCTGCGAACTGCACGAACTGAAACGCCCTGCTGGCCCGTTAAATGAGGCGATAAGACAAGACCATGAAACGGTGAAAGAATGAAAACGAACAAGGGAGACTGCACACGACGCGATTTTCTAAAAGGGCTGACAGTTGCGGCGGCATCGACGACACTCGGCGGGTGCACTTCAGACAATCGATTTGCCGGCAAGCCCAAACGGTCCAGACCGAATATTATTTTCATTCTCGCCGACGATCTTGGCTACGGCGACCTCGGCTGCTACGGCCAGAAACAAATCAAAACACCCAACTTGGACCGAATGGCCGCCGAAGGTATGCGATTCACCCAGCACTATGCCGGCAGCACCGTATGCGCACCTTCACGATGCTCATTGATGACCGGCCTTCACACCGGACACACCCGGGTCCGCGGCAACAACAGGGTCCTGATGGAAGCTGAAGACGTCACCGTAGCGGAATCGCTCAGGAACGCAGGTTACTGCACGGGCATGGTCGGAAAATGGGGCGTAGGCCACCCCCCGCCGCCCGGCGACCCGAAACGCAACGGTTTTGATTACTTCTTCGGCTACCTGAACATGGTCCACGCTCACAATTACTACCCACACTTCCTCTGGCGAAACGAAACCAAAGTGCCGCTCAAAAACGTTGTTCCCGATCCCGGCAAACTCGACCAGGGCGTCGCCACAGAAAAAATCGAGTACAGCCATGACCTCTTCGCCGACGACGCAATCGCCTTCATCGAGCGAAGCAGGAAAAAGACCTTCTTTCTTTACCTGCCCTTCACGATCCCGCACGCCAATAATGAAGGCGAACGCGCCACCGGCGACGGCATGGAAGTCCCCGACTACGGCATCTATAAAGACAAAACCTGGCCCGATCCGAAGAAAGGCCACGCCGCAATGATTACGCGCATGGACCGTGATATCGGCAGACTTTTCGCAAAGCTCAAGGAACTGGGCCTCGACGAAAACACAATCGTCTTCTTCAGCAGTGACAACGGTCCCCACAAAGAAGGCGGTGCAGACCCCAGGTTCTTCAACAGCTCCGGGCCCTTGCACGGCTACAAGCGGGACCTCTACGAAGGCGGCATCCGCGTCCCGATGCTCGCCCGCTGGCCCGGAAAGATAAAGGCAGGCGCCGTCAGCGACCATATCTCAGCCTTCTGGGACTTCTTGCCAACAGCCTGTGAACTTGCAGATACCGGGCCGCCTGCGAAAATCGATGGTATTTCCATGCTGCCCACACTCCTTGGCCAACCGCAAGAGCAGAGAAAGCATGATTTCCTCTACTGGGAATTCCACGAAAGAGGCGGTAAACAGGCCCTCCGCATGGGCGACATCAAGGCCGTGCGCCTCAACCTCCACAAAAGCCCGGATGCGCCCCTGGAACTCTACAACCTCGAAGACGACATCGCAGAGCAGAACAACATCGCCTCCGAACACCCCGGCATCGTGGCCAAAATGGAAACAGTCCTCAGAACTGCCCGCACCGGATCACCAATCTGGCCCGGGTAAAATGAAAAGGCAAATGAAAAGACGCTGTTACAAAAGACGTGATTTTCTAAAACTCGCAGGCACAACTGCCGCCTCGCTCCTTGTTTCAAGATACTCAGCAGCCCCGGCAAAGGATGCCCCCGTAACCAGACCACCCGGCTTTCTTTTCATTTTCATCGACGACATGGGCTGGGGCGATGTCGGTTTCAATGGTGGCACGTTCTATCAGACCCCAAACATCGACAGGCTTGCAAGACAAGGCATGGTTTTCACCAGCGCCTATGCCAACGCCCCGAATTGCGCGCCAAGCCGCGCATGCCTGATGTCGGGCCAGTACACCCCAAAACACGGAGTTTACACCGTCGGCACCAGCGCCCGAGGCAAGGCGAATTTGCGAAAGCTCATCCCTGTAAAAAACAAGGTGATGCTCGATCCGGAAACAACAACAATTGCTGAGGCGCTTAAATCTGCCGGTTACGTTTGCGGCCACTTCGGCAAGTGGCACCTCGCCAGTGACAAAAACTATAGGCCCGGCAGGCTGGGAGACCCCGGCTCGCAGGGATTCGATGACGTGCTTACGACAAGAAAACCGTCTAAGAAAAAAGACCCCAAAGCGGACGCACACAATACAAGACAGATAACCGACAGGGCCATTGCCTTCCTCAAGAATAACAAGGACAAGCCCTTCTTTTGCTACGTTTCGCACAATACCATTCACACCCCCCTTATGGAAAACCCCCGACTCATCGCAAAATATGAGGCCGGACCTGGATCGGGCAGGCCTGGCAATAATCCCGTCGTCGCAGCCATGATAGAAACGCTTGACGCCAACGTCGGCAGGCTTCTCGATAAGCTTGAAAACCTCAAAATTGCCGACAACACGGTTGTCTTCTTTTTCTCGGATAACGGCGGCGTATTCAGCCTGAGTTCGATGGGCCCCTTGCGAGGCGGCAAAGGGACTCTTTACGAAGGCGGCATCCGCGTCCCGCTGGCTGTTCGCTGGCCCGGACGGATCAAGCCCGGCGTCGTCTGTGATGTCCCTGTAATTGGAATAGACTTCTATCCGACGATGCTCGATATGGCCGGCGCCGCAAAACCGTCCAGCCAGCCCCTCGATGGCCAGAGCCTCGTTCCCCTGCTCAAAGGCCGGGCGCAACTCGAACGGCGGGCCATCTTCTGGCATTTCCCCGCTTATCTTGAGAGCAACTACGGTTACCCGGGAAACTGGCGCACCACGCCCGTCGGAAGCGTCCGCACCGGTGACTACAAACTGATCGAATTCTTCGAGGACGGTCGGCTCGAACTCTACAATCTTAAAGAGGACATCGCCGAGAAAAACAACCTGGCTGAAAGAATGCCCGAAAAAACCGGAGAACTCCACAAGCTGCTTACCGACTGGCGAAATTCCGTCAATGCGCCTGTCCCGACCGAGCGGAATCCGAAGTACGACCCGAACATGACATCCGCAACAAAAACCGCCCGACCTATTATATACCCCGCTGAAGCAAAGGAGCACTTATGAATCGCCGCGATTTCCTGAAGGCCGCAAGCGTGACCATATCCTCGCTCGCGCTTCCCGGATGCGCCACCAGCCCGGACAGCCCACGCCACACTGCCGCCACCCTCAGGCCGAACATAATATTTATAATGAGCGACGACCACGCCTCGCACGCCATTGGCTGTTACGGCAGCAGAATAAACGAAACCCCCAACCTTGACCGACTCGCGAAAGAGGGAATGCGATTCAACAACTGTTTCTGCACAAACTCAATCTGCGCCCCCAGCCGCGCCGTCATACTCACGGGCAAGTACAGCCACATCAATGGGAAAATCGACAACACCCGCGAGAACCCCTTCGACGAGTCACAACAAACCTTCCCCAAGCTGCTCCAAAACGCCGGATACGAAACAGCCGTGATTGGAAAATGGCATCTCCGAACCGAGCCTACCGGCTTTAACTACTGGAATGTCCTGCCCGGACAGGGGAAATATCACAGCCCAACGTTTATTGAAATGGGCCGGAAGAAGAAATACGAAGGTTATGTCACCGATCTTATCACAGACTTTTGCATCGATTGGCTCAAGAAATGGAAAAACGACAAACCCTTCTGCCTGATGTACCACCACAAAGCCCCGCACCGCAACTGGCAGCCGGACGAAAAACACGCCCGCCTTTATGAAAACATCGACATACCCGTCCCCCATACCTTCGATGACGACTACGATACGAGAACCGACGCCGCAAAAGAGCAGGACATGACCATCGAACAAACCCTCCATGTTCCCGGTGACACAAAGATCAAACCGCCGCCCGAACTCAAGGGCAGGGCCTTGAAGCACTGGAAGTATCAACGATACATAAAAGACTACCTGCGAACCGTTGCCTCCGTAGACCACAACCTCGGGCGGTTTCTCGACTTCCTCGACGAATCCGGTCTCGCCGAAAACACCGTCGTCTTCTACACCTCAGACCAGGGTTTCTTCCTCGGCGACCACGGCTGGTTCGACAAGCGATTTATGTACGAAGAATCCCTCCGAATGCCCCTGCTTGTCCGCTGCCCGAAGAAAATCAAACCCGGCTCGGTCAACAACGACATCGTGCTTAACCTCGACTTTGCACCAACCTTCCTTGACCTTGCCGGCGTCAGCATTCCGCGCGACATCCAGGGCCGCTCAATCCTGCCCTTGCTAACCGGAAAAACGCCGCCCGACTGGCGAACATCCATGTACTACCACTACTACGAATATCCCGGCGCACACGCCGTCAAACGCCACTACGGAATCAGAACAAAGCGGTACAAACTGATTCACTTCTACTACGACATCGACGCATGGGAACTTTACGACCTCGAAAAAGACCCCAAAGAGTTGAACAACGTCTACGACCACCTCGGCTACGCCGAAGTGGTAAAAAAATTGAAAACCGAGCTGGAGCGCCTGCGAAAACGGTACGGCGACTCCGATCAGCTCGCACAGAAATTCCTCAAAAAGCACCTGAACAGGAGGTGACCAAAGTGAAACACCCTTATTGCACCCGTCGTGACTTTTTAAAAGCCGCAACCCTCGGCGCCGCGTCTGTCGCTTTATACGGCTGTGCGGACACACCAGACGGCTCGGCCGTACATCGGCGCCCGAACATCGTTTTCATCATGGCCGACGACCTCGGCTACGGGGATCTTGGCTGCTATGGTCAAAAGTTGATCAAAACACCCAACATTGATCGAATGGCCTCCGAAGGCATGCGTTTCACTCAATGTTATGCCGGTGCGGCCGTCTGCGCGCCGTCGCGTAGTGTGCTCATGACAGGCCAGCACACCGGGCACACACGTATCAGAGAAAACAAGTGCCGCGTGGGAGGCGTCGGCGATGAGATTACAGGTAACAGGGGACGCCTCCCGCTGGAACCCGAAGATATCACTGTAGCCGAGGTGCTCAAGCAGGCCGGTTATGTCACCGGGATCACGGGAAAGTGGGGCCTTGGAGATCCCAATACCACCGGTATACCGACACGCCAGGGATTCGATCAATGGTATGGCTATCTCAACCAGAACCATGCGGTCTTCTATTATACCGACTACCTCTGGCACAACGAGAAGAAGGTGACTCTTGAAGGCAACACAGACGGAAAGCAAACACAGTATACTCACGATCTCTTCACCGAATTCGCCCTGGACTTCATTCGCACTCACAGGGACAATCCCTTCTTGCTCTATGTCCCGTATACCATTCCCCACTTCAACATCGAAGTGCCGAGCACACAACCTTACACGAATGAACCCTGGCCTGAAAAAGCAAGAATCTTTGCAGCCATGATTACAAGAATGGATCGGGACGTCGGACGGATTCTGGAACTACTGAAACAACTCGTAATTGATGATAACACTATCGTATTTTTCTGTTCGGATAACGGAACTGCCGGAGGCGCCGGCTATGATTTCAACAGCGCTGGTCCGCTCAGAGGCGGCAAAGGTAGTCTTGAGGAGGGAGGAATCCGAACGCCCATGGTTGTCCGATGGCCCGGTAAGGTACCCGCCGGGACCATAAGTGACACCGCATGGTATTTCGCCGACGTGATGCCGACTCTCGCCGAACTTGCCGCAGTCAGACCGCCCGAGAATATCGATGGTGTCAGTATTCTACCCACCCTGCTTGGAAAGCGGCAGGACCTGAGCGACCGCTTCATGTACTGGGAATCGCCACCTCCGAATCTCCGTCAGGCCGTAATGTGGGGCAACTTCAAAGCTCGGCGCAGAAAACCGAACGGACCTCTGGAACTCTACGATCTCGCTCAGGACTTAACCGAGCAGCACAATGTTGCACTCGATCATCCCGACGTAGTTGCCCGAATTGAAGCCTATCTCAAGACCGCACGCACCGAATCGCCGAACTGGCCTATGGAACGAAGCTAAAATTAATTTAACAGCAAATACTTCAAAAATATCAAATGCCAAGCGAGGAACACAAGAACATGAATACAAACAGTTACACTCGACGCAGCTTTCTCAAGCTGGCGGGACTGGCAGCGGTTTCCACAGTAATTGCCGGCTGTGCCTCATCGGACGATAAGAAGTCCCGACGCAAGCCAAACATTGTCTTTATACTCGCAGACGACCAGGGCTGGCATCAACTCGGATGCTACGGCAGCGATTTCTACGAGACTCCCAACATCGACCGCCTCGCCGCCGAAGGAATGAAATTCACCGATGCCTATGCCGCCTGTCCCGTCTGCTCCCCCACGCGAGCGTCCATCATGACCGGAAAGTACCCTGCACGCCTCCATCTGACGAATTTCATCCCCGGTTACGTCGACTACCAGAAGCTCCTGCCCCCCGAATACACCAAATACCTCCCTCTTGAAGAAGTGACCATCGCCGAAGCCCTGAAGCCCGCAGGATACACCTGCGGCCACTTTGGAAAATGGCACCTCAACAAAGACAAGGAGTACAAGCTCGGCAGACCTGGCGACCCCGGGTCACAGGGCTTCGACGACGTCTTCACCTCGCACAAGCCGCAAAAGGGTCGACCAAGCAGATATCAGAACGATGCCCACCACGTCCGCGAAATAACCGAACGCACTATCGCCTTTCTCGAAAACAACAAAGACAGGCCGTTCTTCTGCTACGTCACCCACAACACCATCCACCGACCAATTATCGAAAGGCCCGAGCTCGTTGAAAAGTATAAAGCCAAGCCACAGTCGAAACTCGACCGCAACAACCCCATCGTCGGAGCAATGGTCGAGACATTGGACAAGAGTATCGGCACTATTCTCGACAAGCTTGACGAGCTGAACCTGACAAACGACACCGTCGTCGTCTATTTCTCCGACAACGGCCCCCTCAGGGGACGCAAAGAGCTAAAACCCCTGCGCGGCGGCAAAGGAAACCTGTACGAAGCAGGCATCAGGGTCCCCATGCTCGTCCGCTGGCCCGGCGTGGCAAGTCCTGGCTCAAAGTGCGGGCAACCGGTTATCAGTTGCGACTTCTTCCCCACCCTCCTGGAAGCTGCAGGCATGAAAGTCACCGACCCGCAGGTCGACGGAAAAAGCCTGATGCCCCTTCTCCAACAAACAGGTGGAATCAATCGCGATGCGATCTACTGGCATTATCCCCATTACTCACCCCAGGACGGAACCTGTCAGGGAGGCGCAGTCCGCCAGGGCAGATACAAACTCATCGAATGGTACGAAAAAAGCATCGATGGAATCGATACACCCGGCGCACTCGAACTTTTCGACCTCGTCGACGATATAAGCGAGCAGATCAACCTTGCAGAAAGAATGCCCGAATTGAAAATGCAGCTCTATGAAAGACTTGACCGCTGGCGGAAATCCGTAAATGCCCAGCGAATGACCAAGAATCCCAATTACAAACTGCCCGGCAAAACCTGAAACTTCTTCAGCCGAACCGGCCACAATGACCAAACGTAAGTACAAACAATCGTGATCATTAGCAGGCGTCTTGTCTACAACGGAGATCCACATGCAGCCGTTTACGCTTTTGATAAAACCGTCCGGTTCTGACTGCAA
>Ga0180437_10000972_pt1 | contig 50822 bp, 61 predicted proteins | sample SS_ome_4_FD_132410 | JGI IMG/M metagenome (GOLD analysis project Ga0180437, IMG submission 132410) | Hypersaline lake sediment archaeal communities from the Salton Sea, California, USA - SS_3_D_1 metaG | ecosystem: Environmental > Aquatic > Non-marine Saline and Alkaline > Hypersaline >... | reverse complement strand
GCCTTCCTCGACCAGACACCCGGGTACATCACCAAAGCCGCCGCCTGGGCCGCCCGAGACTACTGCCGGCGCGAGCGCCACGGCCGAGCCCTCCAGCCGCAACTGCTCGACCGCGAAGACGACGACGGCACAATCGCCGCCGAGTGCATTCCCGCTCCCCTCGCCGATCTCGACCTGCCGATCGACATCCGCGCTGCCCTGGCCACCCTCAGCGAAAAGCGCCAGCGCATCGCGGCGATGCGCTGGCGCCGGCTTCCAGCGCAAGGACATCGCCAGCGCCTTCGGCGTCAAGAGTCCCTCGCTCTCCTGGGACCTGCGCAAGATCCGTGAAGCCCTGGCCCCGGTCCACGCGCAACTGGCCACAGCAGCCGCGGGGAGGTAGAGAGATGGCGCACAACACCTTTACCTTCCAGTTTGACACGATCTACCCGAAGCCTGGCAGCAAACCGCGTGTGAAGACCGTTTATAGACGCGACATCCCGGCCGATCGGGTCCTGGAACGTTTTGACCAGGCCGCCGAGTGGACCTATGCCGACGATTCAGACAAGCCCAGGGCACAGCGCACGATCCGCTGCTCCTATGTTTGGGGTCCAGGCATTCGCAAGACGCCTTGCTCTGCGATGTACAAGCCTGGAGTCGAGCGGCAGCTTGAGAAACTCGGTTTGCTCGCCATCGATAGGCCTCGGATCATCGCCTTTCTCTGGGCTGATCTGGGCGACGGGTATATGGCGTACAAAGTCAGAAAGACAACCGAAGCGCTCGAGGGCTTTGAGCGTCCCCATGTCACTTGCTACGATCTCGTCACGGTTGAGCCTGCCAAAACTCGCTACGCCTTCTACCACGCCAAAGATCTCCTCTGGCACGATCGCGGTCTTTGGCTGAGCAAGCCGGCTCTCATTTTTTCACAGCATTGGCAGGTGACTGTGGACGCTCTCAAAGAGATTCCCCAAGTCGCTTGTCTGATGCCGAATGGCAAGGCGTACTTGGCCCCTTGCGCTCTTGACTGGAAAGGCGCCGACCGCGAATATCCGTACATCAAGCCGACCCGATCAACACGCAAGATACGGAACTATCGCAGTCGCTGGCCCACCGCCGGCGATGTCAAATGGTCGCCCAAGAGCTTGCTAATCGACCAGTACGGCTGGGGCCTCGACGGCCAGTACGATCCCGCCCTGGCCCTGGCATTGTGACCCCTGTCTACGTGACAGGCTCGATCACAACGTCCTTGACTGGACGATCCCATTTGTGTTATGATCATAAGCGCAATAGAACAGGAGTTCTACGATGTCTGAGCGGATGCTAATCACCAAGCTCGTGCTGGAAAAAGAGAACCGGGTGGCCCTGTACGGGAAGGGGCACCGCTACAAAGACCTGACGCTCTTCGATGCCAGCGACCTGGCCGACGTCGGCATCGACTATGCTGCACTGCAGCCCGGCCAGGAGACGCCGTGCCGCTTCTGGGCGCTCTGGGAGGCCAGCGACAAGCTCAATCAGAAGGGGAATCCGTACAAGGATGTCGTGGCCTTGGAGCCGATCGACAAGCCGGCGACGACGACCAGCGTGGATAACTCGGCTGTGCTTGCCGAACTGCGCGCGATCCATACCGAGCTCCAGCGTGTCAACGGTCTACTGGCCCAGGCGCTCGATCTTGATCCGGTCGAGCCCGAGGAGGTCCCCGCCGGCGACGTCGACGACGAATTGCCGGCAGTCGACGACCATCCCGAGGCTGCAAGTGACGAGCCACCCGGCCCTGCTCCTCGGCCGTTGAATGATGCGCAGGCGCGCCGGCTGGCCACCAAGCGGATCGGCGAGGCTGTACGCAGCAAGCAGATTTCGCCAGAGCAGGCCAACGAGATCACCCGCCTGGGTTCTGTTGAGAACTGGCGCAATGCTCTGAGCGCTTTGGAGACCCTCCTGGAGCCGACGACGTGAGCGCGCTGCCACGAATTCCGCGCGACGCGCCTGTGCCGCCTAGAACAATTGTTCTTCCAGCCTGGCTGACGCCGGGATATGCTCGGCGATGGCTCAAGCGCCAGGAAGGGCTCAAGGATGGGCAAAGGGCTGTTTTGGCCACGCGCCCCAAGGCCGGTCAGTACTACAGCCAGATGGAGCGGTATGCGGCCATTGCGGAACAGCGGGACTGGAACGCCGATCGTGGGTATCGGCTGGTGTGGAGGGAGTCCTACGTGGGGCGGACGTTCGCACCGCCAGAGCCGGCGCCCGATCCGCTCGATGAGAGCCAGGCCGCCCAGCGCTTTGGCGAGCTGGTCAAGCCGGCCATTATGGAGGGACGGATCGAGGCAGATGCAGTCAATGCCCTGCTCGTAGCCGGGAAGGGGCAGTCCTGGGGTGTACTGCTAGAACGGCTTGAAACTGCTCTAGTGGCTGCCTAGCGGCTACGCTCATTCGGATTAGGAACACGGATGCCTGATAAGAATCAGGGGAAATACACGGCGGAGGCACGTCAATGATTGAATGGCTTTTGGGCGCAGCGAAAATATACATTATCGGTGTCGGTGTATTTATTACAGCGGTTACGTCCATTGTTATCTGGCTCTCTATTTCTACTCTTTGTGATATGAGGAAAATGGAGAGGGAGATGGATCGGAAGCGCAGCCGGTTCCCATAATGTGGAGACTAGGAAGTGAACTGTCCAGAGTGTGGCCGCTTTATGAAACGCGTGATTGCATTCGAGATTGGTCTAAATGTATGGGAATGTGCCTATTGGTGGGTGTGCGAGGATGACGGTCAGCACCAGGGTCGGATCGAGCCAGTTCCCGCGCCGGAATATAATTGGTTGTGGGCCGCCGAAGGCATACCCGCGAGCGCGCTCTTGGGTTGGACTGAGTTGCGAAGAGAGTACGACGAAATGTGGCGGCGCTTGCCGCGTTCTATTCGGGCAAAACACAAGCACGTGCTCGGGCATCCGATAAGTTGACAACGCGGAGGTCAAATGGCTTTTCAAGTCAGACCACTAGACGACTTCACGACAGTCGAAATCGAGGAGTTCCAGGACTATCACTTGGGTGCTATCAAATGGGCACGCGAACTAGCTTGCCAACGACAGGAACCGGTTGGCATTTGGAACGACGAATTGAAGGGGAATCAGTTAGTGGCAATCGCCTACGCAGGTGATCTGTACACTAACTAGGTCCGCCAACACACATTGTCGGCGACTTTCTCTAATTTTCGGCTCTCCCATTCGTTATATTATAGAGCGTTTGAAATTCAAAAACACCTACCCGGGCAGAGACGCGGACTGACCACCGAGCTCCCCAGGGTGGTACCGGGGAAATGCCTGCAGTCACTGGACATCCTGACAGGGCCACGAGCGCGAGCTGGACGGCGAGATGACGGAGACCAACGACTGGCCGGGTAGGGGAAAGGGGTCACGAGGTGACCACACTACGAGTCGCACAGATCATCCATAGCAGCCACGTCGACGGCCCCGGCCGGCGCGTCGTGCTCTACCTGGCCGGCTGCCCGATCCGATGCCCAGGCTGCCAGTCGCCCCATCTCTGGCCTGAGGACAGCGGCGAGGAGATGGACGTCGACGCCGTGGCTGCTGAGTTGCTGGATACCGGGTTGCCGGTGACGATCTCGGGCGGCGAGCCGTTTGCGCAGGCTGAAGGAGTGAACGAGTTGTTGATCAAGCTGCGCATCCAACAGCCTGACCTGCACATCGTCGTGTATACCGGGTTCGTGGTCGAGGACATCATCGGGACAATGGTCGAAGCGATCCCTGAGATGTGGGTCATCCTGAGCCACGCGAACGTCCTCGTTGACGGTCCCTACCAGCCCGAAGACGATCACGACTGGGTGCAATGGCGTGGGTCGGCCAATCAGCGGCCGATCAACCTGCGCGCGACGTGGGCCAGAGCCTGGCGATCCCTTGCTTTGCTGGACTGGGACGCGCCCGTCTTGACCATCACCGGCGCCGGCGACCTGGTCGGCACAGCCGGCACGATGCGCGAGCTATTCGATGAGGACGTGGAGCCTGCACGAATGTGCGGACAAGTCCAATAACCAGGAAGGAAATCCGATGCTGACAGTAGAACGTTCTAACTCCAATACTTTGGTACTGCGGATACTGCTGGACGACAAGGCGGATGGCGCGATCACGAGCCCGGCCCTTCTCGAAGACATATTCTATCGAGTACTGGTGTTTACTGCTCCCCGCACATTGCCTGACTCTGTTATCCGAGAGCGGCTTGAGCAGGCGCTGAAGCGATTCTGGGAAGCCGAGTCCGCCGATCCGGTAGGGTAATTATGGACATCCAACTCGACACATGGTACCGCGCATACACCACCAGTCTCCACCACGAAACCGCCGGCACCACGATCGGCAAAGTTGTTGCCATCCGCGAGGACCGCGAAACACTACAGCGCTTCATTCGCCTGGAAAACGCCATCGGCGGCGCCGAGATGCCCGAAACCTACATCGTCGGCCCCGTCGAACTGCGCGCCTGCTACCAGTGCGGCTGCCCACAAGCCACCGTACCCGGTCAGCGCACCATGTGCCCGCGCTGCAAAGCGACTGGCCATCTATTCCGGCTGATGACTGCCGATGAGCTCCGTGTTTCCGCTCAACGACAGCGTGAGCTGGGCTACGAGCACATTGCCCAAAAGCGCGAGCGGATTGCAGACTCGCTCCCAAACTGAAAGAGAGAACAACCCAATGGATCAAGAACAACTCAACGAGATTCGCGCCCGGCACAATCTGACGACCAACGGCCTCTGGATGGCCTCTCCGCTACCTAGCCAATCCGGCCCCGATCTGGTCTTGCTCAAATCCCAGACCGAGCCCCTGGCCGCCTTCCGAGACCTTGAACAGCCCACCCTGCAGCGCTACCGTAATGCACTCTTTTGCGCCCACGCGCATCAGGATATTCCAGATCTCTTGGACGAAATCGCTCGGCTGCGCGACCAATTGGCTTCGCGCTGGGTATCCGCGAACACACCGCCTGACAAGTGGGAAAACGTCCTCATTCACATCGAGTTCAATGAGCCTGGCGCCAAGCCGGCTATACGATTGGGCTATTACGATCTCCATCTGCATCACTGGCGTACTCAGAACGGCCCGCTCAAGTCTCACTGGCAAGTCACCCACTGGATGACTCTGCCCGACTCACCGGTACTCGTAGAGTAGGAGGTCTCTATCTCTATTCTCTAGCTCTCTTTTCTCCTCCTGTTGAGGTGCGCCGGGGGCGGCGTGGCAACCGCTCCCGGCCCCTCGCTATTTTCGTTTCTAGCCGAAGCTATTGTAATACCGCTGAAAGGCCTGCGAATGAGCATCATCCACCAATCCAAGGCGTGCGTGACCGAGGAGATGTGGAAAGACGTGGTGGGATATGAAGGTGTATATCAGGTGTCGAGCTTTGGTCGAGTGAAAAGAGTCAAAGCTGCCAGTGGCACTCACATCGACAAGGTACTCACTCCATTTCGACAGACGTGCGGCTACCTTGTTGTTCACTTATGTCACAAGCGCAAGAGAGCTACGTGTCTTGTGCATCGGCTAGTGGCCCTTGCGTTTCTGCCGCCATCCGACAAATCTCAGATCAATCACAAGAATGGGGACAAGACTAACAACCGACTGGATAACTTAGAATGGGCAACTCCAAAAGAGAACATCCAGCATGCGTATGCTGTGCTCGGCCGCAAACCCTCACAACCAAAGGGAGAAGAGAATAGAAACGCCAAGCTTACGGTCCAGCAGGTTCGGCAGGTTCGAACACTCTACGCCACGGACAATTACTCTCACCGTGCTCTGGCCGACATGTATGGAGTGAGTTCACATACCATTGGACGTATTCTCCGTTGCGAAGCATGGCAACACGTCGATGGATCACCGTCTATCAGTCGTCTTGTACGAGGGGAGGTTTGCCATGCATCCAAACTTACAGAATACGATGTAAAGAGAATCCGCCAGCTCTATTCGACCGGCAACTATTCACAGAAAGATCTCGGACGCATGTTTGGAGTGAGCCAACCGGCTATTGGCTATATCATCCATCGGAAAACCTGGCAGCACGTTCCATAAGCCATTCTGATCGTATTCACGATCAAAATCCATCTCTAATTTTGGGCCGCGCCATTCGTTATATTTATGAACCTAATTTGAATCGTTTGCTAAAGCGCCCAGGGGGACCCAATGCCGACCATACAGGACACACCAATGACTGTAGAAGAGGTCATCGAACAAGCCGAAAGCATCGTCAACGAACGTCGCCGCCAAGCTGCCGAGCGACTCGGAGTGGGGGAGGACAAGGTTCACCTCCACCGCCTGCAGCTTCGCCAACTCCGCGAAGCCGGCCTGCTGATCGACCTCGACGTCGCCGGCGTCTCGATGTTCACCGTCCGCGCCAGCTATGCCGAGCTGGGCATCGGCGCCGAGGACGTGCGTGCGAAACGCCTCAGGGCAGGGAGCAAGGACCTGTTTCCCGGCTACTCCAAGAAACTACGCTCTCTCGAGGCGCGCGCCCGCCAGAACCTGAACAAAAACTCTCGCTCGATCCCTGCCTTTGGCCAGTATCGCTGGCTGCCCTGGACGGCCTATGAAGAGTTCCAGATCAAGCACAACGAAATCCTCGCCGACCTGGCTGCCGTCAAGGCCGAGATCATTGCCAAGTACGACGAGATCAGAGAGACCAACCGCGCCTACTTTGAGCAAGTCGCCCTCCGTGCCTGGAGCGATCTGCGCGCCCAGTTCTCCGATCCAGCCAGCGGCGTCATCGTCACGATGGACCACAAAGAATTCCAGCCTGGCGACCGCGACGCATTCGTCGAGTACATCGTGCAGCGCGCCCTGGGCAAGATGCCCCTGCCTGAAGAGATCGAGGCCGGCGTCAAGATCGACTACAAGACCTCGATCCTTTACTCCGAGGCCGAGATCGCCGTCGAGCAGGCTGCGCTCGAACAGGCCCAGGCCCAGCGCGCCCAGGCCCATCTCGAGCGCACCGAGGCTCGCCAGGCAGAATTTGAGCTCGAGCTCGACCGGCGTGTAGAGCAGGGCAAAGCCCAAGCTCGCGTCGAGGCCTATCGTCGGGCAGAGATCGAGCACGCGCGCGCACAGCTCGCTGAAATGGGCAGCCCCATCCAGGACGCACTCGACGGCCTGCGCGCCAATCTCTACGATGCCGTCAACACGCTGCTCAACGGTCTGCGCAAGAACGACGGCTTTCGCGGCAAGGCGAGCGCCAAGGCTGCCGACCTCTATGCGTATTGGAAGCGGCTCAACGGCGGCTTGCTGCAGGACAACGGCCTCGAGCAGGCCCTGGCCGGCTTGGACAGAGAGATGACGCGGTACCAGATCGCCGGCAAGGACACCAGATCGACGCACATCGGCGACATCGAGGCTCAACTTACCGAGATCATGACGCTGACGGCCGAGTCTGCGCGCAAACTGCGCCGCGAGGGCTCCAGCCGGGCTGCGGCATTGGAGTTTTAGGCCGATGAAGATCGTACTCCGCAACACGGCCGTTCGCAAGGACGCCGCATACGTGATCGTCGTAGACGAGGCTGGTACACTGACGGGCCACTGGGGGCGGTGGCCCACGTATCAGGCGAAGGGAGTCAGTGGTCTGCGTCGTCAGGTCAAATCGGCAGAAGGACTGGTGAGGCTGCTGAACCAAAAACTGGACAAGGGCTACGTGCCGGTCGAGGTGCTCGATGCGCCGGACTGGGTCACGGCGATGTTCCAGCGATCGGGGGTGTGGCCCGGGGACAGTGTATCCAGTGTCCAACTAGAGAAACCAAAGCCGGCGCAGAGCCTCCCAACTCGCCCTCGCACACAGAAGCGGAGCCGGGCGGCTGCGCTGGAATTGTAGGCATATCGATGGATCAACTTCAGCTTTTCGCTCTCGATCAGCCTACCAAGCCGACGTTTGCCAGGGATAGCACAATTTCATCTGATGGCTACTTTTGCTGCTGGATACGTGGCAAGTGGGTCAAGGTCGCCAAGGCTCGCACCGGTTTCCCGCCTGTCTGCCCTATCGTATTGGCTGACCCCGTCAATGCAGCCAACTGCGAGCCATGTCCCTACTACTGTCAAGTACGTCATCGCTGGTCATGTGCCCACGGCAACTATCAACAGGCACCAGAAACCCACTTCTGTCGATTCTGTGGCGCCGAGATATGCCCCTATGGCCAGGCGCGTGGCTGGCACTACTGCCACGACGACCGCTGCGACCGAAAAGACTTATGATCACAATCAGAATCTGTCTCTAATTTTCGGCTCCCTCATTCGTTATATTAGTAACATACTAGGAGGTAGGGGAATGAGAATGCAGCAACTGACACCAATTCAGAAAGTCGATGTATACATCCGATCCAGGTACCCCGTGATCTGGATCGTTACCCAGGAAGAGAGCAGGGTGGAGGAAGCCATCCGCGCCTTGCTCCAGGCCAGCCCCAAGCACGCCCACAAAGCTGTGTTGACCTGGTCGATCACCAAGGGCGTGCGACTCACCACAGCGCCTACCGAGGAATATGGGCCAGCAGATCCCATAGCGGCCCTGCAATTCGTGGGCAGCTACGGCGTGACTGAAGAAAACCCCGCTGGCTCTCCAGCCGTCTTTCTCTTCCGCGATCTGGCGCCCTATTTCCAGGACCCGAGGTCGGTTCGCGCCCTGCGCGACGTCATCGCCGACATAACATCCACGCAACGTTCACTGATTATCATCGCGTCTACGTTGGACGTACCTGCCTCGTGCCGGCGTCAGGTCGCCGCAATCGCCTGGCCTTTGCCCACAGCAGAAGAGCTTGCCACCATGCTCGATGACTTTGTCGCCGACTTGCCCGACCGCGTCGATTGCTCCCTCAACGGTGACCGCGAGCAGGTCGCCAAAGCTCTTTGTGGCTTGACTTACTTTCAGGCGCAGAGTGTCCTGGCTACCGCCGTCATTGCCACCGGACGGCTGGACAAAGAGGCGGTCGAATTCATCATCCAAGAGAAAGCGCGCCTAATCAAAGAGAGTGGACTTCTCGAGTTCTATCAGCCAGACGACCTCCCCGCGATCGGCGGCTTGGACCTGCTCAAAGCCTACCTGGCCCGCCGGCGCCGTTCGTTCACCGACGAGGCGCGCGAGTACGGCATCCCGACTCCGCGCGGACTGCTCCTCGTCGGCGTCCCCGGGTGCGGAAAGTCTCTGGCCTGCAAGTCACTGGCCACCCTCTGGCGGCTGCCGTTGATCCGGCTCGATATCGGCGCGCTGATGGGCAGCCTGGTCGGCCAGTCTGAAGCCAACCTCCGCCAGGCCCTCCACGTTGCCGAGAGCGCCGCGCCCTGCGTGCTTTGGCTCGACGAGATCGAAAAAGGCCTCTCTGGCGTCAAGTCCTCTGGAGCGAGCGATGGGGGTACGACCGCGCGGGTGTTTGGATCACTTCTCACGTGGCTTCAAGAAAAGACCGCGCCCGTCTACGTCGTGGCCACCAGCAACGACATCAGCGCCTTGCCGCCTGAGTTGCTCCGCGCTGGCCGATTCGACGAGACCTTCTTTGTCGATCTCCCCAACGCCGACGAACGCCGGGAGATCTGGAGCATCCACATTGCCAAGGCCAGGCGCAATCCGGACAGCTTTGACCTTGCTGCTTTGGTACAGGCCTCAGACGGGTTCACCGGCTCAGAGATCGAGACCGCCGTTGGCGACGCTTTGGTCAACGCCTTCGATGAGGGCCGCGAGATCACGACCGAGGACCTGGTCCAGGCGGTCATGAGCCGCGTACCTCTGACCGAGACGATGAAAGAGCAGATCGACGCGCTGCGCACTTGGGCCAAGCGACGCGCCAAGGCGGCCAGCAGCTCGCAGGCTATCACCGCCGGCGAGGGCAAGAGCCGCGCGTCGACGTTGGACTTGTAGAGTCTGGGGCGGGTAGTCGCCCGCCCTTTTCAATTTCACTTATGATCACAAGCCGAAACGGTGAAGTGTTCTCTAATTTTTGCGAGTCCCATTCGTTATATTAGTAACCATACACCAGGAGGTATCCAGTGAGCGAATACGTCAAGAAAAATACAAAGTACACCAGCCGCGTCCACCTGCGCACCGCGCTGCAGGCGGCCGGCATCCAGTTCGAGGAGGCTCAGCCAGGGCAGACGCTGACATTGAAGGGCTATGGGAACCAGCAACGCCAGGCCACCTTTGCCGTTCGCCAACGTGCCCTCGGCGACAACATCTTTGGCGATCTCGGTTGGCTGTGGGACGGCCAGACCAAGTGTTTTGTGCAAGTCGCGGACCACCTCGACGAGCGGTACAGCCAGACTGCACGCGCTCTCCGAGCCATCAAGCGTGAGTATGCCGTTGCAGCCACCATCAGTCAGGCGCGGATCAAGGGTTACCGTACTCAGCGTGTCAACCAGCCTGACGGCTCGATCCAGATCCGCGTCACGGGGAGGATATAGCATGCAAGAGTTCACACTGGTTGTCAGTATCTCGGCCGATGGCGAGATCGTAGAGGGCGAGGTACAGGGGATGCACGGTAAGAAATGCGCCAACGTCGCCGCGTTACTCGACCAGGTCGGCGAGGAATTGGAGCACCGGCACACTGGCGACTGGGACAAGGCTGAGCCGGTCCAGATCGGCACCGGATCGAACTCTACTCTCACGTTGGGCAGGGGATGGTGATGGTCGCGCGTGCCCTCTTTACGTCCGACAAGCACGACTGGGAGACGCCCCAGCCGTTCTTCAATCGCCTTGACAAGGAGTTCGGCTTCACGCTCGACGCCTGCGCCACGCCGCAGAACGCCAAATGCGCAGCCTACTACACGATCGAGGATGACGGATTGGCCCAGGACTGGCGCGGCGTGGTCTGGGTGCGCAAGGCATACTGCGAGGCGCTCAAGTTCCACGGCGCCACGGTCGTGATGCTCATTCCGTCTCGGACGGATACTGCCTACTGGCACGAGTATATAATAAATGCCAGCGAGATACGCTTTGTTCTGGGCGCACCGGTCATTAGTGCGTTGCCTGCCAAGGCGATCTAATGCTGGACATTTTCAATCTGGTCATTCATCTCTGGACAAGCATCCACCGTCGCATCGAAGCAGCCCGCTTCGCGCGCGACCTGGAGAGGTGGATCAAAGACCTCGAGGCGGGCGAGAATCAATTAACATTCGGATCATAACCAGAAAGGGAAAGGCCGGCACAATCTCAACAACCAGAGCGACTGAATTCACTGCTGGAACGCGGGGAGAGTCGTCCGGTGTTCTGGCTCTCTGTGGAGAGAGGAGAACGGTGCGCTCGCCCGCCGTCCGCCGGCCGGGGTTTGCAGCCCCACATAGCCGGCGGGCGTTTCAATAGGGGGAAGGCTTTTCACAATCCTCCGCTGTATGCTCGTTCTCTATGTCCGATAATCATAATTAGCGGATATAGAAAAAGCCGGTGATCCAGCTAAAGATCACCGGCTTTTACCACTACTCCCCTACCGAGGCCATCGAACCGGCGCGCGATCCGCGATCACCGTTTCTACCACGCTCCGGATCTCCCCAATCCCCGGACACTCGCCGCCGGTTCCCGGTTCACACGTCGGACACGGTTGCGCAGTTGGCAAGGGCGTATAGGTCGGATATGGCGTGTACGTTGGCAGCGGCGCCGGCGTCTCCGATCCTGTCTCTGGACCGCCAATCTCGATCAGCCGCGCGTCGTCCCAATAGACGTCCCCGTGTTTACTGTCCCACTTTTTCCACGCCCGCAGGTACACAGTAAGTAATCCGTCCGACTCAACATAAACCGGACGGCTCAACACTCGCTCGTATTGCCCACGCACGAGTTGGAAGGGCGACCATACCACGCTCGTTTCCCACGGCCAGCCCCCTGGCTCGCGTCCCTCCGGGTCAAGACCAACAGAGACGTACATTTCACCTGGGCTCTCGTGTGGTTGGTCATCTCGATTACTCACCCATGCTTGTGCATAAGCCTCGACCTGATACCACCCCGCCGGTACGCGCACCTGCTGCCAAATCGCCGCGTCACCGTGCGTGTAGAACCAAAACCAGCACTGACTCTGCCCTCCGCTGCGTACTCGATGTGAGTCCACGGCAGCCGGCAATGGCTTGTACTCTGGCTGCGCACTCCGCCCGGGCGAGCCGCCCTCGATCATCGACTCTCGATTCCAGTAAATCGGTGTCCATTCCTCGGCCACGATCACTCGCTGCGAGTGCTCGATCACATCCCCTTCAAATCCACCGTTGAGGAGCTGCGGTTCGCTGGCCTGTGCCTGTGCCTGTAGTACTGCCAATAGTACCACGACCACGGCGGCTACCACAGCTGCCGCTCGCATCTCAAATCTCGTCATTTTCAATCTCCTACTTCAGCGGCCCCCCTTCGATGACCCACTGAATGACATACTCCTCGGACACAAACCCGTGTTTCACGGCCCACAAAATCAATGCGGTCCTGTCCGTCTCCTCAAGCCCTAGCCGTTTGCACGCCAATTCAATACGGCTCCGGACAGACCGCTCTTCCAGGTAGAGCTTGTTGGCAATCTGTGCGTTTGACATTCCCTGTGCCAAAAGTAGCACAGTCTGTAGTTGCTTGCGAGTGAATGTCTCAAACGCAGCTTGCAAATCGGCCATTATTGGACCATAAACTGACGCATCCTTGACCACGCCGATTCCGTGAGCGCGTTGCGCGCCCGGACCTGGATGCCGTACTCGTTTGGCTCAACATTAGTCAGCGACAACCCCCATAACCCATACGGTGACGTGCTGTTCGGGTAGGTCATTGTGTATACCCAATTCCCTTCTAGGTCCAACAGCCGCACGTTGTATTGCTCTGCCCCTGGCACATCACCCCAGATCACCAACATGCGCTGACCATAAAGTATGTCGTCATCATCCGGTGACATCACCTCTGGCACGCTCAGCGGACCCTCGTGCGGTGTCGGCGTCTCGCGCAACTCGTTGCATAGCGATACGACCCAATCAGGATACCCTCGCGGCGCGCGGTCTACCTGCTGTGGCGCGCGTGCGCAGGCGCAGAGGAACGCCACGAGCGTGAGTATGATGGTAACTGCCTTTTTCATTGTCCCAATCTCTCCCATTCTCCCTCGATTGTGAACGTCTCCGCTACGTTGCCATTTTTGTCCAGTACCTGGATTAGTGCGCGCAGGCGCTTTCCCTCCACCGGTTCTGGCTCTGGTAACTCAGGCTCAGGCTCCGGTTCAGGCCCTGGTTGATCTCCATCCTGGTGGAACGCGCCACAGTCCTCGCCGTCGCTTGCCGTCCCTATGGCTGGGCTGCCAGGGAGCAACGTCCAGTCCCCAGCCTCCGGATCTGAGAATTGCATCTCTGCGATTGTCTCTGATGTCGCGTTGTGATGAACGACAAATCCCGGCGCGTTCACAGCACCTGGATCTGCCAACACGTTGTCAAAGATTTCCCCACGTCCGTCTGGAATTCTCACAGCCTCGCCAGCGCCACCCAAGACGATTGTATTGTGGTACAACTCCAACGTGCCGTTACCCATTCCCCTGACGCTGGGTTGCTCTCTTTTTGGTCCTGCAAGCCCGTTCCTGGTAAACAAATTGTGGTGCATCTCCACTGGACCTATCCAGTTGAGAAGGTGAATTGCCCTCTCACACCCAGCCACGTCGTTGTACGACCACACCCCCTCGATTTCCGGTCCGACAATCATTCCACCACCGGCGTGGCTTTTGTCTACAGTCAAGCCAGAATCAAGAATCGTATTCCGGCGCACCAGCACGCCAGTGCTACCACGAATCTGGATGCCTCCATACCCGCATCGCTCGACATGACAATGCTCGACCGTCAAACCGTGGATCGGACACGTTGGTTCGTTCTGGGTTGAGGCATGCCCCAGGTACATGGCCTCAGTCTGACAGTTATGGACCTGGCAGTGGTGAATCCATACGTCATGTTGAATCCAATCTGCTGAAGCGTCCCTCACAAACGTGTGGAACCTGATGCCAGCCTGCCCGGCGTGGTGTATATCGAGGTTCCGCAACTCGACGTACTCAGACATCTGCCGTCCAACCAGGCCCACGTTGCCGGCAGCAGAAATCTCGATCCCCTCGACGATCAGGTGCTGGCAGTTGGATATGTCGATCCCGGCCCAGGCGTCGGTGCGAATGTTTGTCCCGTTGCCGGTAAGACGAATTGGCTGTTTCGTTGTCCCTCGCAGACCCACGAGACGCAGCCGGTCACGTATGCCGTCTGTCAGGCAAAAAACATCGCCCGGTTGCGCGCTATCGATAACTGCTCGGTTATAGGGTACCTCTATTGTTGCCATTGCCAGCTCTATACTCCTTCCTGCTGCTCTCGCAGCATCATCGCCAGCCGGCGCTCGAACGTATTCTGCGCCCCGGCCGGGATCAGGCGCACCGTGCGCCCACTTCCGTCGATCTCGACTCCTACGAGCTGGTGCGTCGACCATTGATCCCGAAAGTCGCCGCCTCCCAGTGTCGCCTCGCGCGCCCGAAAGTCCGTGATCGCGACTAACCCGCCGGCGCCGATCTCGTCAACGGCCTTCGCCTTTCCGGTCGGGCTGTACACCCGATCCGAAACCGAGATACTGCTCGACGTCCGAGGCCTCGCCTCCTCGGCCACGCGCAAGGCACCCAACGTCTCAGCAGACGCCTCGTCTGCGATTCCGCTCACTCGATACGCGATCCGCCTGGCCATCCCACCCAGCTCGTCGATCATCTCCTGGTCGACCGCGTCCTCTGTCCGCCGCGTCACGTTCTGGGAGTCCGTATACACCACGTACACCCGCTGCGCGCTTCCCTCGACGCTGCCCTGCACGCTCATCTGCAGACCCGACTGCCGGCGCACGTACCATTGCACCGTGTCCAGGTCCTGCTTTTCTACGTACAACCGGTTCTCTTCGTCCACGCCCCAGGCCAGCAGCTCTCCGGTCGGGCCGCCGTACTGCGCGCACCAGGTCAGAATGCCGGCAGCCGTCCGATCGTCCTCGAAAGCCACTGTCGCCGGCAACACCGTCAGATTGTCGATACGCGAGGTGTCCTGGTCGACGCCATAGTCCTCCATCTCGGACAGCACGTCCCGCGCCACGTCCCCGATTCGGATCGGGCTCACCGGCTCGCTGATCACGCGCACATTGGCCAGCCGGCCGTACACCGTGCCATCTTGCGCCGTATTCTCGCCCCAATCGCGCACCGTGAATCGCGTCTCGAGGTACGTTGCCCCGGCCACCGGCTTGAGCGTCACCTGGCCACGCGATGTCTCACAGCTCGACCACAACACGCTGGACTGATCGCATACCTCAAATCGACCTGGCCAATCGTTCGGCAGTTCCACGTGTGACGAAAACGCGATCCGTTCGATCCCTTGGTCGAACGGCATCGAGTACCGCACATAGGCATACTCCCCTGCCCGATATCGCGTCCCTCTCCGGGGCTGCAATACCAGCGCGCCGTCCCGGTTGAGTGTGCTGAATTTGTTAGGCACGAACGAGCCCGACACCTCGCTGGGCGCCGTCCACTTGGTTGTCCTGGCATCCTGGTACACTCGGTTCAATGGTACGAACTCGAACAGGGACCCGCGACCGGCAGCCGTGACCGTGATCGTGTCGCGATTCCCTGTCGCCTCGCTGATGTTCAACACTACGCCCTTGAACAATTCCAGACACAACCCCTTGCGCAGGATCACCTCGTGCAAAAACCCAATGTCCGGGTAATCCGGACCGATAGCTCGGTCCTCGTTCCACGTGAGGATGCCAAAACCCCCGCCCTGCTCGCCATAGAACGACGATCTACGCAAGCCATATGCTCGCGTGTGGCGTGACTGCACGCCATTATGATCGTAGGTTTCCAAGATCGGCCTGGTCGTTACGATGCTCATGTCTATGTCTGTTTGGCCTGTTTCTTTTCTACGTCCACGCTGGGCGCAGCTTTGATCTCGTCGATCATTTCTCGGATCGCTAGCGTGCGTGTTTGAAAATCGGCCTCCTCGAGTAGCTCTACAAGACGCTTGTGGGGAGCATCTTCAAGCAAGAGCTCGACGTCGTACGGCAATTCCACGTCCCAAATAACCGCCTGAGCTGTGGCAACCTTGGCCTTGATCGTATTCGCCTGGACATCCGCGCTCTCATCGTTCTGGACAGACAGCATCTCGCGCTGCAGTGCGGCGATCTCATCCTGGATTGCCTCCAGCTTTTTGTCCAGAGCACCTATGGCTTCGATATGCTCGCTGACGAGTGCATCCAGCGCCATTCCGATTTGCAATTGTCGCACTCCCTCTTGAGACGCGAATCCTTTCGGAGGCGGCTGTGCGATCACTTGCTGGCAAATGCGTAGATAGGACACAATGTACGGCATGCCCCTGGGCATCTTGGGTGAGACGGTGCCCACCAAGGCGGTGCGCACCCACTTGAGTTGTACGCTTTTCATTTGTGTTCCCTTCTATGAGCCGGGACTATCATATATCCCGTCCAGTGTGCGCCATACGTCCCACATCAGATGGGATCTGGCTATTGATCCAGTTGATCACCGCGTCGTGCACCTGCTGTTCTGAGTTCCCTGTCGCTGAAGCCGCCTCAGCTATGTTCTCCATATACTCGAGTGCGTTTACCCAGTGCGTCTCGCCCGGTACGCGTATGCCCACGCCTTCTGGCAAGACCTCGACGTTGGCCTCTGAACGAATGTTGTCCAGGTAAGATGAAAGCAGGCGGATTTCCTGCAGCCGATCCTGTGACAAGTACCACGCACGCAGATTCACCATAACAGGAACCACACGCCCGGTGGACAACACCTTCTGCACAGTTGCGACAGCTCGTTTCTGACGTGCGCCCTGTGGATTTGTGTCGTCGATGAATCGAATCTCGATGTCTTGAATGCTCTCCGCCGTTTCGGCTACGTGTCGCTCGAACATTCCTATCTCCTCTATACAGATTGTGTCCAGCCGCAGTGCGATCCATCGTGAGCCGCCTCGTAGGCTGGGCTATCGCCGGTGATGTGTCTCAACACGTCGCTGGAACGAAAATCCATATTCACTATAGTATCCTCTTCATTGTTAGCATCTGTTGAGTAATCCGTGTCATAACTGGCCCCACAACCAGCGAAAATGTTGTTCCGGACCGTACCCCCCGTGTCTCCACTTTTGCTCTTGAATCCCTCGTTTTCGACGTCGACGACCGTGTTATGGGTGATCTCTGCGCCGTTGCCGTTCGAGGGCAACCAAATCCCATAAGCATCTTTGGTCGCGGAATCATTCATGTCCTCGATCAGGTTTTCATAGATCTCGACGCCAGTGCCTTGAATCTCGCAGTGGATGCCGCGAACACAGTCTGTGATCCAGTTCCATCGAACAATCGTGTCTTCAGCCTCGTGCGCAACAATGATCCCGCTTCCTGGCTGCGCGGTCCCGTCGATAGAGTCTCCGCAATCCATGATCCGGTTACGTTGGATGACAAAATTCCCATATCGGACCTGGATGCCATCGTAGCCACAGCCGTCGATATAGTTGTTCTCGATCACAAAGCCGTCCTGAAATGTGCCAGGATTAGTCTGTGTCGAGTGATGATTGCAATACATCGCCTCGCCATTGCAGCCGTGAAAGTAACAGTGATGCACGTGAATATCGTGCATGACATAGCCTTCGTAAGCTTCAGCCAGCAGTGTGCGGATACTCATTCCAGCATCTCCGCCCACGCCAGCCGGGCCAATCTCTACCCGATCAATCTCGATGTACTCGCTTTGCTCGCGGATCTGCACGCCATAGTTAGTATAGCTCTGTACTCGGATTCCGTAGCAATATTGGTAACCTCGGCCGCTAATATGCAAATACTGGCAATTCTCAATCGCCAGTGTGATTGTGCCGCTGTTAATGTTCACCAGGCCGCCGCTGTTCATCACCCAAATAGGATTTCCACTCGATCCGGACAGATTCCGAATCGTCAACGCCGCTCGGTTTCCGCTTTGCAGCCAGAGAATATCTCCGCCCACCATTGTGTTGTATGGCGAGCTGGTCCCATCTACGATTGTCGTACCCGTGGATACCGTTTGATTGGCCATGTTAGGGCGCCAGGCTCAGCGGGTACGAAACCCACCAGTTTGTGCCATCGGATGCAACAAGCCACACGCGAGCATGCGCGCCCGCGTCGTCGACAATCCCGATCCAGCCTGAGCCGACCGATACCGGGGTTCCAAACGTAGCGTCCAACTGCGCGTCCGTTGGGCCAGTATCTGTGACGTTGGCCGTGGATACATCTGTCCGCAGGCCATTCGGAAAATACACGATTCCGGACTGATGTATCTCCATTGCAAGCGCCAACGACGTGCTACCATTGGCCGTTATGTAGTGACGCTCCCGAGTTCCTTTGGCCGCTCCAGTATGTGTCTGTGTCGCCTCCCACTGAATCAGTCCGCTGGATTGAGAAGGCCATCCACCAGCTCCACTATAGCCGCCGCCGCCAATGCGAAAGAGAACGTCATCTGCCTGGACAGCCGACAGACTGGCCTCCGATCCCCGCGCGCGCCGGCCGAGAACGCGAGAGTATGCCAACGCGTTGTCGCCAAAAGTGAACACATTCAACGCGGCGCCAGGCACAGCAGCCGAATAGTCCTTGTACGCACCGATTACGCCGTTGACGTCGAGATTGGAATCGTATTCCGCGCACGTGTTGCCAACAAAAACTTTGGCGTCCAGGAGTTCTATTAGGTCCTCCGTGAGATTATCAAATTTGATCCTGCCAGCCGACGAGCTTAGACCAATCCACGTGTCATCGGCCATTGTCACTGCCGAACCAGACAACACGTTGAACGAGTTGGCAGTGAACATAAAATCCTCACTGCCATTGACATGGATCCCAAACTCTCCCGCAGCCCCGGCTAGTATAAGGTCTATGACGTCATCGCCGCTGGCATAGAGGTATGTGTCATCGTCTGCATCTAGGATCAACAGATGATCGTTCAGCAAGATGGTTGCTCCGACGCTGATATAGTCGTTGGCACCCTCTACCAGGCTTAGGAACGTCACTCCACCTGCCGCCAGTGCAATCTGATCGTCCTGGAACCAAAGATAGGTGTCTGCGTCGGCGTAATGATAGATGTACTCTGAAAATGCAGAGTTTCCAGTTGCATCGATATAGGCGGTTGTAGTGCCACTCAGGTTGCGAATGAGGAATCCTGAATCGGCGTCATCTGCGCAAAGCTGCACGACAAGATCGCTGTCACCAGAGGCAGCGTCTAGAAGATATAGTACTGCCTGGTCGCCACTTTCACTTACCAGGATGAGAGATGGTGAATTCCCCACACCATCATCCCACGTCCAATTGTCCGTCAAGGTCGGGGCTGTGGTGCTCGTAATATCTGTCCCATCGCCAATGAGCACGGCCCCAGCAGGGCTTGCATCGTAACTGGTCCACACCGGTCCAGCCTCTCCGCGTAGGATATGCCCTTGGTCGCCCGGTGCTACCGGATAGTTAGCGCTTGCCTGTACTGGAATGAATCGCGCCCCGTCTCCGCCGAGAACCATCCCCGCCGCCACGCTGTTGGCGTGGACGATGCCTAACCCGCTGGCCAGGTGCAGGTCGCCCTCACTCAATAGTAACTCATCTGTCAGTATCCAGCTATTTTCGCTCTCATCCCACCACAACGTCGGCGCACCTGTCACGTCGAGCTGCAAAATCGCCGGGAAGTCCTGGTCCGCTCCATCCATCGAGCACATAATGTGCTGCTCGCTCATATCTCCCTGATTAAGCAACATGGCCGCTTTGGCTCCGATAGAGTTGGCCTGATTCACGTGCAGTAGCGCTGCCCCTGTCGGCCATGTTGGCCCCACACCAACATTCCCCTCCGATCCCTCGATCACCATTGACTGCGTCCACGTGCTCGCCCCATCGTATCGATAAAACGAAATATGTCCCGCGCTCCCCGCCGTATTTGCAATGAAACCGACTCCACCTCCCTTTGTCGCATTTTCATAACTTGTACTATATACCGCTACGTATGCACTATGCGCTAGAGCCGATCCAGAATATAGCAGCAACCTACTCGTATCTCCCGCCCCGTAGATATTGTGCATTGTCCCTTTCAGTAGGTGGATATTCCCCGCTGCGTCCAGCCGGCTCGCATCCGTATCGCCACTGTCGCGCACGATCAGCCCGCTATCCGCGTCCGCCCCCGGCAATTTTACCACCAGGTCGCTATGCCCCGGTGTCGCGTCATTCTCTGCCCATATGGAGAATTGATCGTCACTCCCTGTAATCCATGTCAGTGTTGGACTATCGCCAGTGCCTGCATCCCAAGAGTGATCATTTGTCCATGCGAATGCAGCATCCAGATCGATCCGTAAATCCTCTGAATCGAACTCTAGCCCGCTCCACGCTGCCGCAAGCGCAACGACCAACGTATAATCTCCATTCGCTCCTCCGTCTGTATAATCCAGGCCGTCGCCGACCACAAACCGCCGCTCCTGGGTCAAGAGATCATTGTGTTCCAGTACCAGCCACGATACCGACACGGGCGCGAACACGCCCTCCAGGCCTGATAGCCCGGTTAGGTCGTATTCGACGCCAAGCCAGTCCTGAGCATACAGATGTCCATTGTCCAGGGGATAGATGGAAACGATGTTCTCGCGTGGAGCATCCGGCCGACCGATCACTGCCATCTGGACCCGGTCGCCGAAATCAACTTGTCCGTCAACAGCGCCGCCGCCATTCGAAAGATAGTTCCTCAGTTCATCGCGCAGCGCGTGGATCTGGTCCCACAACTCGCCAATCTCGCTCTGCGCTTGGTTCAATCGCGAGGATTGCATCACACCTCACTACTCGTAGAACGGATAGATCGTCCGTAGCAGAGCGTTTACTTGCACGCTCACGCTGTCCGCCGGCACGTGCCGATCCTTGATCGGTTCCAGGTGGAACTCTGAATATCGCGTCCCCTCATATTCAGCAAACAGGCCAAACAGGGACCCTGAATGATCGCTATCCGTGATCTCGACCTCCATGTACTCTGGTTGAAACAGGTCTGTCTCCGTTGGCCCGACAAAGCACCGGATCGAGGTCCCGAGTCCGATCACGCCTAGCCAGAACCACTGTTTCTTGTCCACATCGCGGGCAAAATCCGCGAGTGCACCTCCTGACGATCCAGCCGTATAGGAATCAACGCGACTGACTCCGAGAGGCGAGAATTTGAACAGGTATCCATCCTCAGACCCGGCCGTCAAGTCTGTGGCCCTGAACCACAATCCACACGTGTTCGGAGCTCCGCCATCTACCCATACTTTGGCCCACAAGACAAAGTCGGTGAACCCAAACGACTCGTCTGGCCACAGCGAACGCCATCCACTGGTAGACTGATAGTCTACGACATAGAAATATGTCTCGCCGTCCTGGGCGCCAATGTGCCCGCGTTGCATGCCAACCCCGTTCCACTTGATGCCGGTTTCGTTGAACACGGCCGCGTTATCCGGATCGGCCTTGCAAGCTCGCAGATCGTCAAAGTGCAATTCGTGTTCACTGCCCCCCGTAAAGCTGGCCTCGATCTCGATCTGTGTGATGCTGCCCCACGTCGGGTTACCTGTTTCACTGAAATCACTCAGCCTGGCATTGAGAATCTGCCAGCCTCGTGCCACACTTGGGGAAAACGTTCGTGAGAAATAGTCTCCCGAATCACTCACCAGGCGCAACGTGACGCTGATCGCCGATGGCGCACTGTTGTACATGATCGCACAGCCAAGGCAGACATAGTCCCCGCTCTCAAACTCGGCAATGCTGACCAAAGACGGCAGGGTTCCGGTCATGCTCCCTGCGCCGGCTGTCAGCGTCATCTGTTGTGAGTCGTCGCCATCCTCGCATACACTGGCCGGCTCATCCGATGTATGGACCAACGTACTTCCGGTCCACACTTCTGCTCCTCCAAACGATGCGATCTGTTTCCACAACGCATCATAGTCCTCGAAATTGTCCGCGTATCCCTCCGGCAGGTACCGCTCCCAGATCACATCAAATTGATTGTCCTGCCCTGGTTTGAGCGTGGGAAAGTTGCCGTATGAAGCCAGCAAGTAAGCGAGCTTGTCCGACGAATCGAGCACGTGGGAAATCTCTTCCCCGCTCACGTTCTCGATCAGAATCGTGTCTGTGTTTCCCGCTCCATCTCCCTGCGTTGCCTCGACCTGCAGCGCGCACTCGTCTGTGTAGAGCAGTTTCGCCGCGTCGATGTCCAATGTCTCGGCGCCATTTCGTCGCTTGATGTACACGTCCAGATACAGATCGAGCCCCTCCATCGCCGACATCTCGGTATCGGGCAAATCGAACTCGCCCAACAACAGCACTTCCCACTGCCCGACCTGACTCACGTGCTTTGTTTTTCCATACACCGTCCGGCTGCCCACCTGCCAGCCGTAATAAATGTTCCAGTCGTTCTTATGCGTCGAGTTGTTGCGCACGACGAGCGCAATCGCAGCCCGCCCCCTGTGGTCGCTCCAGTTCGAGATCGTCCACCGCCGGCCGTACTCGATTCCGCTCTGCTCTGGCGTGCAGCGCACATAGTTGCCCCCACAGCGACCAGCATCTGTCTCTGTGCCCCACACGCCCGATTCGTTGATGTACGTGCTCGCGCTCGACAGGTACGTCGCCTCGAAATTGTCCAACCCCTTCGTTCGGCGCGCCAGGATTAGACGACTCACTTGTGCAGCGCCGCCCGCGCCGGGTGTGATCTGGAAACGCGCCAGCGCCGGCTGGCTACCGGGCACATTATCCCCGTCCACTGTGACAAAGTCCTGGCTTCCATCGCCTGTGTTATACGCTGTCGTCGCGCCAAGGACGGAGACCAGGGTGTCTGGATCGCTCGTCGCGATCGGCCACGTGCGCAGTGTCACCTCTAAGACCAGGCGGTGTCGCCTCGCGCTATTCGCACCCCGATCCGTGCGATTGCCTCTGGCCTGTCGCCGCGCCGGAATGGGGCTCTTGATATAGTGATAGAACGTCGAGCGAACCCCTGCTCCCAAGCCATCCGGCTTGAACTCTAGCGTTCCGCCGTCGTCGTTGTGGACTGCCATTTCGAGTGCGTGCACATTCTGCAGCATATCGGCCAGCGAGGTCCCGCTCACGATTACGTCAAACGTCACATCTGTCAGGACCTCGTTCGTATCCACCGGTTCAGGAAACGGACTGTCATCCGCGCCATATACGACTTCGATCCGCTTCTCTTCGCTGAAATTCAAACTTCCCGCCGGTACCACGTACCCGCTCAATAGGCCGTTATCATCGCTGGCCGACTGGTCAAACGTGATATCGCCTCGCCCATCTGGGTGTAGGATCAGTGTCGTCTCAGTTCCGCCCATCTAATTCTCCTTGTGATCATAATCTGAATGCGCCAACCTGCCTTCAATGCGTGTTGCCGTATCACGCGTCACTTCCATGTGTGCGGCTAACGACTTGAGAACTTCGGCAATCTGTGTTTGGCTTTTGGCAATCGTATCCATCGTTTCCAGCAGACTCTTGCGCAAATACCACACTGGTGCACCATCCGCATCCCGCACGTCGTGCCACTCGTGCAAGTCGTCGACCTGGTGGGCCATCTTGCGCAAGTCTACATCCTCGGGCACGCACTTGTGTATCTGCTTTGCAGAATCTCCCTTTTTTCCAATCAACGGCAGAACGATCTTGGCTATTTCTCTCAAGATCACTGCTACCACGATTGCGCCGGCCAGCACTCCGCCCAACTGCCCTAGCACATTCAGCGTTTCTGCGTCCATTCCATTGCCTTCGATGTCGTCTATGATGTTTAGTAGGTGGACCCGGGTACCGTGCTTCTGAGCCCGGCTGCGCTCGTTGCCTGATCGAGCAACTCTCGAATGTACCCGCGTGCATCGCGCCCATCGCGTATGTTCGGGAAACTCTGCTCGCCGATCTGGATGATGATGGTCTGACCGCTTCCTGCAATCCCCCCGGCCATCGATGCCGCCGGCATTGCTGCGCTGGCCAGGCTTCCCAGTCCAGTCTGAAAATCAAGTGCCCGCTCCAGGCCTGGCAAGAGCTTGGTTAGTTTGTGTACGTGCTCAGCCGCCCCCATAAACGTCAGCTCGAATGGGGAGGGCGAACGTCGCTTCAGGTCTTCGGGCAAGTGGAAGTTTCTGATCTTTTCCTTGAGTATCTCGATGCGGTCGATCAGCGTCTTGGCCCATTCAGACAGGTTCTCAAAAACAGTGAGGACCACGTCAAGCACGTTTGTCTTTGCCTCCAAGAGGGCAGACATCAGTGCATCCCACTTTTCGAGCAACTTGACGCCCAGCCAGTCGCCCAAGGCTTCGAGTGCGGCATTGAACTGTTCGTTGATAAAATCGACGATCTTGTTAAACACAGGTTGGACATTGGTCGTGATAAAATCCCACACGTCGGAGAGAGCCGGCAACAGCACCCATTTCCAGGTCCAGGCCAGCAAATCGACCGCTTTTTTCAACGTTACTTCGATCAGCTCGCGCAGGGCGTCAAGCAAGGGCTTGAGGTCTTCGTCGATGAACCGCCGGCCGCGCTCGAGGATGGGCAAGAAAGTCTCTTCCCAGACGCTGCGAAACGTTTCGATTCCCTCAGGGATCTTTGTCTCCAGGAACTCGACGATCGGACCCAGAACCGGAGTCTCTTTCGCCGCTTCCCACCACTCTTGCATTTTGACGATCGCGGCGTTTTTAGCATTGCCGAGCCAGGTGGTCACCTTGCCTGGCAGAGACTCAAACCAGGCCCGGACCTTGGCTTTTTCCTCCTCGAACGCCTCAGAGAACCCGCTGAAATTCAGCTTGAGCTTTGGCCCCTCTGCCTCACCACCGCCCAGGCCGCCGGCCAGTTTGGCCATTCCGTCGGCTGCCTCACCGATCTTTTGAGCTACCTCGCTCAGTGCGTCGACCATTTCGCGCTGGATGTCGGCGCCTTCCTGGAGGCTGGCCAGGTACTCACGCTGCCAGTTGACTGCCTCCTCGGCGGCCGTGACCTCGCCCTCTGCCGCTTCCAGCTTTTGGCGCAGTGCGTCGGGAATGAACCCGCGCGCCTCCGCGTCCGCGACCTCGGCCTGCACGCTCTTGAGCCGCTGCATCGCCTGCTGGTGTTCCAATGTCAAGCGAATGTACCGCGTGTACTCCTCTGCCCCCTCGCCCAGGCGCTGCGCGATGCCGGCCATCACCTCTTCGTTGATCTGCCCCGTCTTGCGGAACTCGGCGATCAGGCCGGCCACCTCGGTGCGCACCGCCCGGAATGTCTCCAGCATTTCGGGCCGGTCCATGTCGCCCAGACTGACCGCCGTCTCCAGTGCGTTACGGATGGGGGAGAGGGTATCACGCAGGACCCCAAAGTCGGCCAGGGCAAAGCCGCTCAGATAGGAGTCGATCAGGTTCTTGCCCCACTTGACGATCCCGGTCAGGGGGCCTTCCTTGGGTGGGCTGAACGAGGCGAGAAAGCGCGAGACCATGTTGCCGATGAACGTCGCCGCCTGGCGCAGCACCGTCCGGCCGGCATTGACGATGCCCTGAGCAAAGGATACGATCAGGTTCCAGCCCCAGCGTGCGGCCTTGACGACGAACTTTTTCCACCCGAGGACGATCAGGGTCACGATGTTGAGCGCAGCGTCTTTTAATGGCGCCATTGCCTGATCGCTATTGCCCATCAAGAGCTGGTGGAGAGCATCGAGCAATCCTTTGATAGTACTCAAGATCACGTTGACAAAATCGCGTGCAAATGTCAGGAACTCGCGTAGACCGAACCCGTAGCCCAGCAGTTGACGCAGACGGATTATTGCCGGCTCAACCAGCCTTCGGACTTCTACCATCACCCAAGCAAACGATTCCTTGATTTGCCCGATCCAATAGCGCACGTCGTTGGCGATCTGGTCGAGCACAGGCTTGATCGTGTGATAGATGTCCAGCACCGCCGTGCGGATGCCACCGAAATCGCTCTTCCAGGCCCGCGCCGCCAACTTGGCCGCGGCAATCAAGCCCAAGATGGCAGCTACCACAGCGGCAATGATGGGCAGCACCGGTCCCAGGCTGCTGAGACTGGTAATACCCAACATCTTGAGTCCGGCCGATACAGTTCCGATCATTCCTTTCAGCTTGGGCAGTAAGCCGATCACCGTCAGTATCGGGCCAATGATCAGCCCCACGCCTGCCGCGCCCGATGCCAACCCGGCCGCTGCGCGTTTGACCGGTTGTGGAATCGCCTGAAAGGCTTTGGCGAGGAATGTGACGACCTTGGCCACGCGTGCCGCCGTGGGAGCGAACGCTTTCTTGAGCTCGTCGCCGGCATCCTTGACCGCCGTCTCGGCGCGCTGGATCACTGTAGCAGTGCTCTCGGTCGCCTTACCCAGCACCTGCTCCTGTCGGGCCGCTGCCTCGCGCGCTGCCGCAACAAAGGCAAGCTTTTGCTCCTGGTCTGTCAGAGCGTCCGCGCTCTTGCCGATGCTCTTGGCATAGGTCTCGTTGGCAGCCGTGACGTCGAGGATAATGCCCAAGTCGTCGAGGAAGAGCTTGGACCCACGTGCCAGGCCCAGAGACAGCTTGTCAAACAGGTCCTCCATCGAGCGCCCAGTCGCTGCGCTGGCATTGCTCACCGCCTGGAGCATCCACTCCATTTCGGCGACGGGCACACCGGTCAACATCAAATAGTTGGCCTTGGCCATCAACTCGGCGCGTGAGATCGCGCCTTTGGCCGCGTCCTGCCAGGTGTTGAGCAGCGTGCCTGCATCCTGCCCGAACGCCTTGGTCACCCGCTCGAATTTACGTTCTAGCACGTCCAGCGCCGAGCCATCCTTGCCCAGCTTGTAGAACGCAGCCGAAGCCGCCGCCGACATACCGGTCAATGCGACGCCAAATCGGGTGACTTTTTGGTACGCCTGCTCCAGTGCTTTTTCGGCGTCTTTTGAATCGCCCAGGATGCGTATCAGGATTTGCTCGATGTTTCCAAAGGCCATCGTTACAACTCTGGCTCTGTATCCTCTATGTTCTCGGCGTTCTTTGTGGCGTACCGCCCCACCCGGTTCACCCGCTCGAACTTGTCCACCCACGCCGGCCGCGCGGCTGGGTGGCTGGATCGAAGTTTGAACGTGTCTTCGAACGAGGGCAGCGGAGGGAGGTTCACCTTTTTGCTCGACAGGGCCACCGACACCCCGCGACTGACGCCCAGCTCGACCGCGACCGCGTGAGACATCATGTCGTTCCAGCGCCCGCGCATCACGTGTTCGTATTGCGACAGTAGCCAGCTACCGGGTTGTCTCAGGATGTCGGCATCGGTCAGACCGCGATAGCTGGCTACGTCAAACACAAACGAATCGATCAGTTTGAGCACACGCTGGAGGCGTTGGGGCAGCGTTACACGTTCAGCCCCTCCAGGAACCCGTCCGCCATCCCCAAACCGGTAAAAAAATCCTGGATGCTATCTCGCAGGTCCCTGCTCTGGCTCAGGTTGAGGAAAAACGCGCGGATCAACGGCGCCAGCTCGAGCTTGATCGAGCGCAGCCACTTGCGCCCCTCTTTGAAGTCCTTGAATTGCAGCACCGCCGTGCCCAAAAAGACCAGGTCCTCGACCGAGAACGCAGCCAGCATCCCAAAGATCACCGCTCGGTTAGAGGGCGTCACATTCCTCGCCACACTCTGCAACTGGCGCAACGCTGCCTGCTCCCCGCGCACCGCTAGCCGGCCAAGCGCCTTGAGGATCTCGACGATCACCTCAATGCGTGGCTCGTCAATCTCGAACTCGCGCCCGGCCATGGCGACGACGTTGGACCCATAGCCTGCCGGCTCGCCGGAATCCTCGTCCTCCGCTGCCGGCTCGCCGGAATCCTCGTCCTCCGCTGCCAGTTCGGCCTCGACCTCGGCCTCCAGGTCTACCTCGATCTCGGTGTTGACGTCTTCCGGGTCGTCCCATTGCTCGGTGTCCGCCATTAGCTTGCCTCGTTTTCCTCAAAGATGAACCCATAGGGTCCGTGATGATCGGCCAGGGTCGTGTCCGGCCGAATCTTGAACGCAGACGGCAGGCCCGTGGCCTCGCTGCGCTGGATGTTCATCTCGCTATCCACGTTCGGCACAGTCTTTCGGAATGCAAACACGCGCAGCCGGCCTGTTTTGGCGTCTTCCTGGATGACATAGACCTGTCGCTCGGTGTAAGTCGATGGCGCGTTCAGCGGCAGCCGCTTCTGGTTAACGAGGGATCCGGATACAGCCACCTCGTCAGGAGTGCCCCAAACGATTTTGATCACGTCCACGTTCGAGGTAAGCAGGGTCGTGCCCACTTCCATCGCCGTGTCGCCTGGATCGCCCTCGTCCAGGTTATAGTTCTTCTGGTCGATGGGGATGCCGTCCTCAGACTCGGTCGAGCGTGAGATCGAGACCCCATCCTCGTTGGTCGGCGCCAGAGCCGTCAGGCCGTTAGCCAGCGCATAAGTCGTCGGGTTGATGACCGATTCGAGCTCGCCCGGAAAGGAAGCCAGGTTCCCGTAGGCCAGATACGATGAGCCTTTCCAGACATCATTGCGATCGATCGTGATTGCTGATACCAGTCCCATAGTTCCTTACCTCCATAGAAGCTGCGCTGCTACCGCGCCCGCCGCTGCTCCTTGACATTCAGTTCGATGGCCGCCAGGTACTGGTCTACCGACAGCCCGGTGCCCTCCAGCATCGGCGCAACCCACTCCTGAAACGACACGTCGCCCGGCTCTTTTCTCAGGCAAACCACGCGCGCGTTTTGCTCTGTCCGGAATGACGTCATCAGCGCCGAGCACCAGATCGCCTTGTCGAAATAGACGCGCCGGTTCTCTTCGTCACAGAAGAACAGCGTGTCATCCAGCTCGCTCTCGCGCCGGATATAGTACGCCCGGTTTTGTAGTCGCTTCGGTCGCTTTTTTCCCATCCCGCCGTCCTGTTCAGTACACCGTCATCGATGCGCTTCCGACCCGCACGCCCCACTCTCTAAGCTGTCGCTGTGCGCCTGGTCGCCACCGATCGATCGCCCGATCCGCGAAGGGATTCGGCGCCGTTCCCGGATGGTTCACCGACCAGTAGTGATACAGCCCCGGTCCATGCGGGCCATTTTCCCAGAAGAACGACAACGGATAGCCCTTTGCGAGCTGCCTGGCCGATCCACCGCGCGGAATGATGTGCGGTTGCGTCCCTCTTGCGATCAGTCGCCAGAGCGGGATTTTTCTCTTGCCAACCGTCGCGTGCTCGCCCGTCGAGCGGATCAGAAACTGCGACATTCCCCAGCCGGCGCTCACCTCTTCCCGAACGCGCAGGCCCTCGGCAAACGCCCTGGTATCTTTGGGCGCTTCCTCGGCCATCGTGTCGCGCAGATCGTCGGCCAACTGGCGGATCAACTCTCGTCGGCCTGCAAGAACCTGGCGGTATCTCGTCTTCATCCGTCTGGCCGTGCGGTCGACACTCTGCCGCTCGTCGATCCAGACACGTACCTGGAAGTTATGCCGCGATCTGGCCACTAGTCCACCAGTACCTGTTCGATCTCGACCATTCGCATGTAATCCACGTCGGCGGAATCCTCCACGTCGCCCGACACGCCGGCCACGAGGTGCACAGCATTGTCGGCCAGAATGCGCACTGCCGGCTTTTGATTCAACTGCTGCCGGCCCGAGATCTCGGGGTTGGCCTGCAGGATGTCGACCAGCGCCTCGGCGTAGCGGTGCGCCAGGGTAACGACCTCATCTTCCGTGTCGGCCACCACGAACGCGTTGATTGACAGAGAGTATCCGGCCAACTGCGCCGTCCGCCGCAGTTCCCCGCCTTGCGGCTGGAACTCGGTCACACTCACCAGCAGGTAGGGATACCAGGTGCTGGGTCGTTCCAGCATCCACAGCCGGTATCCCCGGCTCCAGTTCACCGGTTCGGGCAACGTCAACGCATTGTCCTCTGTCCACCGTACCTCGACCGCGTCCAGGGCTGCGCCGATGCTGCCTTGCAGCAACGTCAGCGCCGCTCGCTCGATCGTCTCACCTTCGTACCCTTCGCGATAGGCCATTCCACCCTCTCAGGCCGGCAATCCTCTGGCCAGCGCTCGATCCGTCGCGTTCAGCAACGGCCCGTCGTGATCCACCTGTGGTACAGCCACCGGCGCCACGCTCGATCCGACGATCTCTTCGACCTCTGACCACGCCGCCGCGCAGACCGCTTCCAATTCCGCCTTGAGCCCGTCCAGCATTTGGAGCAGGTCGTACCTCGTCACGTTCTCTCCGCGCGGGTTATTGCTCTGGCGATATCGTTCCAGCGAATAGTACTCGCGGCCCAGCGGGATCACATAGATCGTCGCCTTGTCGCCGATCCACTCGGCGACGATCTCCTCGAGGTCCGCTTCGGCCGGCGGCGTCGCTGTCCCGTACACGTCCCGCTTGGCCCGCGCGATAGCCGCCGTCTTGGCGGTTGCATAGTCGATATCACTGTCCGCCGAGAGCAGCGCCTCCGTTTTGGGCCAGTTGTTCGTCACGTGCTGGCTAATGTCGATCGCCATGCCTGACCTTTCAGGTTCGGATCACAAGTCGAATGAGTCCCTGCTATGGGATGATGTCAGCATACAGGAAGGCTGCCGGGTAGTTCATCACCGGCAACCGTGCCGTTTGCACGCGCACGTTCTCGGTGATCGCCTCGACGTTGATGTAGGTCTCGGACAGAGCGCCGGGATTCGGGGCTGTTACGATCTGGCCGTTCACCACACGCGAGACCGGTCCGTCCATCATCTCCATGATCGGCACGCCGGCGACCGTGTCCGGACCGGTCATCAGAATATGGCCTTCGTCCAGGAAGTAGTTGCGGGTGTCGATGTTGTTGGAGGTCGTGACATAGAACTCGTTGTTGATCCGGATCTCGCCGATGCCCAGGATCTCGACCACCTCGTCTCGCTTTGGCGTGATCACGCGCGGCTCGGTGCTGGACAGTTCGCCCTTGATCCCGGTGTTCTTTTGCAGGTATCGCCAGACCCCGGTCCGGCAGTACATGATCACCTCGGACTGGTCCACGCCCAGGTCGTCGGCAATGATCTTGGACCAATCGTACACATCCTCGATGACATCGGTTGAGGTGGTCGCCCAGCTCACAGCGGCCGTTGGCAAGTGGCTCGACGTAAACCAATCGTTCTGATCGGTTTTGTCCAGGTCGTTGTCCACGGCGATGGTCGTGCCATCCGGGAAGGTGACCGTCAGGTTGTCTTTGGCGGCTTCCCACGCCATCCACTTTGTGCGATTCGTGTTGCGCCTGCGCAGACGAAGCGCCTTGCGCAGCAGGTCCTCGGCTGCCGTGCGCGCGATCAACTCGTCTGGGCTTTGGAGGCGTTCCATGTCGCTCGCCTTGAGGATGTCCTTCTCGGCGATCAGGAACAACTCCATAAACAGCTCGACGAGGTTGCCGCCCCCAGACACGACCGGAGTATCGGCGTTGTCAGCCTTGAACGAGGCCAGCCCCGCGCCATCGATGTGTCGAACGCGCAGTTTAACCCGGCGCGAATTGGTCTGTCGCAAGGGCGCAAAGGGGACGTTATAGGCGTCGCTCTCGACGAATCCCCGCTCCACAGTCCGCGTCAGAATGTGTGCGTCCTTGATGTCGACTGGGCTGAGATAATAGTCAGCGGTTGCCATGATGCTTTCCTCCTACACTGTTCGTCGGATGACGCTAGTCGTCGAACACGCAGCTCGGGAACATCGCCTTGAGGTTGGTCAGAGACGTTCCGTGCAGCGAGTAGCCGCCCATCGTCAGTTCAGATTTGTCAAAGACGCACTGGGCATAGAGCCCAGCCGCGACGCGGTCGCCGAGAGTCACGTCGTTCGCTTCCCAGTTGAAGACGACCTCGCCCTCGACCGGTGTCTGCCGTCCGTCGGTGGCCGTCTTGAGATAGGGGCCATACTTGTCTGCGCCCGTGCCGCTGTCGATCTTGACCAGGAACGTACCAGGCGAAAGACGCCGGCGGCTTTCGCTGTCCGTGGTCACGGTTGATGCATAGATCGTCACCGTCTTTTTGCGTTCGTTCCCGTAAACCGACTTGAGGGGCGACTTGTTGGCCCAATCGTTACTCTCGTAATAGGGCTGTCCCATGATGCTTACCTCCTGCTATGGCGCGTACATCCAGAATTGCGCTTACATGCTGCCGTCGTCCTATACACCCAGACTTGCGGCAAACGCGTCGATGTCTTCGTCCGGCACTTGTGCCGCTTGCTCTGGCGACAGTGACGTGGTTCGGTGCTGCTTAGGCTCTGGCTTTGCATCGCCCGCTGGCCGACGATCAGGCTGCGCCGGCGCGTCCAGCGAGAACCGTGCTTCTTTGGGCAACGCGTTGACGATGCTCAGCACGACAGCGTCCACCGTCGACGTCCCGTCATCGGCCACGTCAAAGCCCGCGCTCTGGCCCTCGCCGCGCAGTGCAGCCTCGACCGCCTGCACGACCGCCGGGTAGTGTCGCGTGTCCTCGACGATCACCACGTCCTCGCGCTGGGTGCGTCCTTCGAGCGCGGCCACGATGCTATCGACCTCGAGCTGGCGAGCTTTCTGGCGCATCTGCGCCTGTTGTTCCAACGCCCCGTCCAGCGCAAAGCCCTGTGCCTGCAATGCCTTGGCCTGTGCCAACAGTGCGGCGTCTTCCGCACTCAATGGCGGCTCTCCCCGCGGGGCCTGGTTTCTGGTGTCCTCACTCATTGTTGCCTCCCTGTACCGTTCAAATTGGACCCCATCGAACGAGGCGGCCACCGCAGCCGGCTCGACGCCGAACCCGGCCAGGTCCGGCAGTTGGGGATAGTTGGTCAGCAGCAGATGTACCAGCACCCAATCCCAGACTTTGTCCGGGTCCTTGCGGTCGTGAAAGTCGCCCCAGACGTACACGCTGCAATCGCGGATCAGACCATCGTCCAGCTTGGTCCGAGCCGCCTCGTCGCGCACGTCCAGACCTGCGAACTGATGCTCACCCACGTTGACCAGTTTTTGCACAAAGCCGACCGTGTCCTTGGCCGGCACAATTCCACTCGATTCTTCGTGATGCGTCGTGTCTGTGATCGCCACGTGATTCAGCACGCCTGCATCGAATGCCTCGACCATGCCGTCGATCATTGCCTGGCCCACGTCCAGCGGCTCGCCCGATACAGGCCGGTAGGTCGTCCCCACGCGAAAAATCTCTTTCCAGATCAGGCCATCGTCCGCCGTGGCCACATCCGCCGGCAATCCGACCGGATCACGGAGGCACATCTCGAACACTCGTGGCGATCCGCCTACGTCCGCCCCCAGGGCTGTCAGCTCGCTGACCGGCTCCCAGCGCTTAGTCACCTCTTCCAGGTCGCCGAACGCCACCACGTTCTGGTCGTCGATCGTGTAGGGCACGCGATAGTACCGTGCGCCCAGGGCCACGATGACGAAGTCGACGTACACGTCCACCAGCCACGGCCAGCGGTACGAGCCATCGCTCATGGTGACCTGACTGTCCTCCAGCGCCTCGCGCAGCAGACTCTCGACGTCCATAAACGTCAGGTCCTCGACCGCTGCTGAAACAGAGACACCGCCAGCCAACGAAAACGTCGCCGGTTGCTCGCGTCCTACCGTTACCGAGATAGATAGATTCACTCCGTTCGCCTCCGCTGCGCTCACCCACTCGCGCGCCTTTTCCTCGGTGAACGTGCCCTTGGCAAACACGAACGCGACGATCGCCTCAGCTTCGTCGTCATATAGTGCCTGGACGCCTGTCTCCAGCTCACTATCCAGCAGGCGCAATTCCCCGCCATAGGTTGTCACGTCAGAGACTCCCTTGGCCGGGATCACGATCTTGGTTTCCATCAGTTGTTTGAGGTTCAGTTCCGCCATATCTTGCTCCGTAGGCAACAAAAAAAGGGCCAGAGCTGCAAACACAACTATGTGTCCGCAGCTCTGGCCCTTTCCGGTCAGATGCTCTCGGCTATGGTCAAGCTCTGCGAGTGCCGTAGCCCCGCAGATGCCTTTCTTGCTTGTATCCGGGCCGCGCAGCAAAGCTGCACCACCCGGCTAGACATCATTATAGCACATTTGTTCTGACCATGTCAAGATCAATCAGAACTTTTTTTCTGCCCATTGGAGGACTTTGCCGTCTTGCGTGTGGACCGTTTGCGAGGCACGGGAGCCTGATCCACCAGCTTGACTCTTTGATCCAACTCGCTGATCAACTCTGGCTCAATATCTGCTACTTTGACCACTACGCCGTCATTAAGCCAAAGCATCAGGCACCCATACCGCTTTGCCATAATGCGGTCGAGCAGGGCGCGAAAAGCATCCCCGCGCCTGACGGTCACTTTTGCGGTCATTTCACTCACAGCGCATTCTCCTTGTAGTCCGCACCAGGGCTTCAGTAGCCGAGACTTTTACCGGAATATCCTTTGGAGCCGGCTGTCCATCGGCATCCACATAGTATCTACCCCAAGCTGGATTGTGGATCATCTGCACCCGCCGTTCATATTCTGGCCGCAATCGCTCCACGTGCGCTGCCCGCCGTTCTCCCCCATGTTCTCTGACGTCCAGGCTATTCCATCGTTGGATGTTACGCAGTTTGACCCGCAGATCGACCGCGCACTTGTACCCCATTGCGGCCGCACGATGGGCCATGAGGTTATCCTCAAACCCGTAGAGGTGATCATCGGCCAATACATCAAAAAAACCGGTCTGGTCCAGGAACGCGCCTCGGTGCATCACGCAATGTCCGATCACAGGAAAGATTTCCCACCAGCCCTCGTGCTGTTTGCTGATGCGTCCTTGATTCGCAGTTTCCAGTTCCTCATACCACGGCGAAACCATTGCTACTTCTGGATGCGCGTCCAGGAACTGGCACAGATACAGAACCCAATCTTGTGTTTCGAGGACTACATCGTTGTCGACTTTGATGAAATGCTGACTCGACGAACGCATGAACAGTATCTCGTTGAGTGCATACGGACACCCGATATTCTCAGACCACAAATCCAACCACAAGCGTGTGTCGTTTGCCCCACCCATGGTCCAATAGCTTCCTGGAGGCTTCATATCCTGAACGCCGAACAAATCAAACACGGCCTGCCCGGTCCCATCTGTTGAACCATTGTCCCATACGCACACATTTGCTTGCTGGAATACTCGCGTCTCTCCCAATGCCTTCAGCGTCGCTATGGTCTCTTTTTTTCGATTGTAGCAGATCACGCTCAGAAGAGGTTTCATACCGTAATCCTCTCGGCGACGCCCCCTACGGTGCGCTTGCCTGCCATATATGCGCACACAGCATCGTGATTGCGTTCAGTACACCAGCGCCCCTCTTCGGCCAAGTAGTGAAGGCCGGCCAACCGTTCATCGATCAGCCAGTTCTGGAAATACTTTCCATAGTAGCGTCGTCCCCCTCGCTCGCGCCGCTCCTCGGCCCGTGCCAGACTCTGGCGCAACGATCGGAAACAGTAATGCTTGCAGATGGGCATCAGCGGCCCAGCTCGCTGCCACTCGCGCCACGTCAACCCCAACAACTCGGGTGTTCGTTTGGGCACCTTGGGTGGGTAATGATGAGCATCGTTCCATTTCCAGATGAACGTACCCATGTGCCCCCAGCTATACCACCGCCGGCGCTGCTGCACGCTGATCGTCTCGTCCTCATCCAGGGCGCCCTCGCGCAGGTCCTGAAATGTGAGCCAGAACTGGGGCACCATACAGCGTACCACATTGGCCCCGATCTCTTCAGCCGCATAGATCGCCGTGATTGGATCGACCTCGACCCCGTTCGGCGCGAGGTAGGTGTCATAGATTTCATCTGCATCCACGCTCAGCACCCAATCCGGCTCGTGCGGCGCTGTCAGTTCCAACAACCGGCCGCGCAGCGTGTGGTCGTGAAACACATTGCCCGGGTCCGCCTCGCTCACTACCTGAAGCGTCTTGCCCGCGGTCTTCCACTGGCTCGATAGATCGCACAACAAGCTATGTGTTCCATCAGTGCTCTGACCGTCGAGCACGATCAACGTGTCCACCCAGCGAAATACTTCGCTGACGGTTTCCTCGATCACGTCTATCTCGTTCCGAACGGGCATATGCGCGATGATCTTCATGCGGCCAATCGCTTTCGAGAACGCCACATCTCGCGCGCGATGAACCGTCGCCACGGGCGGGGCTTGTCCCGGTGCATCGTAAAGGTTCGCCAAAATGCCCGGAAACTCTGGCGCTTAGCCGGCTTTTTCTTGATGTGCCGATTCCGCTTGATCCGTTCTTGAGCCTGTGGACTATAATGGGTCATCGTGTGTTTCTCCTATCCGCGGTGTCTCCCGCTACCAGCCCCCTTTGATGCAATCGACCACGTACTCTACATCTGCTACAGATAGCTGGTTGTGCAGCGGGATCGAGATATGGGTCTGCTCGTACCGGTCTGTGTTTGGCAGGTCATCCCGGCGAGGGCCAAAAATGTCGTGCAAGTCGTTGCGAATGTGCACGACCGAGACCTCGACGCCCTTGTCGCGCATCATCCGGCAAAAATCATCCCGCCGCTCGACGTGCATTGTGAACAGCCAGTTCGCGCTCTCCCGATCTTCGCGCTGTTCAAACAGCGTCACACCAGGCACACCAGCCAACTGCCGGCGATAGTACGAGGCAATCTGGTGTTGATAGGCCAGGATCACGTCGATGTCTTTCAGGTTCCCCAGCCCAATACTGGCTGAGATGTCGTTCATGTGCATCTTGTACCCGACCTCGGCCTGGTTCCAGAATGAGTACCCGTCTAGACGAGGAACACGATTATCCCGGTCGATCGCAAACCAGCGCCGGCGGCGAGCTGCGTGATACGCTTCTTCATTTCGCATCGCCAAAAGGCCGCCATCCCCGCACGTGAGCTGCTTGATTGCCTGGAACGACACCATGAAATAGTCCCCTACCTGCCCGATAGGCCTTCCCTTGTATGTCGCTCCCAGGGCATGGGCACCATCCTGAATCACGGGCAAATGATGCCGGTCGGCGATGGCCTGGATTTCGTCCATGTCGCATGGGTAGCCGGCCCAGTGCACGCACATGATCGCCCGTGTCTTTTCCGTGATCCGGTGCTCGATGTCGCTCGGATCGAGGTTCCCCGTCTCGTACTGGATGTCGGCAAACACCGGCGTAGCAAATTGTTCCAGGATCGGCATATTGGTCGCCGTGCAGGTCTGAGCGACAGAGATCACCTTGTCCCCTGGCCCCACGCCGCACAGCGCCAGTGCCAGGCGCAGCGCTGCTGTGCCCGAGTTCAACGCCACACAATAAGGGAACCTGAATCGCTCTCGCAGCGCGGCCTCGAACGCCTTGACCTCTGGCCCCTCGCCGATCCACAGCCGGCCATCTTCGTGCCGTTCGGTCAGCGTTTTGACGACGTTCTCTACAGCCTGTTTGTTGACGTATGGATGAAACATCACCACCTTGTGCGTCATCGCCTTGGCACCTCCTTGCGCTTACCGGCCTCGTTGACCAGCTTTTGGTTCATCCGTTTCATGTGCAAAATCTCTTCCTCGACTGTCGCCCGTCCGGGTGCAAGGAAAGGCGACCAGATCGAGCTAAACCGCTCCAGATTCTTGGCCCGGAGGGCGTCCCACTCGGCCTTGCCCCCGCCCGGCCATTGATACCCGGCCTTTTTCATCGACGAACTGGGAAAGTGTAATACGCCTGGATCGATCTGCCACAGGCGATACCCCCACGACCGCACCCGAAAAGAGAAATCCTGGTCGTGACCGTCATAGATACGGTATCCCTCGTCAAACCGGATTCCGCGCATCAACAACTCTGGCCGCAGGTAGACACAGGCATAATCCACCGACTCGCCCTCGTGAAAACTACTGGGGTGCAGCCACTGATTGTTGTGCACGTACCAGCGGCCGTTTGTGTGATAGTAGACGACAGGCGGATGGCTATTCCGACATTTGGCCCCGCCGACCATGCCCACGTCTGGATGATCGTGCGCGTATTGGATCATTGTCTCCAACCAGCCTTGGTTGACGATCACCGTGTCGGCGTCGAGGAACACAACATCATACGGTCCATCGTCTTGAGCCGCGATCCAATCTAGCGCCTGGTTCTGTGCGCGCGGAATACCGACGTTCTCCTGATTGGCCAAGTACACGAACGAGACCGTCGCCAGTTCACCGACATGTCTATTCAGGTGGATGTATGCCTCTACGATCTCCCGTTCTTCTGGGCGGGAGCCGTTCTCCACGATCACCCAGCACACTGGCTGAACAGTTCGCAAGATCACCGACGCAGCACAATTCAGAAAATCTTGACCGCTGTTCCACGTCGGTGTGATGATGTAGTGATTCACAATCCCTCCGGTCGGCGAAACACCGCACCCATCGAGTACAAGCCTTCCTTCTCTCGACAGAGATCGATCCGTGCGACTGGCTGCCCCGCCCAGCACTCCATACTCTCCCAGTTCCACATACGCACGTGGCGCGGATGATCGGCCATGTGCGCCCGGCCCAAAAACCCGTCCGGGTGAGGCGTTGTCACGATAAACAGCCCGCCCGGCTTGAGCACGCGCCACACACGAGCCAGGAATTGATCGGGATCGCCGATGTTGTGCTCGATCACCTCCAACGCAGTGACCACGTCAAACGTGCCCAGTTGTTCCAGGTCAAGGTCGGACATTTCGGTAAAGTCGCCCAGCACCCACGTCGCATAGTTCGCCTTGCGTCCCGTCTGACAGTTTTGGATAAACGGCTCGTACCGGTCGAGGCCTACCACCTCACAGCCCCACTGGTCATGGTACAAGTTAGCCTCAAGCTGTCCGCAGTTGCAGCCGATGTCCAGCACCCGCGCGCCTTGCGGTATCTGATCTCGTACCCACAGGTAACGCTCATACTCGGAGCCCCCTGGCTGCAGCCGGTGGTTGGACGGCATAGGCGGAGCAAGGACCTCCTCTGCGCGATCGACTAAAGGCGGCACTCTTCCTGTTTGACACGCCTCCTCAACTTCGGTTTCTTGTGCATCTATGTCTTCTGGAGACGGCTTGTTCAGCCACGAGCGTAACGAGTTGACCATCTGACCGCATTGTGCCTGAAATGCCGCTCGATCAGGCTCTGGTAGCCCAAGTGCTTTGACGCACGTCAAGAATCCTGACTCGGTTGTAATCTCTGTGAGCGATGTGTCGAATACCCTGGCCCCGACATCCCGGTATAGGCTCGCCAACTGGCCCACGCGCGCCCAGGTATCGAGGCAATACCAGTAACACAACTGGTAATTGCTCAACCGCTGCCAGTCGAAGACGGGCAGCATTGCGCGCGCGTCATAGGGCGCCGAAAAGTAGCGCAGGCCGACCTGGGTTCTCGCCGGATAATGACCTCGCCGCCAGTAGGACAAGGCTATCTTGCGCGAAGGTCGGCGCAGAACGATCACGTCTGCCGTTTGGCCCAGATCGAGCAAGGATTCAGCCAGGTATTTGAACACGTGGTTTGTTTCCACGTACACCGGCGCGTCGCCGGCCAATTGCGCGATCCCCGGCAATTTGCTCTCGCGCCAGAATGCGTCGCAGGGTTTGCCTACCATCGCCCGCCGTGTCCAGTCCTCGAACGGCGGCGCAGGTTCGTGATGCGCCGACACGCCCGGGAGGAGAGACATCATCTTGGCCAGGTACGCCGTCCCTGTGCGACCTGTTGTCAGACAAAAAATCAGTCGTTCAGGCATCGCTCACCCTCTTGCACAGCACGCGAAACGAAAACAGAAACTCGTCAAAGTGATCGCACAGCTCAACTGTCACCAGGTCCTGGATCTGGGTCAACACGTCTTCGTGAAACTGCTGCGGTGAATACCAGTTGTTGTGCTGGAACTGCCACTGAAAACGCTTGTCGTGCCGCTCTGGCGCATACCGGTTGTCGGGAATCACGTGTGCCATGATCCCGCCCGGCTTGAGCACGCGCGCCATTTCGCGCATCGCTCGGATAGGGGCCTTCAGAGAGGGAATTACGTGACACGAGATCGCGCTGTCAAAGGTGCCATCGCCGAATGGAAGCTCGTGCACATCGTATCGATGGTCAACCTTGGGGCGGCTGGGATTGGGATCGATGTTGACCATGCCGGCGATGTACTTTTCTCCGCATCCCACGTGCAGGCACCGGCCGCGGGCCTGGCCCAGCAGCCACTCCATCTGTATACGATCCATTTGCTGTGACTGAATCCGCTTAGGTTTCATTTGTGACCTCTTCTAGCATAGACAACCACGTATGCCACTGTGTCTCATATGTATGCTGACGCCACACCTGCTCGCGCCATGCCACAGTTCGTCTGTGTGCCGGCTCTGGGTGCGCAATCACGTTTACAATGCTCTGGTACACAGCCTCTGGCGTAGACGCAATGATCCCATACTGCCCTGGATACTCGTCTTTCAATACTTCCGAATAGGGCGCCGGCGAGGCAACCACAGGCACCCCGGCCGCGCCGTATTGAAGCGCCTTCAGCGGGCTCTTGCAGCGATTAAAGGGCGTATCTTCCAGCCACGCTAGGCCCACGTCGAACGAGGCGATCATCTGGCGCATGCCGGCAAAATTCCTCCAGCGACACATCGGCTGCACCAGCACGCGTTTTCTCAATCGCTCACGAAATGCACAGACCACCTCTGGAAACCCGAGTACCGACAGATGTCCATCGATTTCATAGAGCGCTTGCTCGATCGCCTCAGCCAGCAACCGCCAGCTATCCCAATAGTAGGGCATGCCAAACCAACCGACGATCGGCCCCGTTACTGCCTTCTCGACCGGGATCACAATGTCCCAATCTCTCCACATCACGCAGTTGGGTATGATTCGCACGTTCTCGTTGAATGTGCGCAGTTTCTCCCCCAGCACCGGCCCGGTACAAGTGACCACGTCCGCACGCTTCAACAAACGCTCGTGCATCAGCAGATGGCTTGTCGGAGCAAATCGGCCGCGCTGGAAATAGTCATCGTAAGCAGGCCACGTTGGCGGAATGCCGCCCAGCCAGTCATCTACGTCATAGATCACCGGCTTGCCTTGTTCCTGAAAGACCCGCATTGCCAGTTCGGCGATTGGACTACAATGCCGCTGCAAGACCAGCGCGTCGTACTTGTCCGCATCTTCCAGCGCAATGCTGCGAGCATCGGCCTCGTATCCGTGAAATCGAAGGATCGATGCCGGCGCGATCGCCCGAAAGTAGGCATCTGCTCCGTCATTACGAATGGCAAAAAGAGCCCTCATTCAGCATCCTCCATCGTCGCCGCGCTGTTCAGAGCGTGACGTTTGGCCACATAATGATCGAACAGCCCGCGCCATGCTGCCACCGAGTGTCGCACGTCGATCGCTGCCCGCACACGTGCGTACTGTTTTTCCACATACCGGAGACGCGCTTCATCGTCCAGCATTCCGCGCAGTTCTGCCGCTGTGCTTACTGGCACTACACCCAGCGCCCAGGCTGTGCTGGACCGGTTATCGCTCTTGTACGGGCTCCGCTGGGGCACGAGGGCAATGTCGTGATACGAAATAGCCGCGTTCGCTCCCGCGCGCGTCCATTGAATCCACAGCGGCTCTCGGCCTCTTCCCCACATCCGCCCCTTCCAGCTATCCGGCAATTCATTCGACAAAATCCACAGTGGAACATCGTACTGATCCAAAACAGGCTTGATCTCTGGCCAGATGTGATCCAACTCACCCAGGTTATGCGCATACCCAAACCAGATCACGCGCGCGGACTCGCCTGGTTTCCACCGCCGGCGCATTGACTCGGGAAACTCTGCCATGTCCAACCGGTCAGGGATCACGTGCGCCGGCACATACGTATCCAACCACTCTTTCAGCGCCAGGGTAGGACAGACTGCAAAGTCAAACAGCGGGAGTACAGTCAACAGCCGGCGCAGATGTGTCTCGCCTTGCTTCCAGTCCGCGTCACACAGATCGAATGCCAACAGTTTCCCCTGTGCCCGCAGCAATCGGATCACCCTTCGAGACCAATCGGTCAGATACGTTTTCTGGAACACGTAGGCGTCATAGTCCACAAACCGAATCGAGCAATCGGGATAGACGTCTGCTTTCGTCCAGTACTTGGCCACCCACTCGGCCCGGAATCGCACGCTCGCCGAGGTGAGTGGCAGACCGTCCATATACGCCGGTACAAAACAGACTCTCACGCAGACACCTCCACGCCCAACTCCTCAAGTAGATTCAACCAATCGGCGACAAACCGCTCTTTCTCGAACAGTGCCCGAGCCACCTCGCGGCCTCGTTGGCCGACCAGGTACGCGCGTCGGGGATCGACCAGCAGCATCTGGATCGTCTCGGCCATCTCCTCAGCCGAATCGCACAAGAACCCGGTCTCTCCGTGCTCGATGACCTCGCCGGCGTCGTGGTTACTCGTCGTCACTACGCAGCACCCGCTCAGCATCGCCTCTGTGCGAGCGCCCGGCATCGGGCTCCCCTGGCCGCAATGCACATAGATCAGTGTGGTGGACAGGAACTCTCGGTACGCCTGGTACGACTTGAAATAGGGCAGATCCCCATTGTATCCGAACCAAATCACCGGCGCCCGCTGCCGGACCGCTTCCAGCATTGGCACGCCGTGGTACACGCGCGAGATGTCGCCGGCGGAACATACGGTCACCGCCCAACACTGCCGTTCTTTCGACGACCAGAACTCGTCCACATCGTACCCGTGCCAGATCGCCCGGCTTCGCTCTGGCCCCAAGCCAAACGCTCGATACGCCTGCTTGGAATTCAACACCAGGAAGGGCGGCCCGCCTGGCGATAGGTCCAGCATCCGTACCAACCGTTGCCGGTTCCCGTCGTCATCTGGCGATCCGTGCATGATACACACACGGGCCGCTTGCGGGGCGTCCATTGCCATTAGGTTCATAATCCGAAACGGAGTCCCCCGTAGTTCGCCCCGGCGATGGTCGCACCAGTTGTCATAGTGCGACATGATCACGTCATACTCGGCCAGATTGGGATTGGACACAAACCCACCCCAATTTGCTGGCTGTGGCCGGATGGCCGGGTCCCAGCCTCGCACGCCGATGGGAAAATAGTCGATCTGTGCCGGCAGGGCGTGCAGCCGGTAACTATGTGCTTGATGCCACGCGTGATCAAGGATTCGGATCAAGCGACCTCCCTGTGCTCATGTACGGTAATGTGCAGCAAACCTGCAAACCAGCCGGCATCTACCCGGATCGCCCGCATCACCGTTCTTTGCACGTCCAACCCCAGCGACGCGCCCGCCGTCATCAGCTCAGCCGGCAATGCGACCACATACGGGTTCCACTCCGCCGCCAACCGGACGCAATCCTCGCAGTTCTCCAGAGCGACATTGATCCGCCAGAACACGTGCAGCGTGTCCGGCGTATCCCCGGCCTCGACCTCCAGGTGGCATCCGCAGTTCGTTCTGCAGATCGTCTGCCCGTCGCCTGGCACCTGGGGCAGCAGGCCGTATGTTACCCCGCGCCAGAACGTTGCGTTTGCGTTTCCGCCATAGAGGGCCGACCGTGCAGCGATATACTTCTCATTCTGGAAGGTGTCCAGGTTCATTGCTGCCAATTCCGCCTTGGCCCGGAGCTGCTCAGCAAACGTATTCAGGTAGCCGTACTGGTCGCGCAGATACCGCCCCACGCGCCCCCACTCGGCCTGGGTGATCGTGTCCCACTCGCCCCCACGCGAGATCACCAGGCTCGACACGTGCAGATCTTTGATGTTCTGGCGCATCTCTTGATGCCATTGCGTAATGGTCAGATCGCCGACGTGCAACCGCTTGGCCAGCGCGGCGACGTCCCTGTTGAATGCTCGCCGGCGCGCCTGGACCAGCTTGTACGCCGTCTTTGGATCGCGGACTCTAGGCGCCGGCATCCTCGTCCTCTTTTCGCTCCACGACCTCGACGGTCTCCAGCGCCTCGATCTCTGGGAAATCCTCAAGCGCCTTGCGCACGCGCTCGATATCCGCCTCGGTGATCACCGCCGCCTGGTCGTCGTCCTCAAGGGGCGGCTCGCTGAGCAAATGCTCCAGCACCTCGCGGGGCATGTTGCCCTGATCGTCGCCAGCCGGCACGCCACTGTCTACCGTCGGTGCATCCACATCTGCGCCAACCATCTGCACGTTCCTTTCTGGCTCCGGTCCTGGCTCCGGTTCCACGCTCTCGCTCGACCTGGTGGGCACATCCAGCCTGTGCGCCAGGCCGCCGGCATCGAGCAACGTCGCCGTCTCGCCATCCATCCGGCTGGCCAGTATCTTGAGCAGCTCGAACAGTTCACCCCGGTCGTACTCGTTCAGCCCGGTCGTCACCTTACGCGCCAGAGCCGCACCCTGGCCGAAATTCACATCCACCAGGTAGGGAAACAAGTACTCGTTCAGGTGGAGGTCGATTTCAGTGGCGTCCTCAATGATCAGGTCCACGGCCAGCTTGCCGAGGACGTCGCTCGTCGTCGGCCCGCCGAGGGAGGACTGTTTCACCTGCTGGTAAAGCTGGAACGGGATCAGCATCCCCAGCGCCTTGCGACTGTCGCAATGGTCGGCCAATTCCACGAATGCGCCGATATTCTCGGCAGCCTCGAGTAGCTCGATCGTCCACTTGCGGATCGCCGTCAGTTTCTTCATTCCCGAGGTTTCTTCGTAGGCGGGATAGACCTCGGTCGGCATGGCGATTGTCGCGCCGCTGCGCAGATCATTGCCGATGTCCAGCGCCGTGTCGCTCAGATCGTTGCCGGCGTCGTCCTTGCCCCACGGATGACCGACGATGATCGACCGGTCCACGAACTTTTGTACGTGGACAGCCATCTGGTCATAGCCAAACTCGCCCAGCCACCATGCCTTGTATGCCTGGTTCAAGCGACCTGTACCCGAGTACTTGCCGAACGCCTTGGCGCGACCAATGGTCAGCCACAGCGCATAGACCCGATCCACCGCACCCCCGCCGTGGTGAAACCCGGTGAATTCGCCGTCCTCAAAATCGGGATACGCCGTCGCCGGATCGGCCTGGTCGAATCCGGTACAAATCAGCGGCGTCGACGCGCCAGTCCACGTCGGCGGATCGCCGATCTTGAGCGGCGAGGGCGCTTCGAACCGCAGCTTTTTGATCAACCCGCAGCAACCTAGCGCCACAGCCATCGCCGCCTGGGTCATAAACTCGCGGTGAAACGCGCCATACACAGCCTCGATGAAGCGCTTCACGTGCGCGTCCGCACACTGGACCTCATATTCGGCCTTGACCAGTTTGGACCCGATGTACGCCACGCTCAGCGCGATAACGGGATCCGTCAGCATCTTGAGCTTGGTCGACATGCTCACGGTCCCCGCAACCAACCGGCCATAGCGCGACGTCGGATCGCCCAACATCTCGAACATCCCGCCCCACGTCCGCGTCATCGACGGGCGCGAGGACCTCGGCGTTTCTGTCGCAATCTGCCCCGCCGGCGTCCGCCCAATCTGGACGATCGGAGACAATCCGCTTGCGTCTTTCTTACTCATAGTCGGCCCCTATAGCTTCGTTTCTTGCTCGATCTTGGCACTGCGCTGCCGCGCTGCCGGCTATCTGGCGGTCTCAGTTTCTGCAGCCGTTCCATCGCTGCCTCGCAGTAGACCTTGGCGTGGTCATAATGGTCCGGCTTGCCCGTCCGCGGAAAGTGATAGAACACCGTCTCGTCCGGCTTGATCCCCTTGACTTTGAGATTCGCCGTCATCTGCTCGACGAACCCAGGCACCGCCTCGAAATCCCTCGGCAACACATCGCGCTGCCCGGCAATGTTTTCGTGCGCCCTGTCCAGTCCCGTCGTCCGTTCAATGCGCACTCGCTTTTTCGGGACGTCGAACTGGCACCACTCTGCCCCTGGAACCTCTTCCACGTAGGTGGCCAGGAACACCTTGCCCGGATGCCGCTGCGCGAATTGGCTGGCCAGCCGGCGCTCGGGCATCGCGTCCACCACGCACACCCCCACGCCATAACGCGCCATCAGCCCATCGAGCTCGCCCCACTCGGCCACCTCTCCCAGGTATAGCGTCCAGGCTCGCCACGATCGATTCGGGTCGATGCCCGACTGTATTCCCTCGATGATCCACACGTGCAGCGTCAACCCTACGTCCACACCCATCGCCGACCAGGTCGCCGTCTGCCGGTCTGAAAGCAGATGCTGTCCCATGCACGCCCGCAACAATTCGAGCGTCAGCCGCGCCCCCTTGGGCTCGTAGGGTAGGCCCATCGCGTTGTTCCAGAATGCGAGGATTTTGGCCTCGTTCGTCGCCTGCGACTGCGCCCACATCTCGGCCAGCGACGCGCGCGGGCTGATCAGCTTGGGCAGCCAGTACCCGATCGCTGCCCGGTCCGGCTCTCGTGCCGTAAAGCGTAGCCGGCCCTGTTCCCACGCCGTCGCCCGGTCGATCGCCCCCTGGCAATCCGGACACCAGACGGACACCTGTCCCTCGCGTTCGGCCACCAGGTCCCAGGTCAGCCAGTTCCACGCTCCACACGCCTGGCACCGAATCTGCGGCTCGCGTTGGTCGGTTTCCTGGTACTCGGCGTCGATGCCTATTCCCGGATACGTCGGCGTGCTCAAGCCCAACCAGAGCTTGTACCGGCTATCGCCCAATCGGTCGCGGATCAGCGGGATCGCGGCCGGAGGGATGCGATCCCACTCATCCACGATCGCCATATCCGCCGGCACCGAGGCCAACTGTGTCGCCTTGTCCGGCCGCCCGCCGGGGATGTGCGTTCCGCGCAAGTACAGCACTCCGCGCCGAAACATCTTGAGACCCACATTGCCGATGTCACCCGCGATTTCCTGCAGGCGAGGGCTGTACGCGATCGCTGGGTCCACGCGCGTGTGGGCAAAGTCCCCCGCGATCCCGTGCCCCGGAGGAAGCGCATAAAACACGCTCAACCCAAAGCAGTCGATCCCATACCACGTCACGTTCAGCGCAAACTCGGTCACGCCGAGCTGCGCCCCCTTGCGCAGGTAGATCGTCGGCGCCGCCCGCTCCCCGGTCAGTACCTCGAACAGCACCCGGCCTATTTCGTTGTAAATGGGCTCCAACCACGGATAGTCGCCCAGCCCGAACCGGGCGATCTCTCGCGTGGCCTTATTCTGGATGAACCGATGCTGCTCCGTCCATTGGAGCAGCGTCAGGCGTGGCGCCGGCGGAATCTCGTCCTGGCTCTCGTTCCACGTCGCTAGCTCGCTCTCCGTTGGCATCAGCCGCTGCATCTCGGCGCGCTCTTGCTCGCTCAAGAAGGGCAACAATTCGAGCAGCTCGCTCGTCGTCGGATAGTCCATCCTCTATCACAAATGCCCCTTTTTCGCCTATGCCCGCAAATTTCGTCGGGGCTTCAGTACCTAGGAGTTTGGATTCTTGGGCAACGTTGTGCCGCACCTCGGCATAGTCCCCCTTGACCCACGCCTCGCGTCGCGCTTCCTGCAGCTCGGCGACCTGGCGGCCACGGAGGGTGTCTGTGTCCTCGAGTGCCTCGGCGCGCCACTGCTTGCGCAGAGCGGTCAAATCCCGGCTGATCGTCGAGCGTTCGTAGGGCTCACCGGTTTTCGGATTGACAATGCCAGCGCCCTTGGGGGGCGCCAACGGCAAACGTTCGGCGATCTCTCGCTCTTTGAGACCGCGCAAGTACAGTCGTGCCACCCATTGACGGCGGTACTCCCGTCGCGCTCTGTCGCTCTGTGTCCAGCGCCCCACTATGTGCACTCCATGAATGTGCAATCACCCAATCTTAAATCTTTCCAATGTTCCGATCGAAACCTTGACGTTGCGGCATTAATCGACTATGATACTGTTAGATTATTCAGTACAGAAAGGAGCAATGATGACAGCCGATACAAGCAAACTGACAGCAGCCAAGAGTGCACTAGACAGGATCACGACCAGCCTAAACCAACTCAACGCCAACGTCCAGCAAGAACAGTCCGACATCGACAAGCTGGACTGGGGCAACGTCGGCGAACTGAACTACATTGCAGAGCAACTGGACCAAGTCCTCAGATTCTGGAACGACGAAAGCGAGTAAACCACAATGACCACGATGATACGACAAGGATCGCTCGTAGAGGCCACCCGCCGAACCCATATTGGCACCGAGACTCTCCTTGGCCGCGTAGCGTGGCTGCTCGTCGAGGAGCACGAGGGCCAGGAGACCCCGATCCAGGCCACCGTCGAGGGCATGGTGATCCAGACCCGGATCACCGGGCTTCCCCTTCCCATAGAGGAGGAGCGCCCCGAGACCTGGATGGTTTCTGTAGAGCCCACTCGATGGTCCCGCCTGCAAGTGATCGAGTTCTAGGAGTATGCCAATGTCAAAGAGCAGAAGCTCAGTCTACTACTCGCCCGAACAGGGCGAACGTCTCGAACAGATTGCCGCCGACCTTGGCCTCTACCACACGCGCGGACCTGGCAAGCGGCTGAAACTTGGCTCCATCAGCCGCTTGATCCAGGCCATCGCCGATGGAGAGGTCTTGGTTGTTAAGGCGCCGGAGCAGCCTCAGGAAGGCGATCAGGACTGACAGTCTCACCCAGCGCAGGCTCTAGCCCCATCCCGGCGAGACGCTCCAGGATCACGGCCACATACGCAGGCGATATCTCCATCCCATACACCAACCGCCCCGTTTGCTCGCCAGCCACGAGCTGACTGCCGCTGCCTGCAAATGGCTCGTAGCAGATATCGCCGGCTCTGCAATGCTGCCGCATCGGAATCGCGAACACCTCAACCGGCTTTGACGTTGGATGGAGCGTGGTCGTGCCGGGGGCGACAGTCGGGATGTTCCATACGGTGTGGGGATAGTCCTCTGCCGTTCGAGGCGGCTTGTTGCCCTTGACCCAACCGAAGAAACAGGGCTCGTGCTGCCACATATACCAGGATCGGGTCAATACGGCCCGATCTTTGACCCAGATGATCTGTTGGTGGACGAATGCGCCGAACTCGTCCCACACGGTTTCGAGCATTGCCTGGTTCTTGGAGGCGTGCCAGCAGTACCACGCGGCGTTGGGCTCGATAGCGACATCGAGCGCGCAGCGAATAAAGCCCCTGTACAACTCGCCATCTGGCTCACCTTCGTCCCAGTGGACGCCATAGGACTCGGACCAGTCCTTGTTCTTGTCGGGCTGGCTCCACTTGTGCGGGTGGTTGGTGCCATCGTAGCCGACCAAGTAGGGCGGATCGGTGGCGAATAGGATCGCACGCTCGTTGGTCATCAGCCGGCGGACGCTTTCCCGGTCCGTGCAGTCACCGCACATCAGACGGTGGCAACGATCGGGCGCCATCAGGCTCGGAATCTCCCAAACCTGCCCTAGGGCCGTCCCCCACTTCCCTTGCAGCTCGGCAGCTTTGTCAATCTGTGGCCCGGGATCGGCCGCCGGCTCTTCGTCCGAAAGGAGAGCGCCCCAGTCCTCGTCGAAACTCACCGGCATCTCGCCGGTGTCACTCAGGCCCTGCAGCACAGCATCGAGGCCCTCACTCCACAGGCTCATCATCTCGGTCATGCCGAGCGGGCTGCCGCCCAGGGTCAGGTTGTTGTGGTCGATCCCGTAGGCCTGCGCTGCGGCCTCGCTGCCGGCATCCACTCCGAACAGAACTGGCACGACCCAGCGGCCGCCTTCGAGCTGCTCCACGCCTCGAGGCGCGGGCTTGCCCTCGTCGCGCATCGCGGCTAGGGCCTCGAACCGGCCATTGCCCTCGACGATGCCGCCTTTGCCGCCGTTTAGCTCTGGCTCAAACTTTGGAGGATCTTTAAAGCCATAGCGCTCGATAGAGGCGATCAGTGCGTCGAGGTCGTGGAGCTTGGGGTTCTTTTCCCACAGCAGTGCTGTATCGAGTGGGACGTACTCGAGTCGCAAACGATCTGATTCTGCCATCCTGAACCCTACCCTCTACCCTGGACCTGCTGCCAGACATACCGCTGCAAGGCACGTATCCAAAGGACGACATAGGCGATTGACCTCGCGGTTAGATCGAGTACAGCACAAATGTTCTGATCGTAACGCCAAAAGAAGGCCCGGGAGCCGCCCATACTCCCGGGCCTCGTGAAACCGGCGCGCTGCCCAGAAACGCACCGGCTATCTGTTATCCCGATGGCGCGATCACGCGGGTCTGGACGGCCGACAGGCGAACCGTGCTCCCGACCCCGGCCACCTTGCGCCAGTATTCGACTACCATGCCGGTAAACACGTCCTCAGGCACGAAGGCCAGAGGGGTGTCGGCGAGGAACTCTCGGTAGACCTGACGAGCCGCTGCCTCGACCGTGGCCTGGGGAATGTCGCGCAGCCGTTTGCCTGTCTCTTCCTTCAGGCTTTCCAGTATCCACTGCACGAAATCGAGGACCTGGTCCAGTATCTTGTCTTCATTGTCCTGACGACCCTGGCGCCACGTCTCGAACACCCACGTCAAGACGCCTGCGATGGCCAGTACACCGAGCAGTACCCAGAGCCAGGTACCTTCCGACATCGCGCGCGCAGCCATCGTGGTGCCGGGAATCCCGCTCGCGACAGCCGTGGCGCCACCCACTGCACTGAGTATGGCGATCAGCCATCGGAGAACCTTGATCACGATCTCAAGCCAGTTGCTATTGCCAGTCTGCTTCATTGAGCCCTCCTAGAATGGTCGTTCTGTTTATGACAGATTACGTCATAAATACATTATAGCAAACTGGGAGGGTGAAAGTCAAGGGGGAATTAGAACAGATTTTCTAACGCGTTTCCGGACGCGCTGTGTCCGCACGGGGCAACCAAAAGCCGATGGCTGGGGGGGGAGGCCATCGGCTTGGGTCACGGCGGGAAAGGCATCAGACTCGGTCAACCACATCCACCGGGACGCTCTCAGTATAGCACATTTGTGCTACGCGAGTCAAGCGCAGATCAGAACAGATTTTCTATGCATCTGGAGAGACACAGAAGGAAACCATTAGACTTGTGATCATAATCTGAATGTTTTTAAGGTTGGAGAGGGCAAAACGGGCAAAGTCGTGCTTGACACGAGATC
>Ga0180437_10000971_pt1 | contig 50826 bp, 23 predicted proteins | sample SS_ome_4_FD_132410 | JGI IMG/M metagenome (GOLD analysis project Ga0180437, IMG submission 132410) | Hypersaline lake sediment archaeal communities from the Salton Sea, California, USA - SS_3_D_1 metaG | ecosystem: Environmental > Aquatic > Non-marine Saline and Alkaline > Hypersaline >... | reverse complement strand
CTTGCCGTGGTCCTTGCTGCGGTAAACGGTGATCGGGCCCGGCGGGTGGTGGGCCTCGACGAAGGCGAACACGTCGCCGCTCTGCTCGTCGACCGTCGTCCCGCCGCCCTGGAAGCCGGGATTGGCGATGGTGATCTCTTCACCCCACGTCTTGCCTCCGTCCTCGCTGCGGCGCACGCGGACGCTCGTGCGGCCCCAGGTGGCGAGAACGGTCCCGTCGAGCGCCACCACGACGTTGGGGAACCGCTCGCCTTTGAAGACCTGCTGCATCTCCATGCTCGGTTCGCCGAGAAACGGCTCGAGCCGGCCTTCCAGCACGACTTCGTCGGCGGCCTGGACGGCGGCGCTTCCAAGTAGTATGAACGCAGCCAACGTCGGTAGGAGAGTCTTCTGCACGGGTGAGCTACCTGATCTCGAGGGCGGTGGAAGAACGAGTCCCCTGCTGCCCCCCCGTTGGAGGGCAACTCCGTCACGACCGTTGCGCCAGTCTACCACGCCGCGGGGACGCTTTCACGCAGGGCCCGGCGGGCTTTTGCGAAGGGCCCGACGCAAGACTACAATCGTGGCAGCACGGAGGCCATCTGAAGTACGACGGCCTTCCAAGGCCGTCGCTGCGGTAGCCGAGCCCTCGACGGCCTTGGAAGGCCGTCGCTGCGGTAGCCGAGCCCTCGACGGCCTTGGAAGGCCGTCGCTGCGATAGCCAAGCCCTCGACGGCGTTGGAAGGCCGTCGTACGGAGTGTTTCCCGACATGGGCCGTTGTTTCCAAGATCCACAAGATCAAGGAGCTTGTTCCATGGCAAGAATCCTGGCACTGCTAGTGCCGGTGGCCCTGATGGGCGCCGGCGCGAGGGCGGCTGACCCGAGTCCCCGCCCGGGGGCGCAGGCTCGCGAAGAGGTCTTCGAGTTCGCTGAGCGGCCCCAGGTCAAGAAAGACGGCGAAAAGTACGCCGTCACGTTCGCCTCGAAGGGGGCGTGCGACGCCACGGTGTCGGTCGTCGGCCCGGACGGTCGGATCGTGCGCCATCTCGCCTCCGGCGTGCTGGGCAAGAACGCGCCGGCGCCGTTCGAGCAGGGCACGCTCTCGCAGCGAATCGAGTGGGACGGCAAGGACGACGACGGCAAGCCCGCCCCGGCCGGGTGCAAGGTGAAGGTGGGTTTGGGCCTGACGGCGCGTTACGGCACGGCCATCGCCCAATCGCCGCACATCTTCGAGCACATTAGCGCCCTTGCCTGCGACGGCCGGGGCAATCTGTACGTGGCCGAGCCGCCCGTGGCGCGCATGCCGGTGACCGTGCGGGTCTTCTCCCGCGAGGGGGAGTACCTGCGCACCATCAGCCCGCCGCCCGGCGGCTTGAAGCCGGAGGAGTACGCGGGCTTCGACGCCATCGGGCCGGAGGACAACCCCTTCTTCATCCCGCGCGAGAACGTGGCCGTCTCGAAGCACGAGCCGGTGATGGGCATGGCCGTCTCGTCGCGGGGCGAGGTCGTGTTCTCGAACTGCGGGTTCCGCGTCAACAAGTTCCTCACGCTGGTCCGCTCCGACGGGGCCAACCTGCGGCACGGCTCGCAGCTCGGCCCGTGGCAGATGGCCTCGGGCCCGGCGTTTCTGGCATTCAACCGCGACGAGAGCCGGGTCTACGTCAGCGGCATGGACGCCGGTAAGATGGTGCGAAAGGGGGTGTACCACTGCGTGTTCCGATTCGGGCTCGAGGACCCGACGCCCGACGAATGGGTCCACAAGCACGACTGGGGCGGCAAGGCGCCGGTCTTCATCGGCGACCCGGACAAGCCCGGTGACGACGACCGGCACTTCAACACGCCCCGCGGCGTGGCCACCGACCGGGACGGCAACGTCTACGTCTGCGACTTCTTGAACGACCGGGTGCAGGTCTTCTCGCCCGACGCGAAGCACCTGCGCACCATCCCCGTGGACCGGCCCGAGCAGATCGCCGTACACCGGAAGACTGGCGCGGTTTACGTGCTGGTGCCCAACGAGACGAAAATCGACCCGAAGACCTTTCCCACGGCGCGGGTGATCAAGCTCTCGGCCGACGGCAAGCCGGTCTCGACGTTCGAGTTCCCGGGTTGCCGCGCGTGGAACCCGGGCTTCATCACCGTGATGGCGCTGGACGACTCGGCCGATCCGCCCATCGTCTGGCTGGCCAACACCGAGAAGCCGGGGCCGCACACCGGCGAGGGCCTGTGGCGCGTGGCCGACCTGGGCGATCGCTTCGAGAAGCTGGGCAACGTGCGCCCGGCCGGGGCCTGGCGCCCGATCACCGCCTCGTACAACGGCTTCATCACCGTGGACCCGGACGACCGGTACCTTTACATCAAACGCTCGGCCAAGTACATCGGCGACCCCAAGGGCATCGAGCGGATCGATCTGGCGCCGGGCCGGCCGGATACGGACTGGGAGATGCCGGTGCTGGTCCAGCGCGTGGACGAGGTGCTCGTCGGCCCCGACGGGTTGCTCTACGCGCGGGGCTGCATCCTGGACAAGTTCGACGGCAACCGACCCGAGTGCGTGTGGCGCATCGACCTGGCGACCGGCAAGGAGGTGCCGTTCCCCGCGGGAAAGGAAGGCCGGCTGGAGTTCCCCGGCGACTTCACCGGCAACTACCAGCGCCGCGGCTTCTGCGTCGCGCCGAACGGCGACGTCTTTGTGATCGCTTTCACGAAGCGGAAATACCTGCTCTACCACTTCGACGCGGACGGCAAGCTGAAGTCAAACGACCTCATCCCCGGCATACCGCCCGGTTCCTGCACGGTGCGAGTGGACCGGGGCGGCAACATCTACGCGGCCTTGAACGTGAAGCCGACCGGCAAAGGCTTTCCGGAGATCCTCGCCGGCCTCGGGGAGGATGAGTACCTCGACGGGGTGTTCGCCCGTGTCGGCGGCTCCGCGGAGAAGGCCGGCACCTTGTTCAAATTCGGCCCCGGCGGCGGGCGCGTGACGACCGGCGAGGGGCCGTGGACCGTGCACCCGGGCCCGGGTGTCCCCCCGCCCGGATCGGTCGAGGGATACACGGCGGCCTACTGCGGGATCGATCCGTTCGGCACGGGCTGCACCTGCCCGAGCTGCCGGCACGACCTCGATGGCTTCGACCGCGTGTTCGTCCCCCACACGCACCTCTCCTGCGTGCTGGTGCTCGACTCGAACTTCAACCGCATCGCCCGGATCGGCAACTACGGCAACGTGGACAACAACGGCCCGAAAAGCGAGCGCCCGCGCCCCGAGATCGGGCTTTCCTCGCCCAACTACCTGGCCGTAACCGACCGGGCGCTGTACGTTGCCGACGGCGGCAACAAACGCATCCTCCGCGCCGACCTGGGCTACGCAACCGAGGAGACCGTTCCGCTGCCATAGCAACAGAAAGGGACCAGGTTTGCCTTTCCTTAGCACTTCGGCCATCTGATGAAGTACGACGGCCTTGGAGGGCCGTCGCCGTCGAATCGAACCCCTCGACGGCCTTGGAAGGCCGTCGTACAGAAAGTTTCCCCATTCGGCTAGAGAGTTGCGTTTTTCCGGAACCGTTACCACCCATGACAACGAGGAAGGTTGTCCGATGAGAAACGCTACGCCCGCGTTCGCCCTGCTGTTGGTATTTTCCCTGCACTTGCGGCCGATCGCCGCGGGGGCCGACTGGCCGGCGTTCATCGGCGACGGCGACCGCACGCCGCCCAAGCAGGGCCTCGTCCTGGTCGAGCATCTCGACGACGCACTCCTGGTGTGGGAATTGAAGCAGCACATGGGCGTGGGCAAGGGCCTGTACCCCGGCCACCTCAAGCTCTCGCGGGAGCACGGCATCGAGCCGTTCTACGCCGGGGCCGCGAGCCCGATCGTCGCCCGGGGCACGCTCTACGTGACGTACTTCAAGCCGGACGGCAAGGTCAGCGCCCGCGTCGAGCCCTGGCGAACCGTCAGCGACCCGCAAGAGTACCTCCCCCCCTGGTTCTTCAGCGTCACGGCCGACGATATTCTCCTGGCCGTCGACGCCAAGACCGGCAAGATCCGCTGGGAGCGCGTGGAGAAGGGCAAAGGGCTCAACCGCTTGGGCCACAAGCGGGGACACTGGTGCGTTTCGCCCGTCTATGCCGACGGCCGCGTGTTCGGCATGGGCACCGCCGGGCTGCTCTACGCCTACGACGCCGGCTCGGGCAAGAAGCTCTGGGAGACGGTCGCCGCGCCCGACCTGCAAGAGCTGCGAGAGAAGTACCTCGATTCGAATGCGCTCTGTTGGCAGGCCAGCGAGAAATCGTCGCTGGTCGTGGCCGGCGGCCTGTTGATCGTGCCCCGCGAGGGGCTGGCGGGCTTCGACCCCAAGACCGGCCAACAGCGCTGGCGCATCGACGACCGCATCGTCTCCCGCCACGCCACGCCCGCGATCTGGCAGCACGCCGGCCGGGACTACCTCGTGGTCAACGACGGCGGCGGACAACTCCGGCTCGTCGACCCGCGCGAAGGCAACGTGCTCTGGACCGAGGAGGGACTCGGCGAGCAGATCGGCACACTCAACGTCACGGGCGACCTGGTCGTTCTGAACAGCCGGAGCAAGACCGCGACGAACAAGAAGGCCAACGGGCTGTTCGGCATCTACCGGCTCTCGCCCTCGGGCCTTCAGAAGCTGTGGACCTTGCCCGATAAGCCGCAGTACCGCCATTCGTGGACGCTCGACCGGGGGGCCGAACGCAGGGCCGCGATCCAAGACGGCCGCGTCTATCTGATCGTGGGCATCGAGGAGGACCGGCTGGTGGTTGCCGACGCCCGCTCGGGCAAGATCCTCGCCGAGGAGATCGTGGATCACGCCCACGCCCCGTTCCCCATGGAGAATCGGCTGCTGGTGTTCCACGACCGTGCCCACACCGACCCGGTGGTCGCCTCGTGGTGGTCGATCGCCGAGGCGGACCGGCCCCGGCGTTTGCACGGCCCGATCGGTTTCGCCCCGCGCACGATCACCGGCTACGAGGTGCCGATCCAGTGGCCCTACGTCGACGGCCTGCTCTACGCCCGGACGCTGGAGGGGCTGGCCTGTTTCGACCTACGCGCTCCGGCCGCCACGCCGGGGAACCGCACGCTGCGGATGACGGTCCCCGCACAAATCGCCGGCACGCGCGGCGATCTGCACGTGACGCTCACCCAGCGCGACGGCAAGCTCACGCACGGCGGCTTTCGCGAGTCGCGGCGCCAGCACGCGGTCGACACGTCGCGGGCAAAGTGGGACGGTCGGCAACTTAACGGTACGCTCGGGATCGACATCGACGCCTACCGCCGGTTCAGCGATTTCGACGTGGACGCCACGCTGGGGGACGACGGCCGGCTGGCGGGCACGATCACCAGCCGTCTGGCCGGGTTCAAGAAGCCGATTTCAAGAGAGGGCACGATCACGGCCATGGAGCGGCAGCCGCACTGGATGCCCGAGTGTACGCACGTGCTGCAGCTCAACGACGCCGCGATCCAACAGGGCGGGCGCGAGGGCCGGCTGCTCTTGTTTCTCACCGTCGAGGACGGGCGGCTGGAGCGGATCGAGGCTTTCGCCGACCAGACCACACAGGCCCGGCCTGTGCTCGACGCTAGTGGCTTAACCCTAGAAGCCGGCCGCATCACCGGGACCCTGAAGATCCGCTACCGGGCCGACGAGTGGGCCCAGCCGCTTGCCGAGTCGGGCGATTCGGCCGCGGCCGAGTACACCGTCGAAGCCAAGCTCGCCGCCCCGGGCGAGGTCGGCACCTACCAGGGCAGCTACGGCGTGGCCTGGTCCTTGGCCGCGGAGCTCGACACGCCGTGATCCGTCAATGCCGCGGGGCTGCGTTCGGCCGACGGGACGTGGGCATCACCCTCGTCGTCTGTTTCTCGGTCGGCGTCGGCGGTCTCCGCCCGAGGCGGCTCTGCCACTCGGGCGTGGTCGGCGGACGGTGGCTGATCGAGTCCCACAGCCAGATCGCTCCCGCGGCCAGGATTGCCGCGTGCAGGGCTATGGCGACAACGGCTATCGTCCGGCCGTCCCATCCGCGCAACTCGGCAGCCTGGGTATCGTCCGGCCGGCCGTATGCGGGATCCTCGGACACGGCCGCCGGGCCGGTCGGCACGGCACGGGGTGGCAGGGGTTGTGGCTGAGGTCTCAGCGCCGGTTGCGGCGCGGCCGCCGGCAAGGGCTCGGGCACGACCGCGCGCGGCGGCAGCGGCACCGCGCGGCGCGGGATGGAAGGGGACGCAACGGCCGCCGTGGCGATGACGTCGGCTTCGGCCTCGAAGCGGGCCAACCCCAGCAGCCGGTAGTGGTCCGGCGGCTGCTCATGGGGCGGAATTCCCAGCCAGCGGTGATACGGGTCGAACCGTCTTGACATCACTCTCTGCTCGCCCCGGTGCTCGCAGGCCCGTTGCAACAGTCGCTGGAAATCGGCGCGCAATACGGGTCCACGTCGGCCCGCGATTTGGGCCCGCCTCGGTGTCCAGGATACCCGCTGGGGACGGCAGAGAAAAGGGGATTTCGGGGTGGGATCACGGGATGCATGGGAGCCGGGCCGCTCATTGGGCGGCGCCCATGCACACGATCCGGCCGCTCTTCGTCGAGAGGTACAAACGGCCCAGGGCTGCGGCCATGCCGTCGAAGACCGGGGGGCTGGCGAGCTCGTGGTCGACCAGGGTCTTTCCATCGGCGGTGGAAACGGCGAGCAAACGCCCGCCGCGACGGGCCTCCAGTGCCTCGGCGAGCGGATCGGTGCGCGCGGGCTCGTGAGGGATCTCCTCGACCTCGTCTGGCGGGCCGGACACGAACAAGGTCCGCTTGGCCAGGACCATCGCCCGGGCCAGCACGGGGACCCGGCGCGACCAATCGGGTTGGCGTGCGGAGTCGTTTCCGGGTTGGCGCTGCGACGGCTTGCCCGGCCGCGCGTCGACGGCCCGCCCGAACAGCCGGTAGAAGGTCCAGCGGCCCTGTTGGCGTCCGACGGGTCCCCAGACGCCGTCGGCGTCGACGCCCACGTGGGCACCGGGGGTGTCGTACTGGTTGCGCCCGAACCCGAAGACGCGCGAGCCGTCGGTCACCAGCAGCCGGCCCGAGGGGACCTGCTGGCCGACTTTGGGCCACGCGCCCCAGCCGCTGCCCATGGACGTGCCGACCTGCCAGTAGGTGCGATGCCACCAATTGTCGTCGAGGAAGCCGACTGAGCTCCAGAGGTGGGGCACGTTGTCCTTTTGCCTGGCCAGCTCCGGGTCGAAACGCGAGCTCCGCAGGAACACCGAGTCGCCGTCGCCTGACAGCACGTCGGGCAGATAGCCGCCGGAGGCAACGCCCGCGTCCCGCTTCTTGGGGTCGGCTTCGAGCTTCACCGAGCCGAGCTCGCGTCCGGTCGCCGGGTCGAGCTTGTAGAGCGACATTCCGCCGTCGAGGTAGCTCGTGCGCCCGGCCACGAAATAGACGGCACCGTGGGCCACGAGCACGGCCCCCGAGACGGGCCAGGGCGATTCGAGCTGCCCGTCGACCACGATGCGGCGGTCGCGCGGGGCGGCGCGGAACTGCCAGATCAGCGCCCCGTCCTTGAGTCGCAGGCAATAGACCCGGCCATCGGCCGAGCCGAACAGCACGCGGCCCCCGTCGATCGTCGGTGGCGAGTCGATCCGTGCGCCGGCCGCGTAGCTCCAGACGGCTCGGCCGGTGGCGGCGTCCAGCGCGTGAATCAGGTGTGCATCGGTTTCCGCCACCAGCAGCACGCCCTCGGCCACGACCGGGGCGGTGAGCTCGCCGCCCAGCTCCGTTTCCCAGGCGACCTTCAGGTCGTGCGGGAGGTCGGCCGGCGTGGCGCCGCTTCGGGCCGGGTCGTGACGATAGGTGGGCCAGGCGTCGGAAGTGGGGAGTGGGGAGTGGGAAGTGGGGAGAGCCCGGCCGTAGGCCGGACCCCTTTCCAATCGCTCCCCCTCGCCCCCTGTCCCCCTCTCCCCCTCTTCTTCAGCCGGGGCCAGGGCCATGAAGCCGCATTTGAGCATGTCGCCGGTCGAGCAGGCGCAGGAGTGGGGCGGGACGTAGAGTAGGCCGTTGGCGGGCATGACGCCGTACTGGCAGATGCCGCGGACCCAGAAGTTGGCTACCATGCCGCCCGTCTCCAGGTCGACGAACTCCACGCCGCGGCGCCCGAGGATCAGGAAGTCGTTGGTGGCCTTGGCCCGGTGGCAGCGGGCATGGCCCATGCGGCCCACGAACTCCTGGTCGGCCGGGCGCCGGCGGCGGACCTCGCCGGTCTTCGGATCGCGGGCTTCGGTGATGCCCGGGTCGTTGCCCCAGGCGTAACGGCCGGTCCACAGCAGCCCGTCGGCGATCATGACGTCGACCGGGGCGTTAAACCCTTCGTACGCCGGGCAGCTCCAGAGGCGCTTGCCCGTCTCGGCGTCGAAAGCGATCAGCTCGCCCTTGATATCCTCGCCCCGTATGTACTCGTGGTAGCCGCCGCTGGGGAGCCAGAGGACGTCGCCCTCGGTTTGCGCGGCCCGGCGGTCGGCGGAGTAGACCACGCCGTCGTGGACCACCAGGGTGGGGGTGGACCAGGCCAGGCGCTGCCGGTGTACGGGCCGGGACGTCGGCCACTTCGGCTCACCGGTTGCCGCGTCGAGACAGACCAGGGCGTCGGTGTTCTGGAAGTAGACCCGGCCCGCGGAGACCGCGAGCGTCGAGGGCATCAGCTCCCGGGCGTACGGCTGCGAGCACTTCCAGAGCGTGTCGCCGCTGTCGGCGTCGACGGCCACCAGTCGCGTGTTGTGGGTAGGCGGCGTGTAGCGCTCGAAGGGCGGGCTGTAGTCGGTCTGGCTGACGATCTGCTTCGCTCGCTCGGCCGGCCAGTCGGTTTGGCGCTCGCCGAGCACCAAGAAAAGCGTGCCATCGGAGTAGAGGATCTCCTGGGTCCCCTCGGTGCCGGCGTAGGTTCGGACGGTCTCGCCCGTGGCGGCATCCAGGGCGGTAACCGGCTGGCCGTAGCCGAGCGTGACGTAGACGCGATCCCCCACGGCCACCAGCCGCCGGGCGAGGTCGGCCGGTCCGCTGCGGAAGTCTCGCAGGTGGTACTCCCAGGTCGCGATTTCGCGGTCCCACAGTTCGACGCCGTTGAACGCGTCGCGGGCGACCAGGCGCCACTTGGGGCTGGCCGCGACGAAGGCGATCGAGCCCGTGTCGACGATGTAGAAAAGCCGGCCGCCGGAGGAGACCACCGCACTGACGCTGGCCAAATGGTCGTGACTCCGCGAGAAACGCGGCTTGCCGATCCACTGGAAGTGGCGGGGCGGACCGACGGCCGAGTCCTCGGCGACCGCGTTGTTGTCGGGCCCGTGCAGATAATGGGTCCACTCGTCGATCTCGTCGGGCCACGGCTTGACGGTTTTGCTCCACGCGCCGTTCTGCTTCACGTATGCCACGCCGCCGGGGCAGAGCACGCGCATCACCTCCGACGGGGCGACGCTGTCAAGGTGCTCGGCCACCAACAGGTTCACCAGGTTGTCGACGTAGGGCAGGTGCTCGCCGTCGAACACGTCGGCCGAGACCTTGCCGCCGAGCCCGAGCGACCGGATGCGTGCCCGGGCCTTCTCGACGGCGGCCGGATCGGTGTCGAGCCCCTGAACGAGAAAGGAGTCTGCGGCCCGCAGCGCCACGGTCTGCTCCCCGTCGCCGCAGCCGAGGTGCACCACGAGCCCGCCCCGGATTCCCGAAGCCTTGAGGATGTCGTTTGCCGACTGCTCCGCCGCTGCCGGCGAGCAGGCCAGCAACGCAGGAAGAATCACGCCCAGAGCTGTTTGTCGCATCGCTGTCTCCCCGATTTGTGGCGAAGGGGCCGGAACGGCAACGCCCGTTTCAACCCGGCATTGTAGCACTTCGATTCTGCCCTGTCCCCGGATTTGCCGTCACAGCCCCGGTTCGGCCGGGTACGTGGGGATAGAGGAGGGAGGGAGCCATGCCGGACGGGAAGCGAAAACGACGAAACAGCCCCAACGTGGCCAAACGCCGCTGGTACGCCCGGCACCGGGCTCAGCGCTTCATGCGGCGCTTCGGCTGCGTCTGCGGGTAAGACGTGCGTGCCACCAAAGTGGGGCACGTTCTCCTACTCGGCCCGCTCGGCCCGCAGCGTGACCAGCCCGTTGGCGGGCACCTCGATCGGGCCGTGCACCGGCATGCCCGGCTTCTCGGACAGATCACTCAAGAACACGGCCTTGGGCTTGGGCTCTCGCCAGGTGAGGGTAACCGGGGTCTTCTTGCCGCCGACCCCGAACAGCCGCACGATCAGGGCCCGGCCGTCGCGCGACGGCTTCAGCGCCCCGACGATCACCTCCGGCCTGTCGAGCGTCACGAGCGAGGGGATCACCTCGGGCGCGTCGGGCGAGCAAGCTGCGGCCACCAGCGCCTGGCTCTGCTCGATGCCGAAACGGGCCGCCTCGACCGCGTCGTATCCGCCGGGGTGGGGCCGCAGCGCGTAGCGAAACGTGGTGGGGCCCTCCTGGTCGGCCTTGTAGTTGGTGAACCAGTAGTTGTTCATCACGTACGAGTAGAGGGTCTGCGTGGGCTCGAGCGTCTTGATCCAGGGCGTCTCGGCCGTGATCGTGCCGACCTCGACCAGCGGGGCGTCGACGGTGGTCCAGGTCACGCCGTATCGGTCGTTCGACGTGTCGATCCACCGCTGCACGGTGAACCAGTTCTTGCAGGAGCCGGGGATCTGGTCGGCTTCGGGCCGGGCCACGGCCCAGGGCAGGTCCATGCGCATCACGCCGTCCGGCACCCGGAAGGGGAACGCGAAGTGCACGCCCTCCTTGGTGCGAATTGCCTCCTTGTCGACGACGTTGGTCAGCTCCACGCGGCCCAGCCCGTCGACGACGCGGACCTCTCGCGTGAGCTTGCGGCAGCCCGGCGCGTCGCATTCGACCGCTAGCGAGGCGACCAGCGGCCCGGCGTCCTTCACCGAGATCGTGACCGGCCCGTTGCGCTTCGCCCCGGCCGGGTCGGTGCCGGCGACGTAGAAGTAGTCGTTTAAGCCTAGCTCCTCAGCGCCGTCGACCAGCTCGGCGTCGATCCCTGCACGGCGCAGGCTAGCCACGGCCCCGGTCTTTTCGTCGATCGCCACGGTCAACGTGCCGGTGGAGAGGCGCGGCGGCTCGGCCTTGGCCTTGCCCTCACGCGGCGGGTCGCCCGGCGAGAGATCGTATCGCTTCGCCCCCAGCGGCGGCACGTCGGTGGCCAGGAAGGCCAGCCGCCCGCAGGAGAGCCGTTGCGACGGGACGGGCTTGCCGCCGGCGTCTGTGACGCGCGTGCCGGGCGCCGCCGCTTGCTCGGGCAGTAGCGCCAGGTCGGTCCGGGCCCATGAAGAGGTGTTCACCACCAGGACCGACTTCACGTCGCCGGGTGCCCGCTTGGCAAGCCGTGCGGTGGCCGCCGCCATCAGCTCGCGCGACTGCCGCGCCCCGTCCAGTGCGAACGCCTGCTTGACGGCCCATTGGGCCTTGGCGAACTCGCTGTCCGGCTCGCGGATGCTGTTGTGGGCACCCCAGGTGTGCTCGTCGTACAAGAGCACGTTGCGCCAGGCGGCGTAGAACGCCTCGTCGGGGTACGCCTTGGGATCGGCCATCGCGAAGATCGCTTCGGCCTGCCCAAGCCGCTCGGCCGAGGCCCGGTTGATCGCCGTCTCCCGGGCCGACGAGGCCGCCCCGTCCTCCCAGTAGGGCGTGAAGTCGCCGTAGAACTCGGGCAACCCGTCGCCGTAGCGCCGCTCGAACTCGGCGAACAGCTCGTGCGTGGTAGCGATCACCAGCTTGGGGTAGGCGTACTTGGCGTTCCACGCCTTGACCTTCTCGGCCAGCTCGATGCCCGGCCCCGCGTTGTCGCCCAGGCAGTAGCGAAGCTGCACCAGGTCGTAGGGGTACCCCTGCTGCGCAAGCCACTTCAGATGATCGAGCAGCTCCTTCTCGCCGCGGAAGGTGCGGTAGTAACCGCCCCGGGGGATCCAGCACAGCACCTTGTGACGCCGTGAGGGGTTTATCCACCAAAACGGCTTTTCGTCCCAGGCCGTGTGCGTAAACCCGATCCGCGCCGAGCTGTTCGGCCCCATCGAGAGGTACTTCACCCCGGCCTCGCCCAGCACGGTGGTAAGCCCCCAGGTGTAGCCGGGCACGTCGGTGATCATGGCCGAGTCGATCGCCACGCCGCACCGTTCCGAGAGGCGCTGCGAGTAATCGACCAGTCGCGCGAGCTCCTCGGGCCGGCAGAGCGCCGTCAGCTCGTTGCCGTACAGGGCGTCGAACCCGATCCAGCCCTTCTGGACCGCCTCGACGAACTCCTGCTGCTTCTCGGGTGACGCCTGGCGCAGATAGCTGTCCGTGGCCCAGAGCACCTCGACGTTCCACTTGAACTGGCAGCCCGCCGGGTAGTCGGCCGTGCGCCGGGCCGCCTCGATCGCCTGCTCGTAGAACCGCCAGTGGTCGGCCTCGACCTTCGACTGGAGCTGGGTGTAGCCGATGTCCACGTGCGAGTGGGGCAGCAGGTACACCGTCCAGCGGCGCACCGGCTCGACGACCACGCGGCGGCTGGCGATCGTCTTTTCGCCCACCCGCAGATCGACCGTCACGGGTGTTTGCTCTTCCACCGCGGGCACGGGGAGGGAAAGCGTTTGGACGCCGGGCTTCAGCTCAACCTCGAGCGGCTTCGCCCCCTCGGCCGAGAGCGTGGCCGCGGCGGCCGGGCCGACGTGGCGGACTTTCATACGCACCGCCTGCGTCTGTCGCTCCTGCTCGCCGGCCAAGAGCGCGGGGGCCTCGAGCACCGACGGGCATTCCACCCCATAGACCAGCGTGGCCTCGGCGACCGGGGCCGTCTTCACGCCGGCCGTGCCCGTCAGCGCGACCGCGTCGTAGAGGACCCAGCTTCCCGAGAGCGTGCGGATCGAGAGCTCGTTGGTGCCCGGTGCCAGGGCGTCGGCGGGCAGCTCGACCTCGAAGCGGTGCTCGCGCCCCTTGCTCGGATCGCCGAGCACCGAGTCGTCCGGCCCGCCCGGGGGCGTCTGGTGCGTGGTGAGCTTGCGCCCGTTGAGCGTGATCTCGAGCTTCGAGGGCGAGCGGTCGTGCGTGTCGACCAGGTCCACGGCGAGCCTGCACGCGGCCCCCGGCGGTAACTTTTCCAGCCCGAAGAGCACGGTGAACGTGTGCTGCTTGCTGCCGGCCCAGGCGTCGGCTGGCCCGGGATGGACGTAGGGCCACTCCTCGCGCGGGTCGGAGACGCCCACGATGAACACCGGGTCCTCGCGCGACTTCCACTTCGCGTACGCGCCGGGCCCCAGGGCCAGATCGGCCGTGTCGTTGTCGGCCTTGCCGATCTCGAAGAGCACGTGCGCATCCTCGCCGGCCCCGAGCGTGCCCGTCCCCGTCGTTCCCAGCAGGACCGCCAACAGAAACCCCCGTGCCAGTGATCTTCTCATCGCTCGACCCTCCGGAGTAATGAGCTTCTTGGCCGCCCCATTTTCCCGGGGCCGCCCCTTAACCGACCGGTACGCCCGTGCCGCGCCATGATAGCCCCCCATCCAACCGGCGGCAAATCCGGGCATGAAAAAGGGGACATTCTACTTTTTCACAGAAAAGCAGATTGTCCCCTTTTTCTACGGCGCAACCAGTTCCCCGCTGCCCGGCTTGAAATACGGCCCGCGCCCGGTGAAGCGAACGGGGGTGTGGACCCGCTCGTGCTCGGCCAGCTTGCGCATAAGCTCGCGGGCCAGGGAGTCTTCGACTTGTTCGGCGACGTCGGCAAGCTGCCTCTTGCCGGGCTTGATCTCGTCGACGCGGATCAGGTGTACGCCGAAGGGCGTGGCGACCGGACGGCTGATCTGGCCCGGGCCCAGTGAAAAGGCCGCTCGGGAGAACGACTCGACCATCGAGCCGTGCCGGGCGATGTAGCCCAGGCGCCCGCCCTGCTCCCGGCTGGGGCCGGACGAGTAACGCCGGACCGCCTCCTCGAACTTCAGCTCGCCCGATTCGATCTCCCGGCGGATCGCTTCGGCCCGCCGGACCAGCTCGTCGAACGCTCCGGCCCCGGCGTCGGGCGGCAGCGCCAGCAGCACGTGCTTTACCGAGACCTCGGAGCCGTCGAACTCCGGACGGTGGGCCGCGAAGTGCTGCTCGAGCCGGGCCTCGGTCGCATATCGGGCGAGGTACTTCGGCCAGGTCAGGTTCCAGGCGAGCTGGCGCCGAAGGTCGGCCTCGGTGATGCCCCGCTTGGCCAGCTCGCCGGCCAGCGACCGCTTCTCGGCCGCAAGCTGCGCGGAGATCGCCTGCAGGGCCGCGTCGATCTGCTCCGGCCGGGCGCCGGTGCCGGTCCGCCGAGCATAGGCCAGCACCAGCCGGCGGTCGATGATCTCGGCGAGCACCTGGGCCTTCACCGCGGGGAGCACGGCCGGGTTGACCTGCCCGCCGCCCGTGATCTGCTCGAGCACCCGATCCACGTGCCGGGCATAGATCGGGTCCTCGCCCACCGCGGCCACGAGCACGTCGTCGGCCGCGGCAAGCGGCGCCGCCAGAGCAACGCACGGCAACAGCGGACACAGAATCCGCATGGCTGGTCTTTCGTGGTAGGACGAATTGCCCAATCCGTCCCATAACCCGAATCGCCAAATCCGTCCCGTATCGCCTGCAAGGGACGGATCCGGCGATCCGTCCTACGCAAACGTCACTCCCACCACCAGGCTTCCAGCGGCGGCTTGTCGGGCTTGCCCTCCTCGCGCCGGCGGCTCAGCCGGCCGCTTTGGTCGACCCGGATCGCGCCGGCACTGACCAGCGGCATCGGGTCGACCGACACGCCGCCGCTAACGCCCGCAATGAACATGTCCCGGCGGATCACCCGATGGTTCACGACCGTATCCACCTGCGTGGGCGCGGGCGCCAGCCCGACGCGGTAGGCCGCCGGGTCGCCGAAACAGGTCATGTGCCAGCCGACCTGGTCGGCCAGCCCCTCGGCCTCGATGAGCGCAGAGACCAGCGCCAGATCGAAGACGTTGCGCAGGTCGGCGTAGACGGGGTACTTGCGGGCCAGGGCGTCGAAGTGCTCGGTGAAGTTATGGGCGAAGCGCCGGTTCAGCTCGTCCGACTGGCCGGTGTGAACCCGCTTCCCCTGGGCCGTCAACAGCTCGTTCTCGCTGAGCACCTTCACGCCCTGGCCGCGGATTTCGAACGCCCGGCGGTCGGGGCTCGCCTCGACGGCGTCGTAATTCAGCGTGAACCACCAGCGGAGGACGCCCATCGGGGGCGGGCCGCCGGGCCGGTCCGCGACCGTGTCGAGGTAGCTCGTCACGCCCGGTACCCCCTCTTCAATGCCCATGCCAACCAGCTTCATCCGGTAGTCGGCCTCGACCAAGACCCGGGCGGCGCGGGTCCGCGGGTCGAGGGCGTAGACCTCGATCTCCTGTTTCCCCAGGGTCGAGCGAAGCTCTTCGAGCCACGCGCTGCGCCGGTTGGCAGAGACCGACCGCTTGCCCGACTCCTTCAAGAACGCCTGGACCCGGGCCAGGGCCTCCTGCCTGGGCGCGATCGCGCAGCCGAACTGCGCGTTGCGGCTGCTCATCGCGTGGCGCAGGACCACGACCAGGTCATCAAGACGCACGACCGGCAGACCGGTGTCGGTGCTGACGATGCGGTTCTCCGCGTTGCGTTGCCAGTCGCCGGCCGGCCCGGCCACGACCAGGTCACCCTCCTTGGGGTACACGAAGAGGTGCTCGATCCGCTGCAAGCCGGCCAGGGTCTGCATGGCCTCGGTGGGCTGCTGCCCGGCGGCCAGGCGGAGCTGCACCTGCCGCTCCAGGCGCGGCAGCGAGACCATGCGCAGCGGGGTGCTGCGGCGCACCGCGGGCGTGGTCCAGACGCCGGCACGCGGACGCCACGTCTCGCGGGCCGCGTGTAGTGCGGCCAGCCTGCCGGCTTCGTCGCGCTTCAGGAGCGGTTTGAGCGTCCCCTCGGCGTCGACGAACACGCCGGTGGGGAAGGGGGCGATCGACCCCACCCCGCCCACGTCCTCCCAGCTCTGCGGCTGGACGGTCGTCGTGATCAGTTCCATGAGCGAGTCGAAGTCGGCCCCCTGCGCGCCGCCGCGTCCACCCAGGGGCGCGCCCGCCACTCGGCCGATCGCGTCGCTTCGCGCCCGGTCGTCGTAGATCTCGCCGGCGGTGCGCAGGGCGGCGTTGCGAGCCCCGGCCCGGGCCTGAGCCGCGGCGATCCGAGCCAAGAGCGCGTCGTGCTCCTCGGGCGTGGCCGCGTTCCGGGCCCCGGCCATGGCCGGGGCGAACTCCCCAGCCGCAAGCTGGGCCTGGAACCGGGCATCGGGCTGCTGCCCCGCCGCCGCACAGGCCAGCCATAGAACCGTCGCGGCGCCCAATCCCGCCGCGAACCGCCGGGGTACGCCCGACGGCTGCCGATGCCTCGTCATGATCACCTCCGTTCCGAACGAAAAAGGGACCAGGTCTGTTTTGCCGGAACGGCCCGAAGCGTGCTTCGCACAACACAGACCTGGTCCCTTTTCCGCGGCAAACTGCCCTGCTGGCCCCGGCAGCCCGGGAGCCGATGCGTCCCGGGCCGGCCAGCCCCGTTCCACCTATCATCATCGCAAGAAGCGGGAGAATTGCAAGGCTTGTGGGAATCTGGGGTCAGGCCGGCACCAAGCACTAATGAAGCCCCTTGAGCAGATACGCAGCAATTCTCAGTAGCTGGTATCGACCTGACCCCGGGTTCCGCCCCGGGTTCCGCTGCTCGATCGAGAGGAACAAGTCTTACCTGCTGCTGGCCGAGACGATCTTGCACCGGCTCACGGCGATCAGGTTGGGTCGGACCGCTGAGTGGGTGGCGAACACGCCTCGCGCGGGGTTTTGCGGCTTCGCCCGTCCCCCTCGGGCAGCTCGATGCCCAGGGACTTGATTTTGCGGAACAGGGTGCTGGGATCGATGCCCAGCTCTCTCGCGGCCGTGGTTCGGTTGCCGCCGTGGCGTCGGATCGTCTCGGCGATGTGCAAGCGCTCCATCCCTTTCAGGGACAGGCCGCCCCGGGGCTGCTCCGCCTCCACGCCGGGTCCGGTGCGGAACTCCGGCGGCAGGTGCTTAAGCTCGATCAAGCCGCTGGCACACAACACGAACGCGTGCTCGATCGCATTCTCCAGTTCGCGGATATTCCCCGGATAGTCGTAACTGAGCAGGGCCGTCATCACTTCTTCGGAAGCTCCGATCAAGTGCTTGTCCTGCAGGCGATTGAACTTGGAGATGAAATGCTCGACGAGCAGAGGGACGTCTTCCCTGCGCTCTCGCAACGGCGGCAAACGCAGCCGCACCACGTTGATGCGGTAGTACAAGTCTTCCCGAAAAGCGCCTTTGCGAACCAGCCGGGCGAGGTCCTGATTGGTGGCCGCGATCACGCGCACGTCGACCTGCACCGGTTCGACGGACCCGAGGGGCTCACACACCCGCTCTTGCAGCACGCGGAGCAGCTTGACCTGCATGGCCGGCGATACGTCGCCGATCTCGTCCAAGAAGATCGTCCCGCCGTCGGCGACGGCGAAGCGTCCCGGCTTGTCCCGCCGTGCGTCGGTGAACGCCCCGGCTTTGTATCCGAACAGTTCCGACTCGAGCAGCGTGTCGGGCAAGGCCCCGCAGTTGATCGCCACGAACTTCTTCTCTCTCCGCGGGGACAGGTTGTGGATTGCCCTGGAAAACAGCTCCTTGCCCGTGCCGCTGGGACCCTCGATCAACACGGTGCTGCTGCTTTCGGCGAACCGGGGCAGCACGTCCAGAATCCGCCGGATCGCCGGGCTTCGACCCACGACGTCGGCGTAAGTGTATTTCTCGTGCAGCTCCTTGCGGAGCTGCTCGACCATGCTCAGGTCGCGAAACGTCTCCACGCCGCCGATCGCCCGGCCGTTCTTGTCCCGGAGAATGGCCGTCGAAATGCTAATGGGTATCCGGTGTCCGTGCACGTTGACCACGTAAACCGGCTTGGCCACCACCGGCCGCCCGGTCCGGAGCGTTTCCTTCAGCGCGCACTGGCCCTCGCAAATACTGGCCCGGAAGACGTCACAACACGGCTGGCCGATCGCATCTCGGTGTGAGACGCCGGTGATCTTCTCGGCCGCTCGGTTGAAGGACGTGATCCGCCACTGCTCGTCAACCGTGAAAACGCCGTCGGTGATCGAGTCCAGGATGACGTCGCGGACTTGGTTCTGCGGGTTCTCACTCATGTCTTCCACCGGAAGGTTAACGGCTCGTCAGCCTGCAATCCCGGTCTCCCGATGCTGAGGTCTTCCACCAGCCGATTGACGAGGGGCCCCTTCGGGGCCGTTGCGTTCGCACCGACCGCGGCTCCACTCGCCCGCACAGGCAGCTCGTCAACTGGTGCGGGCTAAAGGGAAAGACCTTGGCGGAGAACCCAGGCGGGCAATGTGCGTGCCCAACGGTTTCGAGATGACGCCTGCGTTGTAAGTCCCTACGTGATCCCGGGTTTCGCTGCAGCCGCCCCGCAACTCTGCAAGACACGGGGGTTGTATCATTGCAGCATATCATGCTATGTTTCGACTCATAATTGCATTATGCCATTATACGGATTGGCCTGAGCGACCGCAACTCCGCTTTGGCGGCCCGGGGAGCGCACGCTGCGGGAGTCGTGCCGGCACGGGAGTGGTCGCCGCGTCGCGCGGTGGAGCAGATCGAGCTCGCCGGCGGGTTGGGATTGCGCGTCGTTGGGAAACGTGGTGTCGTACGGACGGGATCATCCGGAGGAGCCGTTCCCCAGGGTCTCGCGTCGGCATATTGAACCTCCTCGCCCCCTCATGGTAACATTATGAAACCTTGGACGCCCCCCACCTCGGGGGTACGGCTTGGGCAACGACCTGGCCCCGGCCGAGCAGGTCGAGCGGGCGCAATTGCTGCTCGGTGAGGCGGCGCCGGAACGGTTGCCGGACCCGTTCGAGGCAGGCAGCCAAGCCGCCCGGCCCCGTTCTGACTGTCAGGAGAGCGAACCGTGGAGAGGCTGAAGAAGTTCCTCGCAGATGACCTGAATTATTGGGCGGTCCCGGCAGCGGGCGGCTGTCTGTTTGTGGTCGGCCACGTGTTGCTGAAGGGGTCGGTCCTCCGCGGCGGCCTGCCCAACCCCTGGTTGGTCGCAGGCGTCCTGCTGGGGGTCTTCGCGGTGGGGCTCTGGTTAAGGCAGGCTTGGTCCCGCTGGGTCGGGCTGGTGTTGCTGGCGGCGTTTCTTGCCGTGGTAATCCGGGATTTGACCCGCGGGCCGTCCGTTGAGGACATCGTCACGGTCGTCATCTTGCCGTTTTGCCTGTGGCTGCTTTGGAGGCTCCCCATCCGCCCGCGCGAAGACGACGAAGAAGCGGAGGAGCCGCTCCGCTCGCTAGTGTTTTTACTTCGGGAGCCGCGGCACTTGGAGGCCGCGATCCTCGCGCACCTGGCCTCCCGGGCATGGGGCAGCGAGGTCGAGGCTGCCCAGCCGGGCGGGCCGGGCGAGGACGAAGCGGAGCCGGATGCCGAGCAAGAGGAGGAAGCCGAGGACGAAGACGAAGAGCCGAAGTCGATGATCGTCGGCGAGTCGCCGCACTACCTTTGCATGCACTGGCCGGGGGTGTTTGCCATCCACCACGTCGACGCCCCCTACTTCGACGAGCCCGAGGAAGTGGCCGGCGCGGTTCCGGAGCTTCGGGCCCGGCAGGCGATCGAGGAGCATTCCGCGTGGCTCTCGATCGACTTGATCCAGTGGTTCGGCGAGGACGACGGCAATCGGGAGGCGTACCGCCTGATGGGTCGGCTCTTGGCCGAGGTGGCCGACGAGAACACCCTGGCGATCGTCGACCCGGGCGAGGGCTGGATCGTCGTCTACGACCCGGAGACCGAGGCGAAGCTCCGCAGCGACGACCCGCTCGCGGCCCTGCGCCAGCGGTACTACGCCCCGGTGATCGACGTGGAGGAGGACGACGCGGCGATGCAGGCGGCGGTGGCCGAGGCCCGCCGGCGTTGGCCGGAGTTCGTGGACGCCTTCGAGAACCGCGACCCGGACGCCGAGACGCCGTTCTCGGTCAAGGTCCCCTTCACCGATGGCGAGCACACTGAGTTCATGTGGGTCGAGGTCAGCGGGATCGAGAACGACGTGATCTACGGCACCCTGGGCAACGAGCCGGTAAACGTGCGCAACGTGGCGATCGGCGACCGTGTCCGGGCCAACGTCGAGGACCTCGGCGACTGGCTCTACGTGGCCGACGACGAAGCCGTGGGCGGTTTCTCCATCCGCATGCTGGCTCAGCGGCTCAAAGAGGACCGCGGTGAAGAGCCGAGCGGTTCGGCGTAACGGCCGGCTGGCTCAGCCGTTGAAGTACGGGCTTTAGCCAGCCCGTCGCGGCCTGAAGGCTGCACTCCAACAGTCTCTGGAACGCGTTGGATGCCGCCGCAATCCCAAGCCAGGTCGTTTCGGCACGTCTTGAACGGCCGCTATCACCTATGTCCCCACCTACAGCACCTCGACAGGATACGACGTCATCCAGATGTCGGTCTGCTCGAACCGTCTCTTCAATTGCTCCTTGAACGCAAGGAAGAACTCCCGACTGGCGGGGACGTCCTCGGCGTCGACGAAGACGCGAACCAGGTCATCGCGGTACACTCGGGACTCGTGGGTCCAAGTGCCCTGGATGGTTTGCGTTTCGCAGGAGACGGCGCCAAACGCCTTGCGCAGCTCCAGAAGCGCATTGGCAATCAACTCGTCCGGCACCTGCCGTCCGTCATTGAAGCGGAGGGGCAGAAGAACCTCGAACCGCCGATACATACTGCTCGTAGCGGGCCGGCCCCTCTACGGTGAACGTGATTCCCTCCACCGCCAACGCCGAAAGCGCAGATTCGGGCACGAGCGTGTAGCCCGCGGCGTAGGTCTTGAACGAAAAACGCCCCGCGAGAAACCCCAGCGCCTTGCGTTCCGCTTCTGAATCAGGAAAGCGAACCTGGATCATGCCTTTAGTGTAACCCGGGCTGCACTCAGCGGCAAGGCAGATCGAGCCTCCTGGTGCGTTCGGCGTCGGCCGCGGCCGGGAAACCTGTCGTCGTGTGCAAGGGGTCGGCCCGGGGAGCCGGACCCTGGGCTTCTCGCGCGTCTCTTGAACCTCCCCTCCCCCCTGTGGTAACATTATGAGATTTTAGACGCTCCCATCCCCTGCCCCAGGGGGGTGACGGAACGGGTTTCCGCCTCGGGACCTTGATTGACGCGAGAGGAACCGCCTCGTGCCGCGCCGCGACGACATCCACAAGATCCTGCTGATCGGCTCCGGGCCGATCATCATCGGACAGGCATGCGAGTTCGACTACTCGGGCACCCAGGCGTGCAAGGCCCTGCGCGAGGAGGGCTACGAGGTCGTGCTGGTGAACTCCAATCCGGCCACCATCATGACCGAACCGGAGATGGCCGACCGGACCTACATCGAGCCGCTGACCTGGGAGATGGTCGCGAAGGTGATCGAGGCCGAGCGGCCCGACGCCCTGCTGCCGACCCTCGGCGGCCAGACGGGGCTGAACTTGGCCATGGACCTCTCGCGCCACGGCGTGCTGGAGAAGTACGGCGTCGAGATGATCGGGGCCAACGCCGAGGTGATCGCCAAGGCCGAGGAGCGCGACCAGTTCAAGGCGGCCATGGAGCGGATCGGGCTGGAGGTCTGCCGCGGCGAGACGGTCGGCAGCCTGGAGGAGGCTCGCGAGGCCGTCAAGGAGATCGGCCTGCCCTGCGTGGTCCGACCGAGCTTCACGTTGGGGGGGACCGGCTCGAGCGTGGCCTACAACCGCGAGGCGTTCGACCGGCTGGTGGCCCACGGGCTGGACGAGTCGCCCATCCACGAGGTGCTGCTCGAGGAGTCGGTGCTCGGGTGGAAAGAGTTCGAGATGGAGGTGATGCGCGACAAGGACGACAACGTCGTGATCATCTGCTCGATCGAGAACTTCGACCCCATGGGCGTCCACACCGGCGATTCGATCACCGTGGCCCCGGCCCAGACGCTGACGGATAAAGAGTACCAGCGGATGCGCGACGCCTCGCTGGCCGTGATCCGTGAGATCGGCGTCGAGACGGGCGGCTCGAACATCCAGTTCGCCATCCATCCGGAAGACGGCCGGATGGTCGTGATCGAGATGAACCCCCGGGTGAGCCGGTCCAGCGCGTTGGCCAGCAAGGCGACCGGGTTCCCCATCGCCAAGATCGCGGCCAAGCTGGCCGTGGGCTACCGGCTGCACGAGCTGCCCAACGACATCACGCGCGAGACCCGGGCCTGCTTCGAGCCGACGATCGACTACGTCGTGACCAAGGTCCCCCGCTTCGCATTTGAGAAGTTCCCCGAGGCCGACGCGACGCTCACCACGCAGATGAAGAGCGTCGGCGAGACGATGGCCATCGGCCGGACGTTCAAGGAGTCGCTGCAAAAGGCGCTCCGCGGGCTCGAGGTGGGCCGCTTCGGACTGGGGTGCGACGGCAAGGACCTCTGGGGCACGCCCGAACAGCCCTCGGCCGAGGAGATCCACGCCAAGCTGGCCGTGCCCGGCGCCGAGCGCGTGTGGTACCTCCGCTATGCCCTGAAGTCGGGCATGTCGATCGACGAAATCTACGAGATCACCGGCATTGACCCGTGGTTCCTCGAGAACCTCGTCGAGCTGGTCGAGATTGAGGATGAGCTGCGGGCGATCGGCGACCTCGGCGCGATCAGCGACGAGAAGCTCCGGCAGGCCAAGCAGGCCGGCTTCTCCGACCGCCAATTGTCCGTGCTGTTGGACGCCACCGAGATGGACGTCCGCCGCGAGCGCAAACGGCGGGGCATTGTTGCCACGTTCAAGTGCGTCGACACCTGCGCCGGCGAGTTCGAGGCATACACCCCCTACTACTACTCGACCTACGAAGACGAGGACGAAACCCCGCGCAAACGGCCCGGCCAGCGCCGGATCATGATCCTCGGCGGCGGGCCGAACCGCATCGGCCAGGGCATCGAGTTCGACTACTGCTGCTGCCACGCCAGCTTCGCACTGCGCGAGCTGGGCGTCGAGTCGATCATGGTCAACTCGAACCCCGAGACCGTCTCGACCGACTACGACACGAGCGACCTGTTGTTCTTCGAGCCGCTGACGACCGAGGACGTGCTGAACATCTGCGACCGGGTCGAGCCGGACGGCGTGATCGTGCAGTTCGGGGGCCAGACGCCGCTGAACCTGGCCCGGGCGCTCAGCAACGCCGGCGTGCCGATCATCGGCACCAGCGTCGACACGATCGAGGACGCCGAGGACCGCGAGAAGTTCGCCGCCCTGCTGAACCGCGTGGGGCTCAAGCAGCCGGCCAACGGCATCGCGCGGAACATGAGCCAGGCCCGGTCCGTGGTTCACCAGGTCGGCTTTCCGGTCCTCGTGCGGCCAAGCTTCGTGCTGGGCGGCCGGGCCATGGAGATCTGCTACGACGACGTCCAGTTCGAGCGGTTCGTCGCGGCGGCGTTCATCGAGGCCCAGGGCCAGCCCGTGCTGATCGACCGCTTCCTCGAAGACGCTACCGAAATGGACGTCGACGCCATCGGCGACGGCCAACGGGTCGTGGTGGCCGGCGTGATGGAGCACATCGAAGAGGCCGGCGTCCACTCGGGCGATTCGGCCTGCGCCATCCCCCCCTACAGCCTGCCCGGCCCCGTGATCGAAGAAATCCGCCGCTCGACCCGCGCCCTGGCCCGCGACCTCGGCGTGCGCGGGCTGATGAACGTCCAGTACGCGGTGAAGCTCGAGGACGGGCGGCACAACGTCTACGTGCTGGAGGTCAACCCGCGGGCGAGCCGCACGGTGCCCTTCGTCTCGAAGGCGACCGGCGTGCCGGTGGCCAAGGTGGCGGCCAAGGTGATGGCCGGCGTGTCGCTCTCGGAGCAGGACCTCGTCGAGGACCCGGTGCCCCGTCACGTTTCGATCAAGGAGGCCGTGTTCCCGTTCGTGAAGTTCGCCGGGGTCGACATCGTGCTCGGGCCGGAGATGAAATCGACCGGGGAGGTGATGGGCATCAGCGACCGCTTCTCGATCGCGTTTGCCAAGAGCCAGGTCGCCGCCGGCACCGTGCTGCCCAGTGTGGGGACGGTCTTCATCAGCGTGGCCGATCGCGACAAGCAGCAGATCGTGGCCCTGGCCGAGCGCGTCGAGCGCCTGGGGTTCAAGCTGCTGGCGACCAAGGGCACGGCCGCGCAGCTCCGGGCGATCGGCGTGAAGGTCGACGAGGTCAAGAAGATCCAGCAGGGCCACCCCAACCTGCTCGACTACATGCTCGACGGCAACCTGCAGCTCGTGATGAACACCCCCAGCGGCAAAGGCGCACGGACCGACGAAGGCCGCATCCGCGCCGCGGCCGTCTCCCACGGCGTCCCCTGCCTGACCACGCTGCAAGCCGTCGAAGCCGCCGTGCGTGCCATGGAAGCCATGCGCTCCGACCCCATGACCGTGCAGGCGGTGCAGGAGCGGTTTCCGGAGTACGGAACGGTGGCGGCTTCGAGATGACGTGCCCCGCAGAGATATGGTTTGCCTTCCTGGGGGGGCTGGCGGGTTCTCCGCGTCTCGGGCGGCCTCGCGTGTTGCCGCTACAGGTCCGTGCGGAACTTGCCATCGTGGCTGATGATCGGCTGGGCATTGTCCACCTTGCCGAGCGGGCGGCAGCCGGGGCCGATGCCGTCCAGGCCGAGATCGCCCTCCATTCGCTCGGCTAGCCCGCGCAGGCGCCGGACTTCTTCCGGATGGTCCGCCGCGACGTTCGTGCTCTCGCCGATATCGGTGTCCAGGTTGTAGAGATCTCCCCCGGCCAAGTGCAGCTTCCAGGGGCCGCTGCGGACCGCCTGCAGCCTCAACCCCCGGTAGTAGTAGAACACGTCGTACGGAGACTTCGCACCCGGCTGCCCAGCGAGGATTGGCCAGATGTCGGCCCCGTCCAGCTTGCGATCGCTCGGCGGCCTACCCCCGGCCAGTTTCGTGAACGTCGGCAGAAAATCCATCATGCTGGTCACCTCGTCGGTCTCGGTGCCGGCGGGGATTTTGCCGGGCCACCAGGCGATGGTCGGCTCGCGCATCCCACCTTCCCACGTGCTGCCCTTGTAACCCCGCAGCGGCGTATTGACGCCCCGCGGAGTGCCGCCGTTGTCCGAGGTGAAGATGACCAGCGTGTTCTCGCCGAGCCCCAGTTCGCGGACCGTGTCGAGCACCTGGCCAACGCTCCAGTCGACTTCCTCGACCCAGTCGCCGTAGATGCCGTTGTTCGACTTGCCCTGAAACGCCTCGCCCGGATAGATTGGAAAATGTACGGCCGTGTGGGGCAGATAGAGGAAGAACCGTTTGTCCTTGTGCTGGCGTATGAACTTCAGGGCCTCTTCCGTGTAAAGCGCGACGAGCGTCGTTTGGTCGTGGGCCAGGACCCGCTTGAGCACGGTTTCGTTGCGCAACAGCGGCAACGGCGGCTGGCCCTTGCCCTTTCCTCTCGGCTTGGGAAGCGGTGCACCCAAGTTGCTCTTCACGCCGTCTTCGGCCGGTCCCATGTCGTTCGAGTAGGGAAGGCCGAAATAGTAGTCGAAGCCTTGTCGGCGGGGCAGGAACTCGGGCTGATCGCCCAGGTGCCACTTGCCGATGCAGCCAGTGGCGTAGCCCTGCTTCTTGAGCAGCTCGGCCACGGTGATTTCCGCCGGGGCCAGCCCGACGTCGTTTCCCGGAAAGAGCACGTGGGGGATGCTCAACGACCGTTTCGGATAGCAGCCGGTCATCAACGACGCTCGCGAGGGGGAGCAGACCGGCGCCGCGTAGAAGCAGGTCAGCTTGCGCCCTTCCCGAGCCATGCGGTCGAGGTTCGGAGTGCGGTTGAGCTTCGACCCGAACGGCCCAATGTCCGCGTAGCCGAGATCGTCGATGTTGATGAAGACGAAGTTCGGACGGGGCGCCCCGCCGGCGGCTTGGGCCGCGGCGACGCACGGCAGCGCCAGCCCGAGCATGACGAAAATCGCTAAGGAGATGTTCTTCATGGTCTGTCCTTTCACGGTTGAAGGTCCTCGGAATCGTGCAACCTCATTCAGAAACGGACTTCCAGCTCGCCGTCTTCGTCCGGCGCGAGGGCCCGAACGCCGCTGAGCTCCTTCATCGCGTCGGGCTGCTCGCCCACGCGGATTGTGTACGTCCCCTTCGCAAAGACCTTCGGCCGGAACTCGTCGCCCTTGATTCGGAGCGTGTAGACGACCTCGCCGCCGGCTTCGTCGATCACCTGCACCACCGGGTCTTCCGTCCCGCTGATCTTCAAGGTGGGCAAATACGCCGCGGCCTTGCGCCCGTAGTTGTCGAGCTGGCTGATTGTCTTCGGCCAGCCCGGGTATTGACGGGACGCCGGGTCGGTTACGTCGACGTTCCGCGGCCAGCACTCGATGGTGATCGTCCGCTTCGGCTTGTTGAAACGGACCACGCCGAAGCCGGCGGCCCGGGTGGTCAGCTTGTCGTGGTTCTCTTCGGGGCTGGGATTGGCCACCGCCCAGACGGTCACCTTGTTGGAAAAGCCGTCGAGGAACCGGCCGGTGTACTCGGGCATCCCGGGCGGTCGGTTCTTGCCCGGCTCCAGCGGGGCCCACCAGCGGAGATACAGGTTGGCAATCGAGGGGACGCAGAACGAGTACATGGCGTCGTCCCATTCGTCGATCCCGTGATGGATGATCGTGCCCAGGTGCTGGTCGCCGGCGATGTGCAGGGCGAAGGCCTTGCGGATTTCGGCCAGGGCCTTGTTGCGTCCGGTCTGCGGCCAGCCGTTCGAGTCGAGATCGGCCAGCAGCCGGTTGTTCCGCGAGCCGTGCAGGTGGGCCCCGCCGCAGAAGATCGTCTGCGAAAGGACGGCCTTCATTTCCGCGCCGCGCCAATCGGCGGCCCACTCGCGGAGGAACTTCAACTGCCGCTCGCCCAGCAGCACCGCCCCCGGCACGTCGAGGGCCTTGGGATCGTAATCCGGGTCGGCAACGTGGTCGGGGCGCGGGCCCATCTTGGGAACCACGCCCTGCGGGCCCGTCTTGAACTTGCGGTCCTCGACGATGGCGAAACTGATCCCGCCCCAATTCAAGGCGGTGTAATACACCCCGATGCCGCGCTGGATGGGCGTGGGGTCGTAGGGATCGGGCAGGTGGCTGGTCTGCGCCCGCTCGACCTCCTTGACGTACTCGACCGGCTTGAAGTAGCCCCCGTCGTGGCCCGCCCCAGTGAACGACTGCTTGCCGCCCGCGCCCCACAGGTTGGCGTGCCCCACGTCGTGGTCGTCGGGGATCGTGATCGTGGGCGTGTTGCGGATCGCGTCGCCGAAATCACGCCCGAATTTCAGCCAGTAGGCGTAGTGCTGGTTGTGGTCGTACACCTGGTCGCCGGAGAAGAACAGCAGGTCGGGCTTGATCCGCTTGAGGTTCTCGACAATGTCGCTCTTGGGGATGTCGCCGCCGTGGCCCGGATAGATCGAGTTGCCCGTGAACGCGGCCACGACGAACTCGTCCTTGTCTACGGGGTTGCGGCAGATGATCCCCTCGTACACGGCCGAGTCGCCGTGCCGCACGCGGTAGGGCACCTCGCTGGTCATGTCCCAGTTCTCGACGCGAAACGGCGCCGTCCATCCGGGATTAACCACTTCGGTCGTGGCGACTTGCTTCCACCCGGCGTCCTGTTTGACTTCCAGGCGGACGGTTCGCGGGTCCCCCTCTTCCAACGGGTAGAGCTGGGCGGTAAGCTTCAGCACGTTGTCGTTGACGGTGTACAGGGCGAAACAGATCACCTCGTCCTTGCCGACCTTCGGGATCTCCAGCAATCCGGCGCGCCCGGCGCCGGGCTTGGGCTTCGGCCCGGTTCGGGGAGCTGCCCCGTCCGCGGTTGGGATACCCCCGACGAAGACAAGCAAAACGCAGCAGATCACGGTCGCTCGGACGTGTCGCATGTTCGGGCCTTTCGTCGTTCGCAGGGCGAGGCGTCTACGGCTTTGGAGGATAGCATACCCGATCGGCCGGCCGGTTTCCAGTTTGGGCCGGACCGGATGACCGGGACTCGTCGAGGGGACTGCCAAATGGGCTTCCTGATTCTGGGAGTCTTGCGGGCAAGAATACTTCCGAAGCGTTCAACAGAATTCAAGCACAGGCGCCTCATGATGATCACATCGATTCGCATTCCACTGCTGTGCGTTTTCACGATCGCGGCACCGCTTGGGATCGCGGAAGCCGACGAGACACGGACAATTCGGCTCCCCAAGGTCGTGCTCATCGGCGATTCGGTGGTCCTGTTCGCGACCACGACGCCGATCCTCGATGACCGCGCCGCTCGGGCAAGGAGGGGAAGGGATTACGAACTCCTGGAAAGCAGCGTCGAGCAGTACAACCGGATCGCAAGACGGGTGATGGAGGAACTCGAAGTGCCGGTCGTTGACCTGCACGGCGCGTCGTCCAAGACCGAAACGCCCGCCGACATGGAGGACATGATCGGTGACGACGGCGTACACTTGCTGCCGAAAGGCCGGGAGCTGCTCGGGAAAACCGTGGCCGAGTTCATCGGCAAGCATCTGCCCGCCGCCTCGCCGGGCAAGGCCACCAAGTTCGGTCTATGGCTCGGGGAAGAACGGGAAGAGCTCCCGAAGCTGGTCTTGGGTGGGCCGGCGGCCGTACTCGCAGATTTCGAACGCTTCGGCGTACTTCACCGCGCCCGCCTTCTCGGGGCCGTACCACTTGACCAACGTGTCGCGGTAGCGGTCGGCCAGCCGGGCATTACCAGCCTTCCGCCTCTCTCCGAGCCAGGCCCGGCGTGCGACCGGATCGTCGGCGTGGCGTTGTTTGAGCGTCTCTTCGCTTCCCGTGGCCCCGCCCTCGTAAACTTGCGACACCAGCGCGTCGGCCGCGTCCATTTTTTTCTCGATCACGTCGTCGACCGCGACGGCGATGTCCGCCGTGAAAGGGTTGGGCTTCTGGAAGCCGTCCGAGTAGTATAGAAACACCGGGTTCCGCTTCAGCGGCGGCGTATCGGGACAGAAGAATGGCACGGCGACCATGTAGGCCGAGTCCTGCACCAGAACGCCGGTGTAGCGATGGTCGGGGTGGTAGTCGTTGGGACGGTGGGAGAACACGATGTCGGCTTTCCACTCCCGGATCAGCCGAGTGATCTTCTTGCGGTTCTCCAGGGTGGGCATCAGCTCACCGTCATGAATGTCGAGCACCTCGGTGGTGATACCGAGCCTCTTGGCGGCCGCCTGCACCTCCGCCGTTCTCCGCTTGGCCAAGGGGGCACCGGCCATGCGCCAGTGTCCGATGTCGCCGTTCGTGACCGAGACGAACTTCACGTGGTGTCCCAGCGCGGCCCACTTGGCGGCCGTGCCCCCCACCTTGAACTCGCAATCGTCGGGATGGGCGCCGAAGGCGATGATCCGCAGTTTGCCGTCGTCCTCCGACCCGCCCGCGTCCTCCGCCATTGCGGGTAGACTGAGGCATCCCGCGATCAACGCCGCGGCAAGCAACACTGCGTCTCGGCCGAGCACATGCAATCGGCTCATGGTAAGGTCTCCTTCTCAATGTGACTGGCAACTGTTCCAGGACGGAAATGACCGCCTCCTCTCATCAGCTCGTCATTCTCGGCACGTCGCGATCCGGCTAGTTCGCCTCCGCCGGCTGCTCCAAATGCTGAACCATTTCGTGGACCTTGCCGACGATCTGCTCTTCAATGGTCGGTGCATACGCCGGCGCTTCGTACCCGCCTTCGGCGAGCACCCGGGCACTGGGGATGTAGCCGAAGTAGCCGTTGCAGTACGCCGCCACCCACAGCATCGCGGGCGGGCGGGCCAGCTCCCGCTTCAAACGAAGCGAGTAGTCGACCACGACCTCGCTGGCCAGGGCCACCAACGTCACGTCGTCGCCGAGGCGGATCACCTGGATCGGGTAGACGCGCTTCTCGGCCTCTTTATCCGCTCGCGCGATTTCGATCTTCTCCATCGCGCAGCGAAGCGACCCATTCAGCGGCCGCGGATTAGCGAATAGCGCGGCCTCGACGGCCGTGGCCAGCGACCGCCCGTGCCGCTGGGCCAGCTCCACCGTGCGGCGCGGGTAAGGATTCTGGTCGGCGCCGCAGCCGGCAATGAACAGGGCGGTCAGGCCCGGATGGTCGGCCTGGAGATACTCCTGGGCGTAGCCGGCGTAGTCGCCGCAGAACTGGTTGAAGCTCAGCGTGGTGTTGTGGCAGGCATAGCCGAACAGCACCGCGAGCTCGTGCCCTTCGCCGTCGGCCACACAGAGCACCGGCACGTCGTGATCGACCGGCCCGTCCGGGTTGTTCCTCTTGCCGTAATTCACGTCGCCCTCGGGCAGGTGATAGTTTCGTCGGCGGTTCATGGCGAACCCGGCCCGAGCATGGTTGTCAGTGAGCTTCGCGGGAGCCAGGTCGGCCAGCGCGTCGCCGACCAGCTTCACCAGCGTGTCTTCGAGAAACTGGTGGTAGTCTCGGGCCTCCTGCTCGCGTCCCTTGCGCTCGCGGTACTCCGGGCCGCAGTGCGTGTGCGAAGCGGCCAGCAGCAGGGCCTCCGGCGGCAGCTCGTACTGTTCTTGGACCCGCTTCTCCACGGCGTCGCGGAGACTGACCAGCACGCCGATAAGGTCCATGGTGACGATCACCGCCCGGCGCCCGCTGCCGTCTTCCAGGGCAAGGGCCTTGGCGAACAGGTCTTGCGCGGTTCCTTCCGAGGGCTTCTTACGGGCGGCGTAGCCGGCCATCCAGATGGGCTGCTCCGGCGTGATCTTGGCCGTGGCGACGCCGGCCTTCCAGCCGGGCTCTTTCGACGACGGCTTTTGCGGCTCCGCCACTGCCACCGAGTTGATCAGCACGAGCGCCAAAAACGATGCCCATAACGGCGGACGTCTGCCTTCGATGGATGCTTTCATTACAAGCTCCCGTCGCGCACCGGGGCGCGGGAAAGTCCGGGGTTTGTGGATCGAGCCCGTTTCACGGCTTTCGCACTCCGATGAAGTTCCGATACTCGGGCCGGGTCAGCCACGTCTGGTAGCGTGGGTCGTCGGACCACTTCTGGTAGTTGTCCTCAACCTCGGTAGCCAGCGGGCGGTCGAGCACAATGCCGCCGGCCCGGGACACGCGGATATGTCCCCCTGTTGGCCCCGCCGTGGCGAAGGTGACCTCGTACTCGGTCTTTCCGACCGAGACCTTGGCGCCGATCCGTCCTTCCCGTTCGATCCGCTCGGCCGGGACCATAGTCTCGGTGGCCTGGTCAGCCGCGCGGAGAACCACAAGGAAGTTGGTGGCCGCGGGTCGGCCTTTGGGCAGCAGCTCGATCCGCCAGCCTTCCAGGCCGATGCTGTTCTCGCGGTCGTGGGCCTTGCGATGGCGCTGGTACTTGTCTGCGGCGTAGGTGGCCTCCGTGGGGCCGTAATTGATGCCGTCTACCTCGAACTCGTGCCACGGCCCGCCGACCGTGCGCATCACGCGGGCTTCCTCCTCGGGGAGCAGGACCTTGGCGAAGAGCCGTCCCGTCATGTCCGGCCATTGGTCGTCGACGATGAAGGTGTCGCCCTCGGTGTGCAGGAACCGGCCGCCCGGCCGGGGATTGGGTGCCGTCGATTTCCCGTCCGGCGCGACGACGAGCTGTTTCTCCGGCGGCAGCGACGAATCGGGGGCGGTACTGCCGTCAAACCGCGGCTCGTACAGCGAGTGCAGGAGCCAGCGGGTCTCCAAGCCCGCCTCCACGTTGTGGACGCGGTCGAAGATGACGAACGTGTCCGGGCGGAGATAGACGAACTGCCGCGTGATCGAGTTGACTCGCGTGGGCGGATACGAGTGCGTGGCGTCGCCGGCCGCGTAGTCGAAGAGCGGCGACGTTTCGTAGGCGATGATCCGGCCCTCGCGAAAAGGGCGGTCGCCGGCCTTGGGTTTCGGCAGATCCCAGAGCTTCCACCACGAGTCGTCCTGGATCGGCGACTGCCCACCAGCCCGAACGGTCCCGAGTAGGGCGTCTTTCCAGCCCCGAAGCTCCAGCGGCTTGCTGCCCACGGTGATCGAGTTGTGGGCGATCGTCTGCCGGGCGTACTGCTCGAGATGGGGACGACTCTCGCCTTGGGCCTGGGAGCCGGCAAAGCCCAGGGCCGCGTTGTTCAGCGAGTGCACGGCCCCGGTGTCGGCGGCGAGGATTCCCCGCTTGTGAATGATGAAGTGCAGGTTATCGGCGTTGTTTCGGCCCCACGCCCCGTCGATCTCGCCGTACCGCCCGCAACGGAACAAAGCATAGGTGGCACCGGCGGTCCAATCGGACCGCATCACGACGTGTCCGTTCTCGGGGAACAGCCGGGTCGGCGGGAGCATCTTGGGCTCGACCGGCGGCAGGTCCGGGTCGTACCAGAGCAGCTTCCCCCACACGCCGCCTTGTCCTAGAGCGCTGGTCCCCCAGCCCATCGAGATCTTCGAGATCACCTCGTCGATCCACCACTGGCCCAGGCCGCCGTGGAACCGAGCCGCGGCCAACACCGCGAGGTTGTCGCCCTCGAAGCTGGCGGGCGTGATCGCCTGCCAGTGGGCACACATGGCATTGACCCCCACATGTACGACCTCAGGCGGCCAGGTCCACGGGCGGTAGTGGAAGATGTAGTACTCGGGCGTGTGGGCGGCAAAGTCGCAGCGGCTAACCCAGTCCCGGCCGGTGGCGTTGGTCCAGGCCACGGCCATGGTGAACCACTCCGTGTAGAAATGCTCGCCGTAGTAGCCGTGCGACATCGAGCTGCCGCCGCGCCCCTGCGACCAGAGGTTGTTGTACGCAATCCCTTCGATCATGTCGGTGCGCAGGCGGGTCTTCAGGTCGGCGTCGAGGAACTCGTCGTGGCCGTGGCCCCAGGCGGCCAGGTCCAGCACGACGTGAGGCCGCCACCTTTCCCGCTTGACGATCTCCACCATGCGGTCGGCTTCTCGCTGCTGCTCCGCGGGCGTCATCGCGCCCATCACCAGGTCGGCGGCCAGCGGATAGGTTTGTATCCACGAGGGCTGGAGCTTGGCCTTGGCCCGGTCGATATGCTCCTGCTCGCCGGTCAGGTAATAGAGCACGCCCAGGAGAACCGCCCCGGCCTTGTTCTCGGCCGCAAGTTGCCTGGCGTGTTCCAGCTCCGCGGCGATCCGCGGATGCTCAAGACGCGCCCGGAGCCGGGGCAGGTCTGACCGGGTGAATAGCAGCCTGGGATGCTCCTTGCGGGCTAGGGCACAGTCGGCCGGGACTTCGAACCCGCCGATCGTGACCGTGTCCTGGGCAACACACGTCTGCTGACCTGCAAGCACGGCCCAGACCACGGCCGCCGCTGATGCGCAGGTGGCAGACAACGGTCTTCTCGGGGCTCGCAGCATGGCTTACTCCTTGCAGGATGCCCAAAACCTTCTTCCTGTCCAAAGAACGGGGTCCACCTCCCTCCTTGATGGCTCCGTGGAAATAGACTTGCCGCAAGGTGGAGCCGTCATCTCCGGCCGACGGCAGACTTCCGTCGCCTGCCCGTCGGTCCGGTCCCGCTGGTGGCCAAGTTCTACCATCCTGCCCTACGCATCGTCCCGGCACTCCGGGCTGACCAAGAGTCCGGTGTGGCGGTCCCTGGTAACCGCCGGCTTCCGGCGCATCACGGCGGGGGTCTCCGGCTGGACGAGTTACGTCGTTCACTCTTTTTCCGCCGGCTGCCGGGCGAGGATCAGGCCCTGCGCCGCGGCGACCCGGAAGTGCTTCGGCAAGTCGGCCTTGCCCACCCGCTCGTACATGGCGGCCGCCTCGCTGCGCTTGCCCTCGGCCAGCAGTGTCTCGGCACACGCCAGGCAGCCGTTGCCCACGGCGGGCCGCACGGCCTCCGGGGCCGTGGCCAGTGCCTCGCTCAGGGCCTTGGCCGCCTCGGGCGACGCGATCTTGCCCAGCGACCGGGCCGCGGTCCGGGCCACGTCGGCGTCGGGCTCCTTGAGCATGGGCAGAAGCAGGGGGACCGCCGCCGCGTCGCGGCGCACGCCCAGGCTGCCCACCACGCCCACCAGCAGCCGGCCCTTCAGCTTGCCGGCCGCGTTGCGCAAGGCCTGGTCCACGCTCGGGTCGGGGATCGGCTCCAGGGCGTAGCGGGCCATGTGCGAGAGCTTCTCGTCCGAGAGCAGGGCGGCCAGAGCGGGCACGGCGTCCTTGGTGCCGACGACCGCCAGCCCGCGGCACGCGTCCACCTTCTCCTTGTGCGGCGCATCCGATTTCAGCACGGCGATCAGCTTGTCCACCTCCTCCTCCGTGTTGGGAGGAACGGTCTGGGCAAGGGACAGCCCGGCGCCCGCCAACAGCGCCGCGGCCAACGCGAAACCCGTCAGTGGTCTGAACATCGTCTATTCTCCTCGTCGTTTCGCTGTTCTGAAACCTGGTTCCCAAGCCGGAGCTTGGGAACCACGTGGTAACCTCGTTCGGCGGGGACGATCACATGATCCACGGCTCGCGCTGGCCGCGCGAGCGGAGCCGGTTGGCCTCGGCGTCGCCGACGAACTCCTCCTTCACCGGGTCGTACTTCAGGTCGCGCTTCAGCCACATGCAGATGTTGGCCGCGTGTACGGTGGTCATCGAGCGGTACATCACCTCGGGATTGGCCACGGTGGGGCGCCGCGACTTGATGGAGTCGAACAGGTTTCGGACGTGGCTGGTGGCCCGACCCGTGCGCTCGACGTACTCGCGGACCGTCTCCTCGAAGCCCTCCAGCAGCTCGGGCTTGGAGACCTCCGGCTTGGAGTAGCCGTCGGCCACGGCGACCCAGCCCTCGGTCCCCTCGTAACGCACGCCGCAGGAGCCGTGCCACCACTTGTCGCCGCGGCTTAGGATCATCTTGATGCCGCCCGCAAACCGGGTGACCATGCCGTCCCCGGTGGGGTTGTCCACGTAGCCGTACTCGACGGGCGACGTGTCGGTGGCGTCGATCGCCACGTGGCACTGGGCGAACGTGTGGGCGCCCCACTCGCCGATGCAGCTCGTGTGGAAATCGTAAAACCCGCGCCAGCCGCCCTTGCAATAGCTCGGGTTGTACGGCCGCCAGGGGCAGGGGCCGAGCCAGGCGTCCCAGTCGACCTCGTCCTTGGGGGGCAAAGGCGCTTCGGGCAGCCAGTCGTGGCGCATTTCAGCCGACTGCCAGGGGGCGATGTGGGCCCGCACCGTGTGTACCTCACCCAGGCGCCCGGTCCGCAAGAGCTCGTTGGCAAAGATGAACTTCGCCTCGCTCAACCGTTGCGTACCGGTCTGGTAGATACGGCCGAACCGCTTGGCGGTCTCGACCACCGTGCGCCCCTCGGCGATGGTCATGCAGGAGGGTTTTTCGGAGTAGACGTCCTTGCCCGCCCGCATCGCCATGATCGACATCAAGGCGTGCCAGCGGTCGCCCGTGGTGATCAGCATGGCGTCGATGTCGGGGCGGGTGGTCAGGAACTCGGGCGTGTCGCGGTAGACGGCGCAGTTTTGGTTGCCGTAGCGCTTATCGACCATCTGCTTGACCTTCTCGCGCCGCGACTTCTGGGGGTCGCAGACGGCGACGAACTGGACGTCCTTCTCGCCCATCATCCAGTTCAATACGCCGGACCCGCGCCCGCCGATGCCGATCCCTCCCAGGACGATCCGTTCGCTCGGCGCGGCCTTGTCTTCCAGGCCCAGCGCCGAGCCGGGCACCAGACAAGGCGCCGCGAGCAGGCCGCCGGCCGCGGCCGCTCGTTTCAAGAACTGCCGCCGGGTGACGGACGCTTGCCCGGCGATTCGGATGGGCAGCGTTTCCCGTTTCGCGGAAACGCGAACTTCAGGAGCCGATGTGTGTTCTGCCATGAGGTACTCCTATCAATAGCGGTTCCCAACGTGCCGTTACCACTCAGAGGCTGTCCGGAGAGTGTCTGTTGTGACCCGATTCATCGGGTCTTCTTGCGGAAGAGCGGCCTTTGGCCGGCTCGGGACCGCATGAATGCGGTCACTACGGACTTTTCGACAGCCTCTCACGGGGCTTGCCCCGCGTGCCTCCCCGGTGGACCGGCGATGGATTCACGGCGGGCGGCCCGACCCGGAAAAGAGCCCACCTTATCGTAATGGCCGGGGTCCCGGCCGTAAACCGATGAACGTCCGCGACATCAGCTTCGAGTACGGCCAACCGGCAAAAGCCTTTGGCCTTTCTGGGCCGTGTTCTGGGCGTCCCAGCCCTTCCTGTGCCGGCGCTGTTGCAGCCAAGCGCGCGTCCCTGCCAACCGGGTCATTCACTCGCTGCGATCCCCGCGCCAGAGCGGTATGGAGCGGCCCTGGCAGTGTAAAGACAGGCAATTTGCCCCCCTCGGCAGAGGTAATTTTGACTTTTTCCCAAAAATTCTCGAGTCGCGTGTCAGGAACGCCGGGCGAGCGGGCAAGTGATACCGTAATGAGAACCCGATGCCAAGTCGCTTCCTGCTGGACCCGGAATCGGTGTCAGCCTCGCCTCGGACGGGTTGCGGCAGTGTGCGAAAAGCAGGACAGCGGGTGGCCAAAGGCGTGTCTACTGTTCTCCCTATGGGAATGTCCCAGTTTCCGAGCTTCTCTTAGACAAAGGGGTACGATGTGAGAGCTAGATTTCGCAACGTTCTGACGGCCACCGCCCTGGTTGCGGTGACGGCTGGCTCGGCCAGCGCGACCCTCATTGATTGGCAGAACCAGGTGGCATCTGGAACTGCCAACGTGTTCATCGACACGAACGTTACACTCCCCACCACGAGGAACATCGGTTCTTTGACGGGCGACAAGACTTACGAGCTCATTGTCAACGGCAGCAACGCAGGCGTGAGCTCTACGTTGATCGGAGTGCGCGGGGCGGCGCCCGACCAAGCGATCAAATTTGAGCAGTATAACAATACGGGGCGATACGGCGCGACACTGTTTGGTATCGTCGATCTGCTGTATGGGACGCCAACCACTTTCAATCAGGACGTTCACCTTGCATTCACGGTGGATTCCTCCGCGAACGGCGGCAACGGGAACCTGTCGTTGTACGTAAACGGCATCTTCGCCGAAGCGCTCAACACGCCTCAGCTTATTGCGCTCCAGGGCAACGTCGGCGTTGGTTCAACGTGGCCCACCGTTTCCGATCCTCTGACGGGGACCATGCACGGTATTGCGACTTACGACTCGATAATGCCTGATGCTGAGATTCTGGCGCACGCCAACGCCTATTTTTCTACCATCATCCCCGAGCCGTCCACCTTCCTCGTCTGGTCGCTGCTCGCAGCCCTTGGTATCGGCTGGGGTTGGCGGCGACGCAAGAGGTAACCCGCCCCCGCAATCTCGAACCTCACAGCCCCGTCGGCCGCAAGCTGGCGGGGTTTTCTTTGGCGCGGGCGGACCTGCCGGGCCCACGAGGCCTTCCCGGGCTCGAGCGAGAAGGGCGGCCGGCCCGACCCGAAAAACCCCCCACCCCCATGGTAATGGCCGGACTGCCGCCCGTAAAGATCCGGTCGGGCAACGAATGAGGGGCCTGGTCTTTTTTGCGGGAATGCTCCGAAGAGTGCTTCGCACAAGACAAACCAGGTCCCTTTTTCGTTCGAAAAATTGTGCCCGACGGGTCTTCGGGTTAGCATGGGAATACGTAGCGAAGACTCACAGGGGACCGCGATCCGTGGACACCGGCGAATACAACTCGCGTACGGCCCCGGTGGCGTCCATGGCGATTCTCGTATCGATCCTGCTTCTCCATGCGGCCGGTGCGGCCGAGCGCGGGACGCCGCCGGCGGCCCCAAACGCCGCCGCAACGAGCGCCCCGGAGGACCCTTGGGACTTGCTCAGCCCCCCGCGCCCGTTCCACGAGACGTCTTTCGGCGGCGCACCGAACGGTTCGACGGGCTTGACCGAAGACGGTGCTAAGCGGTGGTTGGAAGGCGTCGGCAGCCATCCGCTGGAACTCGTCACGCCGGAGAAATCGGGCAGCGGCGTGGTGACGCTCACCGGGTTGGCCAGGCTCAAGGCGCCCTGGCGGCCCGACGCGGTGCTGTGGCTATCGTTCGACGATACCAAGCCGCTTTCGCTGCACTTCTGGGGCCCGCAAGAGGGCGTCACGTTGCGCTACTACCGGTCCTCGTATTGGCGGAGCTGGGTGGCGTACCGCATCACGCGCCGGCCGGGCGAGCAGCTCGCGCTGGGCGACCAGCAGCTCGTCGTCAGCGATCCGGGCCTGGCACTGCTGAGCACCGACGATCGGCGCGCCGGCCTCACGCCGTCCGGCACGTACGCGGTGCGGCACCAGGACGGTTCGCTCGTGATGACCAAAGGCGACGTCCGGCTGTTGACCGTGCCCATGGCCGCGCCGCCCTCGGAGGTGTATTTGGAGGCGGACGGCGCGCCGCTTCGCGGGCTGGCCATGGCCCGATCGGGGCCCGTGCCCGAGGAGGCGCTCCGGGAACGGCCGATCGTGATGCGGGGCGATCGGCCGGCGGCGCTCGGCTGGCAGGAGGACCTGCCGGAAGGGGCGGCGCTCAAGCGGCTGGCCGACGGACGCGTGCGTCTGTCCGCCGGCCGGATGACTTCGCTGGCGACGGCCTGTGTGCCGCTGATCTGGCCGGGGCTGTACGAGGTGGTCTTCGAGTTGGAAGACCCCATGCCGGGCACGGGCGTCTACCTCGGCGATGACCAGAGCAGTCCGTCGCAGGCGGTGGGGTTTTTTCGGGACCCGCGAACCGGCCTGACGTACTTCGGCTTCGACCAGCCGACTGCGGCGCCCACCGCAACCACCCTGGACATCAGCAAGGCCGCGGTTCCTTACGCGGGGCGCCGGCAGTGGCTCCGCCTGGTGCTGGCCGGCTCGCGGCTCCGGTGCTTCGCGAGCGGCGACGGGGTACACTGGGGCGAGGTGTTCCTACCCAGGCAGAACGCCCCCAGCTTCTTCTCACACGTCGGCCTGTACTGCCGCCCGGGCGAAAAACCCCGGGGGGTGACGCTACGCCGAGTGCAGGTCCGCCGCCTCGACGCCCTTAGGTCGCTGGCCCCGGTCGAGCTGCGCGAGCAGGCCGCGAAGCGGGGGGGGGCATGGTTCAGCCATGAAGCGTCCGACCTCGGCGCGTGGCAGCAGGGCGTTTGGGAGACCCAGCCGCCGGGGGTCGACGCGGGCGCGTGGCGCCGGGCCTCGGCCATCGCGGCGCTGATCGCCGGGGCCGGCCCACCGCTGTCAAACGCCCTGCTCGACGGGCTCATCGAAGACTTCCTCGCGGGGCCGGCGCCGCTGGAGGCCAGGCTCCGGCTGCTGGAAGACGCGGCGCTGGTCTACGACACCTACGCCACGGCCGATGCCGTGCGGTTCCTGGCCCACTACGAACGCCTGGGCCACGCGCTGCTGCGCGACGGCGACCTGCGGGGTTTCGACGAGGTCCGCCGGGCGTTGATGACGGCGCCCGTCTGGCCGCAGACCCATCGCGTCGACCCCTTGCCGGTCGATCTGGTTCGGGACCAGCTCATCGCGGTCGCCTCGCAGCAGCAGTGGGACGAGGGGCACGCGTTGTGCCGGGGGCTCGGGTTCTGGTGCCGGCCGGCCAATCCGGGCTCGAACTGGACGGGGGCGCAGGCCGGGCTCCGCCCGCTGGCCAACTGGGTGCAGGCCCGGTCCCAAGCGGCGGTGCCCAACGGGCCCGACGATGAGAAGTCCGCGATTCCCGCCACCGAACGCCATCCGCTGATCGTCTACCCGAACAAGGAGGCCTACACCACGTGCGCCGACCTGGAGGCCGCCGTGCGCGAGGGGTCGTACGCCGCGGCCTGCACGATCCTCACGGCGGCCGCCTGGCCGGAGGGGGCATTGGTCGCCGACCCGACGGACGGCCAGCTCTTCATTTCGCCGCCGATCGCCGTCGAGGCGGCCATGCGCCAGCGTCCCCGGTTCCGCGAGGCGATGCTCGAACACGTCGGCGACGTCCACTGGATCCGGCTGAACCGCGCGATGGTCGAGGGCAACGTGGCCGCGATCCGCCTGGCCGCGGTGAAATACCACAGCACGCCCGTTGCGGCCCAGGCCTACGGATGGCTGGGCGACCGGCTGGCGGCCGACGGACAGTTCGCCGCGGCCATCAGCCGCTATCGCCAGGCCTTGAGCATGGCCGCCGCCGAGCAGCGCCACCAACTCTCGGCCCGGCTCCGCCTGGCCGGGGCCATGATCGGCCGCGAGATGGGCGAGCCCGCGACCGAGCCGGTCGACTTCAACGACGTAAGGCTTGCCCCCGCGAAGTTCGAGGAGCTGGTGGCCGCGATGCTCTTGAAATACCACAAGCCCGCGGCCGACGGTTCGGACGGCGGCCCGGCCACCAGCGGCAGTTCCCCGCCTCCGCCGGCCGGGCTCGCCCCGCGGCCCTGGGCCGCCTTCCAGGGCGACGTGGGCACCGGTCCGGAATCGGTGCCGGCCCCCGCGGCCTCGCTCGACTGGCCGGCCAGACAAATGGCCGTCACCTTCACGGCCGACGCGATGCTCGTCTCTAATCGGTTCCAGGTCACGGCCTACGATCTGGCCACCGCCCGCGTCCGCTGGACGTACGGCCTGGGCGCAGAGCAGGGGCCCACGCACGCTTGGTCGCTGGTCCCCATGCGCCCGCAGGTGGCCGGCTCGCGGGTCTACGTCCGGCTAGTGTCAAAACCCTCCGGCACGCGGCTCGCCTGTCTCGACCTGCAAACCGGCAAGCCACTCTGGGCCGGCCAACCGCAACGGCACGTGATCAGCGATCCGTTGTTCGTACACGGCCAGCTCTTCGCCCTTTGTACGGATGCGGCCGCGGGCGAGCCGATCACGCTGGTGTGGCTCGCCGCGTTCGACCCCGAGACGGGCGTCGTGCTGGGCGAAAGCCCGCTGGTCGAGCTGGGCAACCCGTGGAGCACGCAGCGCGTTTGTCAGGCCACCATGGTCGGCGACCGGATTGTGGCGGCGATCGCCGGGTCGGTGCTCTGCTGCGACACGTTCGGGCGGGTCCGCTGGGTGCGGCGGGACCCCTGGATCCCCCCGCCTCACGATCCGGGCTACGGCCGGCAGCACCACCAGGCGCCGCTCGTGCGCGACGGCCGCGTGTACGTGGCCCAGCCGGGCGTGCGGGCCGTCGAGTGTCTGGACATCGAGAGCGGCAGGCTTCACTGGCGCCGGGCGATTCCGCATGTTCGCCGAGTGATCGCATTGTGCGACGACAAACTGGTCATCGAGACCGACCTCGGAATCCGCGGTCTCGACGCCGAGACGGGCCGAGACCTCTGGTATCACCAGGACGCGGAGATGCTCGACGTCTGTGCGCAGGGCGGGCCCGGGGGGTTGCTCTACGTGCGACGCCGCGCGCTCGGCGGCAAGCGGCAGTGTCCGGCGCTCGTCTGGCTCGACGCGGCCTCGGGCCGGCCGACGGGCCGCTCCGCGCTGGTGGGTCTGGCCGCCGAGCAGCCGCTGATGGGCCCGGTGGTGGCCCACGGCAACCGCCTGTGGTGCTTTGCCGCGGTAAGGGACGAGAAGGGCGTGCTGCAAGCCCAGAGGAACATCCTGGAGCTGATTGCCCAGGGCCCGGCCCTGCCCGGCGAGGGTCCTTCGCCCGCGGCGTGGAACGCCGGCGTGGACGAAGCCGTGCGATCGGCCGCCGCGGTGGTGCTGCCGGGCTGGTCGGTGCTCTCGACCGAGCACGATGAAGAGACGGGTTGGCGGGCGGAGATGGCGGGCAAGCCGGGGGTGCTGGTCACCAAGGCGGGCGCGACGCCCACCCGATTGGCCCGCCGCGTCCACGTGCCGGCCGGCCGCAAGCCCCGCCTGGTGCTCGAGATCGGGCACGATCCGCAATCGGCCTCGAAGCTCGAGATCCGCGCCGACGGCCTGGCGATCCTGCAGCTTACGCCCCGGCCCACCGCCGCTGCGGCCGACTGGCACCCGCTCGAGGTCGACCTCTCGGCCCGGGCCGGGCGCGACGTCTGGCTCACCGTCGTCCAGGAGCAAGCCGGCGACGGCCCGGCCGTCATGTACTGGAAACGTCTGGAGGTGCTCCCTTGATGTTCAACTTGATGTCCGACGCTCTCTGCCATCGTAGTCATCTCGCTCCGCGAGATGGGCCTTCGTCTTGCCGAACGAAACGGCTGCTCTGCGCGCTGGCGGTTCTCCTCTGGCCGATCTCAACCGCCGGCGCCCAGACCACGCCGCCGCTGCGATTTCTGGAAGGGCACACCCGGCCGATCCTCGCGATCGCTTACACGCCGGAGGGCAAGTCCCTGGTCACCGCCGGGCGCGACGGCACGATCAAGGTCTGGGACCGCGCCACCGGCGAGGTGGTTCGCACCATCACCGAGCACGGCCGGACCGTCCTCTCGTTGGGAGTTTCGCCCGATGGCCTGCGCCTGGGCGCCGGCGACGTGGCCGGCACGGTGAAGCTGTTCGACCTGCCGGCGCGCCACCCCCTGGCCGAGTACACGGGCCTGACCGGCACGCCGACCGCCGTGGCCGTCTCCGGCGACGGCACGCTGCTAGTGACCGGCGACAGTGCCAACACGGTCCGGCTGTGGAACCAGGAGAGCGGGGCGGCGCTCCGCGATTTCGCCGGGGCGGCCGGGCCGATCACGGCCGTCGCAATCCTCACAGAGCCGAGCCCGGCCGACGGCCAGCCACCGATCCGCTACGTGCTGGCCGCCGAGGCCGACGGCACGATGCGCTGCTGGCAGGCCGACACCGGCCAGGCCGGCGCCACGGTCACCATGCCGGCGGCCGCCACCCTGGCCGTGCAGCCGGGCGGCGAGCTGCTGGCCGCCGGCGGCGGGGACGGTTTGTTGCGGACCGTCGCCTGGCCGCTGGCCGCGCCCCTCCCGCTCGCCGGACACGGCGATCAGGTCACCGCCGTGGCCTTCTCTGCCGACGGGAAGACGCTCGCCACCGGATGCGCCGACAAGAGCGTCCGCCTCTTTGACGCGGCCGACGGTGCCGCGATGTCAACCGTTTCATGCCCGGAGGGGGCAATCACCGCCATTGCCCTGGCCGAGAACGGCCAAACCCTGGCCGCCGGCACCGCGGACGGGCCGATCGCGGTCGCAGACCTCTCCGGCAGCGGCCAGCGCCTCACGCTCAGCGGCCACACCGGCCCGGTCGGCGGCGTGGCCCTGCATCCCGAGGGCAACCAAGTCGCTTCGGCCGGGGCCGACGGGACTATTCGGCTGTGGGACCTGCCCGTCGCCCCGCGCAAGCTGCCCGACCACACGGCCGCCGTCTCGGCCCTGGCCGTCAGCAACGACGGCCGGTTGCTCGCCACAGCGTCGGCCGACAAGACCGTGCGGGTCTGGGGCCTCGCCGCGCCCCCGGGCCAGGACGGCCAGGCCGATGCCGAGACGCTCAAGGTCGAGCAGGCGGAGGCGCCCACCGCCATCGCCCTGCGCGGCGACAACAAGCAGATGGTCACCGGCGACGCCACCGGCATGCTACGGCTTTTCGATCAGGCGACCGGGGCACTGCAAAAGATGCTCGGGGCGCACGATGCGGCCGTCACCGCGCTGGACTTCCATCCCGCGGGCGAGCAGCTCCTTTCCGCCAGCGCCGACGGCACGGCCAAGCTCTGGGACCTGGGCGCCGCCGGGCCGATCGAGCTGCCCGGCCACGAGCAGGGCGTCGCCGCCGTGGCGATCTCGGCCGACGCCAAGTCGGTTTTCACCGGCGGGGCCGACCAGACCGTGCGGCGGTTCGACGCGGCCGCCGCCAGACTGGTCCGCGCGTATCAGGGCCAGCCGGGCCCGGTCACCTCGCTGGTGCTCAGTCCCGACGAACAGCTCCTGGCCACGGGGAGCGAGACCGGGCAGATCAAACTGTGGGCAGCCGCCGACGGCGCGGACCGGCTCTCGCTGGCAGGGCACGAGGGAGCGGTCGCCGCCCTGTGCTTTCACCCCAACGGGCAGCAGATCGCCTCGGCCGGGGCCGACGGCACGATCCGCCTCTGGCGTCTGCCCGTGGCCCCCACGACGCTGGCAGGGCATCGCACGCCCGTGGCCGCGGTCGCCGTTAGCCCGGACGGCAAGCTCGCGCTCTCCACCGCCGGGACGGGCGATGCGCGCCTGTGGAGCCTCCCCGGCGGCGAGCCGGGCATTGTCTTGAAGGGCCACGCGGCCGACGTGACCGGGGCGGCCTTCCGCGGCGACGGCCGGCAGATCGCCACCGGCGACGCCCAGGGCAACCTCCGCTTCTTCAGCCCCGCCGACGGCGCCGATCAGGGCCTGCTCCGTGCCCACGAGGGGCCGATCACCGCCGTGTCCTACCGGCCCGACGGGCGGCAGGTCGCCACCAGCAGCGCCGACGGCACCGTGAAGCTCTGGCAATTGCCCCCCGCGCCGGTCCGCGATCCGCTCTGCGTACACACCGCCCCGCTCACCGCCGTGGTGACCTCGCGCGATGGGAAGCTGGTCGCCTTCGGCGGGGGCGATGGGGCGATCAACCTACTGGATCGGGCGACCGGCAAGCTGGTGCGGACCCTGCCCAAACAAGACGGGGCGGCGGCCTCGCTGGCACTCGCGCCGGACGACACGCTGCTGGCCGCCGGCGGGGGCGAAGGCACGGTCGCGCTGTTCCAAACGTCCGGCGCCGCGCTGCCACAGTTGCACGGACACGCCGGGGCCGTCGAGGCCGTGGCGTTCCGGCCGGACAGCCAGGGCCTTGCCACCGCCGGGGCCGACGGCACGGTCCGCCTCTGGCAGCTTCCCAAGGCGCCGCGTCCCCTGGCCGGACACGTGGGGCCCGTGCCCTGCGTGGCCATAAGCCCCGACGGCAAGTTCGCCCTGACCGGCGGCGACGACAAGACCTTCCGGCTTTGGGACCTTGCCGCGGGCACCGCGGTACACCTGCTCCGCGGCCATAACTCCGGCGGACGGGCGGCAGCCTTTGCGGCCGACTCCGCGCAGGTCGCCACGGGCGACGAGCAGGGCACGATCCGGCTGTGGAGCACCGCGACCGGCGCGGAGCAGGGCCGGTTGGGCGGGCACGCCGGCCCGGTCACCGCGCTGGCCTTCCACCCCCAGGGCAGTGCCCTGCTCTCGGCCGGGACCGACGGCACGGCCAAGCTGTGGCAGCTCCCCTTGGTCGCGCCCAAGACGCTGGCCGGTCACACGGCCGCGATTGCCGCGGTGGCCGTGACCAGCGACGGCAAGCAGGTCGTTACCGGCGGGGCCGACCAGACGGTCCGCATCTTCGACGCCGCGACCGGAACCCAGACCGCGGCCCTGGCCGGCCAGCCCGGGCCGGTCACCGCGCTGGCGCTCAGCCCCGACCAAACCACCGTGGCCACCGGCAGCCAAACCGGTGCGATCAAGCTCTGGGGCCTCGCCGACAAGGCCGAGAAGCTGCTGATCAAGGCCCATGAGGGCCCGGTGGCCGCGTTGGCGTTTCATCCCGAGGGCCAGCAGATCGTCTCGGCGGGAGCCGACGGCACGATCCGCGTCTGGTCGACGGCCCCGCCCCCGGCGGCCGCCCCCGCCACGGCGGGCGAACCACCCCAGCCGCCCAAACCGCCCGAGCCGGTGATCTCGATCACCGCTTCCCGCGGCCCGCTAAGCGGCGTGGCCTTCGTGCCCGGCGGCACCCAGCTCTTAAGCGGCGCGGCCGACCGGACCGTCCGGCTCTGGAACCTGGCCGACGGCAAGCTCGTGCGGAGCTTCGCCGGCAGCACCGACGCGGTGACCTGCGTGGCCGTAAGCGGCGACGGCAAGCTGGCGGCCTCGGCCGGGCTCGATAAGTCGGTGCGCCTCTGGTGGCTGGCCGACGGGTCGCGCAACGCCGTGTTCACGTTGCCCGAGGCCGTGCGCAGCATCGGCTTCAGCCCCGACTCGACCCGGCTCGTCGCTGCCGGCGACGACCGCATCGTTTACGTCTGGGACCTGCCCAGCGGCAAGCTGCTCGAACGGTTCGAGGGGCATACGCACCCGGTGCTCGGCGTGGCCTTCGCGGGCGACAACAAGACGGTCGTCTCGGCCGGGACCGACCGCACGGCCCGGGTGTGGACGCTGGGCGTCACGAAGCTCCTCGCCCCGCACGGGGGCGCCGTGCGCGACGCGCGGTTCGCGGCCTCGGGCACCAGCTTCGTCACGGCCGGGGCCGACAAGCTGGTCAAGCTCTGGGACGCCGCCGGCACGCTGACCCGGCAGTTTGAGGGGAGCGTCGCCGAAGTGCTCGGCGTGGCTTCGCGCAACGACGGGACCCAGGTGGCCGCCGGCTCGGCCGACAAGCACGTCTACGTCTGGAACCTCGCCGACGGGAGTCTAATCGCGAAGATCGCCACGCCCGCGGCAGTACACTCGGTGAGCTACACGGCCGACGGTAGCCGGCTCGCCGCCGGTTGTGCCGACGGGCACCTGCGCGTGTTCGACCCGACCGACGGCCGGCTGCTCGAGGAGTTCGTCACGCCCGAGCCGGTCACCGACGTGGCGCTTGCGCCCGACGGCCGGACGCTGCTTGCGGCCGGCGCCGAGAAACCGCCGGCGGTCTACGAGATGGCCCTGGAGCGGCTGATCGCCGGGCACGAGGGCCCGGTCAAGAGTCTCGCCTTCACGCCCGACGGATCGCAGCTCGTCACCGGTGGGGCCGACAAGACCGTGCGCCTCTGGAGCGTCGCCGACGGCACTGCCGTGCGCCAGTTCGCCGGGAGTGAGGACGAGGTCCGGTGCGTGGCCGTGACCCCGGACGGGGCCCGGGTGATTGCCGGCGGGGCCGACAAGGCGGCCCGTGTCTGGACGACGGCCGACGCCGCGCTCGTGGCAACGCTCGGCCACCCGGCGGCCGTCGAAGCCGTCGCACCCAGCGCCGACGGCACGCGCCTGGCCACGGCCGGCGCCGATAGCCTGGTCCGCGTCTGGGACGTCGCCACGGGCCGCACGATGGAGCGTTTCGCCGGCCACGCGAAGCCGGCCTGCGGCGTGGCCTTCGCCGGCGACGGCCGAACCGTGGTCAGCGGCGGGGCCGACATGGCCGTGCGCCAGTGGTCGCTCTCGGCGACGCGCGTGATCGTCGCCGACGAGGGTAGCGTCAACGACGTCGCCTTTGCCCCCGACGGGCTGCACGTGGTCAGCGGCGGCGAGGACCACTCGGTGAAGGTCTGGGACGCGGCCGGCACGATGGTCCGCCAGCTCACCGGGCCCGAGGGGGCGATCGCGGCCGTCGGCGTCAGTCCCGACGGCACCCGGGTCGCCGCCGGCACCGCCGACAACAAGGTGGCGCTGTGGAACTTCGCCGACGGCCAACCGGCCCACACGATCACCGCCCCGGCGCCGGTGGCCGACGTGGCCTACAGCCCGGACGGCTCGCGCCTGGCGGCCGCTTGCGCCGACGAGCACCTGCGCGTCTACAACCCGGCCGACGGCCTGCTCTTGCAGGACGTGCCGGCCGCGGCCCCAGCGGGCGCGGTGGCGTTCGCCCCCGATGGCGTGACGCTGCTGGCCGGCTGCGCGGACCGCAACGCCCGGCTGTTCCGCCTCTCGTTGGTCCGCGCGCTAGTGGGACACACCGGAGCGGTCGGCAGCATTGCCTTTACGCCCGACGGAAACATGCTCCTAAGCGGCGGGGCCGACAAGACGGTGCGCCTGTGGAACCCGGCCGACGGCAGCGAGGTCCGCCAGTTTGCCGGTGCCACCGACGCGGTGACGTTCGTGGCCGTCACCGCCGACTCCGCCCGGGTGATCGCCGCCGGCGTGGACAAGTCGGTCAGGGTCTACACGCTCTCCGACGGCCAGGAGGAGCTCGCGCTGGTGCACCCGGCGGCCGTGCGCGGGGCTTCGCTGGGACGCGACTCGGCGCGGCTCGCCACGGCCTGCGACGACAAGCTGATTCGGGTGTGGGACCTGGCCACCGGGCGCGAGCTGGAGCGGTTCGCCGGCCACGCCGAGGCACCCGGGTGCGTGGCCCTCGCCGCGGACGGCCGCACCCTGGTCTCCGGCGGGGCCGACCCCGCGGCCCGGCTCTGGACGCTCTCGGCCCTCCGGGTCGTGGTCGCCGACGCCGCGAAGGTTTACGACGCGGCCTTCCTGGCCGACGGCTCGCAGTTCGTCACCGGCGGCGAGGACAAGCTGTTGAAGCTCTTCTCGCTCGACGGCACGCCGGTGCGCACGTTCGAGGGCGCCGCCGCCGCGATCCGCTCGCTGGCCGTCACCCCCGACGGTGGGCACGCGGCCGGCGGCGGCGATCCCGCGGGCACGGGCAAGCAGGTCTGCGTCTGGAACGTCGCCGACGGGCAACTTCTCGGCAGCTTCGAGACCCCGGCGCCTGTGACCGGCGTGGCGTTTCGTCCGGACGGCCGGCGCCTGGCCGTCGGCGGCAGCGACGGCCGGCTGCGGATCTACCGCCCCGCCGACGGGCTGCTGCTCGAAGACGTCGCGTTGCCGGCCGCGGTGGCAGACCTCGCTTTCACCCCGGACGGAAAAACCCTGGCGGCCGCCTGTGGCAACTCCGGCTTCGTGGTCCAGCCCGCGCTCGGGCAAGTCATCGAGGGCCACGAGGGCGCGGTCACGGCCGTGGCCTACACGCCCGACGGACAGCATTTCTTTAGCGCCGGGGCCGATAAGACGGTCCGCCGCTGGGCCCTGCCCGAGGGCAAACAGATCGTGCTCTACAACGGTCACACCGACGCGGTGACCAGCCTGGCGATCAGCCGCGACGGGAAACGGCTGGCCGCCGGCGGCGACGACGCCACGGCCCTGGTGTGGGATCTGGCTGCCCCGGCCGCGGCAGCGGCGCCCGCGCCGGAGGCGGCTGCCGCGGTGTTGACGCATCCCGCGGCGGTCCGCTGCGTGGCGCTCAACCGGGACGGCACCCACGTCGTCACCGGAGGCGATGACAACCTGGTTCGCGTCTGGGACCTTGCCACCGGCAAAGAGCTGGAGCACTTCGCCGGCCACACGGGCGCCGTGCTGGCCGTGGCCCTGGGCCCGGACGGCCGGGCCGTGCTCTCGGGCAGCGCCGACAAGACCGCCCGGCGCTGGCAGCGAGCCGTGCTCCGCGCGGTCGCGGCACACGAGGGGCTCGTGACCGACGCGGCCTTCTCGAGCGACGTCAACTGGCTCCTCTCGGCCGGCGAAGACGCGGCCGTCTGCCGCTTCAACGCCGCCGACTGGACCCTCGCGGGCAAGTACGAGGGCGCCGCCGGGCCGGTCCGCGCGGTGGCCGTAAGCAGCGACGGCGCGACGGTCGCGGCCGGCGGCGACGACGCCCACGTGCGGCTCTACGACGCGGCGGGCGGGCAGGCCGTTGCCACCCTACAAACCCCTTCGCCGATCGCCGCGCTCGCCCTGGCCGATCGCGGCACCAAGGTGATCGCTGCCGGGGCCGACAAGCTGATCCGCAACTTCGCGCTCGGCGAAGTGGACGGCAGCAGGCAGCTCACCCTGACGAACGAGTCCCTGGGACACACCGACGCGATCCTCGGCCTCGCGCTGGCGGACGACGGCCGGACGCTCTGGAACATCTCGGCCGACAAGACGGTGCGACGCTGGTTCGCGGCCTCGGGTCCCGCACGCCTGACGTTGCCCGCTCACAAGGGGCCCGTCTTTGCGGTCCGTTTCAGCCCCGACGGCACCCGGCTGGTCACCGCCGGCGCCGATGCGGCCGCCAAGCTGTGGGACGCAGCCGACGGCAAGCTGCTGGCCGCGCTGGCCGATCACCAGGACCAGGTGCTCGACGCGGCGTTGAAGCCCGACGGGACCCAGATTGCCACCTGCGGGCTGGGCTCGGCGATCCACCTCTTCGATGCCGACGGCCAGCCGGCGGCGACGCTCACCGAGGGCATCGACGACGACCTCTACAGCATCGCTTACTCGCCGAACGGCAGCTATCTTGTGAGCGCGGGCCGGTCGCGGACCTGGCAGCTCTGGAGCCCGAGCCAAACCACGCCGGTGCGCACGGTGGCCGGCCACAACGACACGATCTACCGCGCGGCGTTCAACCCGGCCAGCTCGCGCATCGCCACGGTCGATTTATCCGGCAAGCTCTTTCTGTGGGACACCAACGGCACGCCGCTCTATCACCACCAGCTCCCGCTGCGGGCCGCCTACGACGTGGCCTACTCCCCCGACGGCAAGGAGCTGGCCGTCGCCGGCGAGGACCCGCGCCTGATCCTGTTGAGCGTTCCGGCGGCGGCCGAGTAGCATCTTGCCGCGCCCATCGATCGCGGCCTTGCGTCAGACAACACTTCAGCCATCTCTTTGTACGACGGCCTTCCAAGGCCGTCGATGGCCTCGATCCGACGGCGACGGCCTTGGAAGGCCGTCGTACTTCTTGCGGCGGAAGTGTTCCTGCGTCAGAAGCCCAACACCTGCACTTCCGTCAACCCGGCGTGGGTGTCCTGGCGCCAGAGGCTCGCGGCCTGGAGCCGGACGTAGCGGCCGCGCAGGAAGCCCAGCGGGATCGTCGTGCTGTAGTCGATTCCTTCCGCCTTGCCGGGGGCCTGGGGCACGATGCCCGTGGCTATCGGCGTGGAGAGCGCCGAGGCCGTCGACCCGACCGACACGGCCACTTCCTTCCAGCCGCGGTGCGGGGCATCCGGCTCGTTGAGGTTGAAGACCCGCACTCCGGCGATGGTCCGCTGCTCGCCCAGGTCGAGCACGATCGAGCCTTGCTGCGCGATCGAGTGCCGCCACATCAGCTTCGGGTCGACCGTGTTCCATTGCCCGTCGACGACGGCGGCGGCCGGACTGTCCGCAAGCTCCTCGCAAAAGGCCAGCACCTTGACGCCCGTCAGCGGCTCGGCGGGGGCCTGCCGCATGGCGACGGCCAGCATTCGGGCCGCCCGGGCCGCGTCGCCCGGCGACGCCGACTCGCCGGCCGACATGATCTCGGCCAGGCGCCCGG